>LFCJ01003491.1_pt1 | contig 11519 bp, 12 predicted proteins | sample 643141 | NCBI WGS metagenome assembly LFCJ01 (sample SAMN03766243, study PRJNA286221) | soda lake metagenome | biome: soda lake; feature: Kulunda steppe; material: water; isolation source: sample B1-Br-g2 brine of Lake Bitter-1 | place: Russia: Kulunda steppe | collected 2010-07 | reverse complement strand
TCGACGTCGACGACCGCATCATTTTCGAGCCACTTCCCAGCTACGACCGCGATGTTTCTTTTTGAAACAGTCTTTTACAGTCTGTTTCACGCAGTGAACCCGTATCTCTGAAACGCCCGAATATCGGCAGATCAGCAATCCCGACAGCCTCTAGGTTCTGCGGGTTGAAACATATTCTAAGAGACCGTTTCAAATGCCTAGCTGGAAACGCGAACCCCTCGAAGACTACGAAGTCGACGAACTGATCGATCAGGCTGCATCGATGACAGCCGACCACGAACTGACAGTCCGCACCCTGCTACACACTGGGATGCGCGCAGACGAGCTAGCACATATGCGAAGCGACTGGGTGAACTGGCGTCGCGGGGAGATCCGAGTTCAGCCAGCCGGCGACTGGACGCCAAAATCGGAGGCTGGGCATCGCGTCATCCCGCTGCGCGATCCAGACTGTAAAAGACTCCTGAACGAACGATTCAGCGAGCAGTCGGAAATCGGGATGTCGCGAACGACGATCTGGCGTCGCGTGACGGACGTCGCAGAGCAGACGACGATCTCCAAGAAGATCAGCCCGCACGTCCTGCGACATACCTACGGGACGATGATCGCCAGCGAAGGGGCGTCGGCGCAGTTCATCAAACAGACGATGGGTCACACGAACCTAGCGACCTCCCAGCAGTACATCGAATATTCGGGGCGCCGGATCCACCAAGAGGCAGACGCGATCTGGGGCTAAGCGTCGACCCGACCAGCTCGAGTAGACCGATAGGATCCGATGCTACATTTGTAACGCCGATGCTACACCCGGTGTAGCATCGAATGTAGCATTGATTCAGGCGATAGAGGGCCTATACCGTGAGAATTCACTCCGATGCTACGATGCTACGTTTTCTAGAGACCCCCCCACAGCCCCAGCCTGTTCATGCGCGGGCGGGCGCGCGAGCGCGAGCGGGCGCACGTCACGTACCCCCCCTCTAGAAATAATGTAGCATCGTAGCATCGGAGTCTATATAGACGGTAGAGCGTTTGTACCCTTAGAATCAATGCTACATTCGATGCTACACCCCCTGTAGCATCGGCGTCACAGATGTAGCATCAGTATTGGTAATCACTGTTCGACGATGAACATCGTCCGAAAATCAGGTGAACTGTCGATGCTTTAACTAGCTATCTTGACGTATCTCCCTCTATGTCTTCGGAGGCAGGAGAGAGCAGCTGGGTGAGACGTGAGAAACTAACAGATGAAATGTCGATCATGCCGTACGTCCGCTTTGTCGGTGGCGCGCTGGCGATGATCCTGCTACTGATCTTCGTTCTCACAGAGATTTTCGTGGCGATCGACATCACAAGCGGGCCGTTCGAGTCGGTCGCGAACGATCTCGAGTCGATCGGTGCGACGACGCTCGGGCTAATGGTCCTGGGGATTCTAATCATCTCAGCGGACGCGATTATGCGATATTTCGGTGCCGGTTTCGGTGGTCGGTAACTCTCCTTTTGGAAGGTCGTCTTCCGAACGTAACCCCACCCATCGAGTCGACAGAACCCGGTTTCACCCCGCGAAAAAACGAACTCCAGCGGATGTGGTGTCTGACGTAATCATTTTGATTCGGAGCGCTAGCGGAACCACATGGCAGAGAATATCGTCACATTCCGCTGCGACGACGAGCTCCTCGAGGCGATCGACGAGGCCGTCGAGAACAGCGCCGTGAACTCGAGAGCCGAGTATCTGCGGCTGTTTCTGGCAGCGAATCACGGCGCTAGCGGACCGAATCAGGCCGAATCAGTAGCGAATCAAACCGCTAGCGGATCGAATCAGTAGCGAATCGCTGGCGAATCACAGCGCTAGCATTCCGAATCACAATGCTAGCGCAGCGAATCGCTTCGAGCAGATCGAGCAGCGTCTCGACGAGCTCGAGGCGGCTGTCTTCGACGACGATCGCGACGACGTCCAGGTCGATCGTGACGACGAGCAGGGCGAGCGCGTCGACGAGCAGCCCCGTCCGACTGGCGAAGAAGTCACGCTTGAGTATCGAGAGGGTGACCTCGAGCCGGTCATCGAGGCATGGGAACCCGGACGTGGCCCCCAGGAACGACAAGAGCAGCGAGAGATCGGCGCGGCTGCTCTCCGCTGGCTTCGAGATCGCGGCGAACCCGCGAAGCGAGGTGACTTTGTCGGGGCACTCTACCAGGACACTCGAAAAGACGGACAGAAAGAAGACGCTTGGTGGCTCCGCACTGTTCGCGAAGCCCTCGAGGTCGACCATTCACCGCGTCCTTCGCCAACTCGAGCGCGACGACTGGATCCAGCAGCGGGGTAACGGCTGGCATCCTGGTGTGAAAGCGCAGATGCTCTCTGACGTCAGCTCGAGTGACGCCCAGGACGACGGTCGACGACGCGATCGCGGTGGCCCACTAGTCGACGTCGACGACATACTGTGACGTCAGCCCAGGACGCGATAGCCACCATCGGCAGCCTCGAGCAGCCGCGTCGTCTCTGCGATGTGCTCCAGTGTCTCACTGACGCGATCAGGCTTTGCATCGATCAGTTCGTCGCCAGCGATAGTCGCTGCCGTCACGGTATCGCCCTTGTATCCCTCGAGTACCTTGATGATCTGTGGCTTTAGCTGGCCGTAGTCATCTCCTCCGTCAGTGGCAGTGGCGATCTCTTGGTTGTCGCCAGCGTCCAGCATCTCTGTGTGGCCAGAACCTATCTGAGCGGGCTCGATGGTTGTGTTCTCTTTGACGACTAGCTGTAGGTCATCGTCATGTGTGTCTGGTTTCGCGTTCTTCACCAAGAGGGCGTCTGGGCCTATCGTCCCGTCATCGTCGAAGATGGCGGGCATATTCGTCTCATCCCAGATGACCAGCTCTGTCTCCCCGGTTTCATCGACAAGATGCGCGGTGAAGTACGGACGTCCGTCCTCCCCACCGATACCGTCCCATTCCCGAATTTCCACGGTCCCGATAACGCTCGCAGCGACCTGTTCGTCTGGGTCGACCTCCCCGATAGGCTGCGGATCGACGTCTGGCGACTGCTTGTATTCCGGTCCGTCGTCGTCATCGTCATCGCTGCTGGCGTCATCCTGCTCGCTTTCGAGATCGATACCCTGGGTCAGCAGATCGTCTGGGTGGACATCGAGTTCGTCGGTCATCTGCTCGAAGTCGATCGCGACGCAGCGTTTCTTACTGCCGTTCAGATGCGTCACTTTCGACGCATCAATGACGATGCTATCGGGGTTCTCTGCTGCCGACTTCAGCCAGCGGTAATAGTCAGACCGTTGGTAAAGGTTCGCATCGATCCCGTAGTCACGGCTGAACTTCGATAACTGCGTTAGGACGGATTTCAGATGTAGGCGCAGTTCTGTCGGTTCGGTCGTGTGCGTGTTTACCAGAGTGTAGTGCTCCCCACAGACGACGTACTCCTGCTGTTCGTAGCTAAATTCGCCGCCTTCAGTCCGAATCGCAGCAGCATCGCCGAACAACTCCAGCATCGCGTTTTCATTGTCGACGCTGGCCGCGTGTTCGCCGGTTTTCTCGTGGATTAGATGCTCGAGCGTGTCGACGATATCGTCATCATCGAACAGTAGCTCTGGGTCAGCACCGCGTTCGACTGCGAACTCGAGCCAGCGCCGCAGTCCGAACGCGACCGTCTGCAGCCCCTGCTGATGCATCGACCGGGGCAGTTCGGCGTCGATGTCGATCCCGCGATCGTCCAGCTGCTGGCGCAGCCAGTCGTTCGTCTGATGCCATTCGTTCACGACATCGATTGGAGATTCAGCAGCGGCGCAGACGTCGCTCCAGAGCGCTACAGCATGATGATGGAGCCCGAGCCCCCAGTCGTCATCAGACAGCCCCCGAAGCTTGTTGAAGTTCTCTGCAGTTTCTGTCCCTTTTGCCGTCGACAGCGTCTGCAGCGCGACTTCGATCGCGCGACGGGGGAGCGCAGGCATCGACTCGGGCAGCTGCTGTTCGCCCAGCACTAGCGGGCTGACCTCGAAGCGATATTCGGTCAGCGACTGATCTGCGTTCCCTTTCTCGATGCTTTGCCCGTCAGTCGACTTTTTCAGATGTTCGTGGAATGCGTCTGCCTTCCAGTTCGCCCAGTTCGCGGGGTTATATTCGTCCATCGCGACCGCCATTCCGTTCGTCGCAGAGAACATATGCTCCTGCGCGTGTGCGGTCTTTTCAGCGCCTGTCGTCGACTTCGAGTTCATCCCGAGAACGCCTGATAGCGTCTTCGCGACGCCAGATTTCCCGGCGCCGCTCTTACCGCTGACGTGCATGATGTTCCAGGTGTTGACTCGAGACGCAGGCTGATCGAACAGGACGGGGCGCAGAGTGCTCGCGAACGCGAATCCCATCATCGACAGCCACTGCTCGCGATCGTCACGGATCCGCGGCAGTAGCTCACAGACCTCTGCGACTAGATCATCGTCAGGTTCGTCAACGACATCAGGTGCAGCGCGCCAGTCGCCCTGGACGCCCTCAGCTACTGACTCATAGACGTGTTCTGGGTCATCTACCCAGCCGTCCGCGTCGATCGTCCCGTTCGGCGTCACGAAGACAGCGCGATCGTCGTCAGTTACGAGTTCGATCTTTTCGTGTGCTTTCCGGCGCGGCGCTTCCTGCGCGTGAACTAGCTGTTTGAGCTCGTTCACTGCCTTCGCGCCCTTCCCCTGCGAATTGAAAACGACTGATTCGGTCTGACCGATGAGTTCGTCGCGAAGTTCACGACTCGAGTTGAAGGCAGCCGGCGTCAGTGTGATCTCCCTCGAGGGTTCCCCTTCGACCGTTGGATTCACACGCAGACGCCATTCGGTGGTCTGATCGCGCCGTTCGGGGTAATCCAGCCGCGACAGCAGTTCGATGTCGGCGTTCAGGACAAATTCGTATCCAACCTGCTCTTTGCCGTCATCATCGTAGTACGTGAACTGCCATCCCCAGCCAGCGCGTCCGTTCCACAGCTCGATCCATTGGAGATCGACTCCTGGGACGTCGACGCTCATCGTCACGTCGTCGACGCTGGGGCGCTCTGGGATACCGTAGCGCTCTGCCCATGTCTCTGCCCGGTCTTCGCTGTCAGTTTCGTCAGACGTCCCCTGCGTCGCCTCTTTCGGAATCTCTGACGGACTCTGTTCGATGAGGTCAGCGACGTCGACATCTAGGTCAGCAGCCTTGACGTCGTCGCCAGTGGCGTCGACACGCACGTCTTCGTAGTCGCGCCCGTGTTCGACGCCAGCCGCGTCCAGAACAGCCAGGATACGGTTATAGAGGGATGGAATAACGCAGGCGTCAGTATCGTCGTCGAACGCGGCATCAGGTGCAATGTCCAGGAGTTCGGCGACGCGACGTAGTGCCCAGTTCGGCGTTTGGTTGTGTTCTCTTTCTTCGCCGTCGACAGTGTACGTGTCCCCTTTTTGTGGGATGTAAATCGGGACGTCGTCTGCATAATTCGCGACGAACCAGTTCAGGACGGTTTCGATATGTTCTGGATCTGAACGCCAGTCTGATGGCTCGTGGCTTGCTGAACCGATGAGCGTATAGGCGACTAGTGTCGCTGGGCCACCTTTGGACTCCATACCATCCATATCAGTGAACGCATCGTCGCCCACCATCGCGCTATCCGACGAATCTGACTGTCTCCAGTTCACTTCGATGCGCGTTACACCGTCGCTTTTCTGGCGTTCAGACGTCGATATGATACCCAGTTTCCCAGCTACATCTTCGCAGTTCAGAGACGCGATCGCGTCCCAAACAGCCGAACGATCGCTGACGAACTGGATATCTCCAGCCAGTTGTTCGGCGTCGATGTCGATATCCTCGAGCGTCTGCGTCTGGGCAGCAGTGTCTGTCTGCTCTTGCTCATCGGCCCAGTCGTGGAGATCGTCGCGCCAGCTCTCTGCGTCGACGTCGTCGAACAGCGTCTCGAGCAGCTGGGCAGCCCAGTCGTCAGCAGCGTCTGCGTCCGACGTAAACCACTGCGCCCAGTCGTTCACGTCGTCGATCAGCGTCTCATCGACGTCATCCCAGTGGGTGAGCTCGAAACTGACATCATCGGCGTCTATCGGCGTTACGACGCCCGGCAGCGACTTATGGATCGCCAGAGGCGCCTTGAACAGCCGATTCTTGTTCGTGTCGCCGTCCTGCTCGAACGCATCCCAGTCGTCAGCGGCGTCGTCGACTTCGCTGTTGAACGCCCGCCAGCGCGCCTGCAGTTCCTTCATCAGTTTCGTGCGCTCTGCGGGCTCGAGTTCGGTGTTCGCGAACTCTGTTATCGGGCGTGTCGCTGCTGGGCGCAGCATCACGTAAGTCCCGCCCACCGAATCAAGTATCGCGACGGCATCGCGATCCCCGACGACGCCAGCATACGCGTCGCGCCAGTGCTCGAGGATCGTTTCGACGCGATCGCGCGTCGCGTCATCGACTGGGCGCGTCTTTGCGTCGGCGCTGAAATCGACATCGGCGAACAGCGCGACCGCGTCGATGTCGCCATATCCGGGCAGTGGGCGATCGTCGACCCAGTCGCTGCCCTCATCGTCGAACACTTTCGTCGCCCAGTCCTCGAGCCCCCGCTGCTGATAGTTGATCGTCAGATGCGGCAGCCGATAGTCCCAGTCTAGCAGTTCGTCGACGATCTCATCACGGTCTGCTCGAGCGCTCCAGGGGCGTCCAGCGACAGCGTCAGATGGATCGACATCAGCGGGGAGATCCGGCAGTGGCTGATCGTCATCGTAGTAGTACCAGGCTCGAGCGCCGTTCGTCGACGTCCCTGGGACGATCAGTGACTCAGCGTCCCCGAACGTCGACATCGTCGCCCAGACGTCCGCTGCCTGCTCGTAGTACGCTTGCAGTTCGTCGTCTGGGATGTCGGCTGCGTCGTCGACGCCACCGTCATCAGTCATCGATACCACCCTACCTTGTCGTGTGTGTCTGATTTCATGTGTGTCGTTATCAGCGCACACGCGAGGCCGCTGGCTGTCGCAAGAGACACAACAGTCATTAGGCAGCCAGTCAAAGGAGAGGATGTACTGGGGGTCCTCCCCTTTGACGCTACCCCGGTAGCGTCGCGTGTGTGAGTTTTTTTACTCTGTTGTGGCAGACCACGAACCGCTTTCGTATAATACTTCATGTACTTGTGGTGAAATCCTGCAGTCGGCTGTTCGACGCTCGAACCCCGGGGTCAGCGGTGGGAAAGTCCGGTTCCACACTGCTATTTTCAGCATATACGCTCTGTAGCGCTCTGCCCGACGTATCAGCCCGAACGCAGTCGTGACGCCGCAGTTCGTCAAAACCGCGCGTCATCGTCCCCCGAGTTCGTCGACGATAGGCCAGCTCGGGGAATGGATCAGTGGGACCGCTTCAACCACCGGCGCAACCTCGAGTAGGGCGTCGATCGCAGCGGGAGTGAGGTGTCCATCTTCAATCCCCTCTTTCTGGTCGATCTGCGCGTAGTTCGTCCCGGCCTGACGACTCCAGGGGTAGATGTAGACCGTCGCGACCGTGACGCCGATGCGCAGACACTCGTGGTCGTCGACATCGAGATCGCGGGCTGCTGGGCGACTGTCTCGCGGTGGTCGATAACTCGATGCGTCGACGCTCATCGACTTACCTCCGAAAGCGCACCCAGATGGTCGACGACGTCGTCAGTTTGCGTGTCGGCGTCGATCGTCACACGATCGACCGGGGCCCCGTCGACCGTCGCGATCGTCCAGGTGTCGTCGTCAACGCACTCGAGTCGCAGCCCGGCGACGATCTCCTCCGCGCCAGGCGTCCGAACGCCGTTCGCGAGTTCCCGGGCAATCTCCTCAAGTTCGAGGCTCTCACTCATCACCGACCACCTCGAAGCCTTCGACAGCCTCTAGAACCTCCACGACGCGATCAGGGACGTTTCGCAGTGTTGGCTCGAGCGTCTTTCGCGTCGCCGTGTTTGGGCGCTTCTCGATGCAGATGAGCGAAATCTTGTCGCCGTCCCGCTCGAATATCGCCTCTTGCATCGCGTTCCAAGTCACACGGACGATTTTATCGCCGGTCTGGACCGTCAGGCGTGGGAAATTCTTCGTCGCGCTCATCGGGCCACCTCCTGCTCCGGTCCTGCGTCCGATGTAGTAGTGTCGAACAGCACTGTGACGATCCTGGGCGACGTCACACTGCCGCGATAGACGACTAGAACGTCGCCTGTGCGACGTGCTCTCCCTTCGTCGACATCTGGGTGAGCTGGGACGGCAGTCCCAGCGTGGAACAACTGACGAAGCTTCTGTTTCGGGTTGGGGCAAGCGGCGTCGACGCGCTGCAGATAGCGCAGACGCGCGTGATTCGTCACTATGATGCCGTTTTCAGGAGTCTCTGCTGCTGAAACATTCGCAGACTTCTTGTTTCTGCGTTTCGTTGGTTGGATTGACATTCGCTGCTCCAACTGGATGTCACTGCCTCCGTCGCGTCCTGCGCCAGCTCCAACTTTTGCGGGACGCGAGAGCCATACCGGATAGCTACGGTTTCGTGATTTTCATCCAGTTAGTTCTATCAACGGCATTCCCACTGAAAAGTGTTACGCTGCCTTTTACACTAAATGCAGTTCTTACAGGTGTTGTAACGCCCGGGGAAAGGCTTTTCAGACCGGGCTGCGTATACTTTGGTGTGATGTCGCAGGAGCGAACTACTTTATCGGCCCAGGTCGACACAGACACAGAACTGGCCCAGCAGTTCGTGGAATACCAACAACGAAACGCAATGACCTCGAGATCTGAGGCTGTCCGTCACCTTATCCGGGCTGGGCTCGAGCAAGAGCTTGAGCTGCCGGACGACACAGACGACTCTGCGCGCGAGCGCTCGAAAGCGTCTGACGTCGATAACTCTCCGGTAAGCATAGACTTCGTGCGCGGTAATGAGGCTATAATCGCAGGCGCAGCGTTCCTCATCGGCGCAGACGGCATTCTCGAGTCGCTGACGGGCGTCGCTGGCGCAGCCGGGTCATGGATCTTCATCGCGATTGGGTCGTTGCTGATAGTCTGGGTGTGGGCCGATATGATGCTTAGGTGGCGATCTGACAGCGCCCAGGGTAGAGATCGCGCACGCGCGAACGAAGGGGCCGCAGACTGATGAGTACGGACGAACCCCCCCACCCGGATGCGGGTGCAGGCGATCGCGACGATGCGGGGCAGCCGCAGATCGTCGTCGACGACCCAGAGGATTTCGCCAAGACGCGGCAGCTGCGGTCGATCTTCAACGCACGCGACGACTACATCAAAGCACGTCGCGACGCGAATCGCCTCTGGGAAGACAGAGAGTTAGACTGGCCGTCGAAGAACCGTCGTATTTTTCGCCATCTGCAGGACCTGGCGATGACGATGGAGCCCCTGCTGAAATCATACGATTCTGGGCGCGAAATCTGGCATGAGAACACCTATGGCGTCGATCGAAGGGTTGTCGCAGCGTCAGAGCTAGCGTCGTTCGACGACGCGATCGCGAAGCTAAAGAATCAAATCAGAGCTAATGAGGCATCGGATGAAGCGCTGAGGCTTTTCAAGCGGTACAAACGGAATCAGAAAGAGAAAAGGAACTGGTTCGGGCTGAGTTCGTCGGATAAGACGACTGCTGAGATCCGAATCTGGGCGACTGACTGGGGATGGAAAGTGCAGGGACTTGGGGAGTTGATCGAGCGCACACACACGCTCAAGTTCCCGAACAACCGGGCAAAAAACGAATTTGGGACGACGGCCCCGTTACCAGAAGTCTCTGATGCGGCGTTTCGGGACTTGCAGGACTTCATTCGCGATATCGGCCTAGGCGTCCAGTTCGATACGACCCAGCAGACGAAGATCGACGACGACCTGCTGAAAGAGGTAGATCAATGGCGACAAGAGAACATCAACTAGAGCAGCTGAACGACACTGATCGTGAGCTCGATCTAGGACCAGTCGGCCCCTGGGCTGATGTCCCAGAGTTCAGGAACTCGAAGTTTTTCGCTGAACTCCTGAATCGGCTAGTCACTGGGCGGGATATGAATATCATCGTCACTGCAGCCAGCGAAACCGGAGTCGGAAAAACGACGCTGGCTGTCGCTTTAGCGCTAATGATCGATCAGCATGGCTGGACTGCCGATAAAGCGTCGGTCGCTGACCCAGCAGACTACGATCGTCGATACGATCAGTGTCCACCGGGCAGCTGCCTCATTCTGGACGAAGCAGAGAAAGCGATGGACTCGCGTCGCGGGATGTCGAACGAGTCGGTCAGCCTGACGCAAACTTTCGCGACGAAACGCTATCGTCAGGTGTTTTCGATCTTGACTGCGCCGTCGAAGTCGTGGATCGATAAACGGCTAGGGTCAGATGCCGCTGACTACTGGATCCAGGCGCTGCAGACTGATCTGGGGCGAATCAAAGGCGAAGCGAAGGTTTACCGGCTGAAGACGAACGAACACTACGAAGTCGACTACTCGAAGCGCACAGAATACCTCCACTGGCCTAATTTGGACGGAAACGAAGAATTCGAGCGGTTAGATGAGCGAAAGCGCGAACTGCTCGAGTCAGACACAGAGCAGAATTACGTCGACGCAGACGACGTCGACGAACTCAAAGCTCAGGCTGTTGAGTCAGCCACAGAACGACAGCGTCGAAAGGTCATCAAACGCCTGAACGACTTAGACGGTCTGACTCAAGACGACATCGCGGATGTCTTCGAGGTGTCACAATCTCGAGTCAGTCAGATTGTGAACGATAGTCGATGAAATCCTTTACCGTTCCAAAAATGGCAGACATGAGCGACTTACCATCCATTAACGAACCAGCGTAGGGCCTTATACATAACAGTCACACGTATAGTAAATCAAGAATCGAAGTTAATCATCCAAAGACGTACACATGACCCAAAACACTGCTGAGCGGATCGACGCACGACATCGAGCGAACGAACACCCAGACGACTGCAGCCTAGACGCTATCGCGACAGCACTCGAGGGGCGCAGTCTCGATGACGCCCAGCTGCTCCAGCGAGTCGACCCCATCTGCAGACGATGCGACGAAAAGAACGAGAAACGTCGGATGGCTGGCGTCGAACCAGTCGATTCGAGGCTGGCCGATGGCGATCGCGTCACACTCCATGCAGCTCACTGCGTCGACGATGACGGGATGCGTCCACCACACTGGCATATCCTTAGCGTCAGTCATCTGCAGCACCCGCAGATAGAGTTCGCTGACTCTGTGCAAAAGGGGGAGAGCCAGATACGCGCGCACGCGACTATTCATGAGGCGCCCGGCGGTGAGCACCACATCGTCGACGTCGACGTCAGGGAACACTCCCCGGCAGCCGATGGCCCAGAGCAGTCGGTCGTCGACCGTCGTCAGCAGGAGTTCGTCGACGACAGCGACGCACATCCAGACGGGATGATCGTCATCGATCGCGATCCAGAAGACGCACCCGCCCACTGGCCGCTGCTCGAGCGCGCTTGGCTCGAGAATCTGATCGATAAGCACGGGCCGCTTGAGATACCGACATACAGCCTCGAGCATCCCAGTCCTGGCGACGCG
>LFCJ01003490.1_pt1 | contig 11519 bp, 8 predicted proteins | sample 643141 | NCBI WGS metagenome assembly LFCJ01 (sample SAMN03766243, study PRJNA286221) | soda lake metagenome | biome: soda lake; feature: Kulunda steppe; material: water; isolation source: sample B1-Br-g2 brine of Lake Bitter-1 | place: Russia: Kulunda steppe | collected 2010-07 | reverse complement strand
GCTGAACTGTTGGCCACTTGGGTGCAGCACCTGAACTGTTGGCCACTTGGGTGCAGCACCTGAACTGTTGGCCACTTGGGTGCAGCAGCTGAACTGTTGGCCACTTGGGTGCAGCACCTGAACTGTTGGCCACTTGGGTGCAGAGCCCATTGGCGCTCTGGAAGGGTCAGCTGAGCTGTCATTTGAGGGGAAGGGGTGAACATGCTGTGGCCTTTGGTTGAAGCCAGTCTTTAGCTGCTGCTCGTTGGCCATATCCGTCTGTCCAGAGTTCAATGTTCCATGCTTTCAATGTTGCACCTTCACCATCCATGCTTCGAGATACGCCTGTTCCACTGGGAGTGGCCCTTGCGCCAGTGTGCTGCTTGTCCACCAGACTGCTGAATTGTGTACAGAGCTGGCAGAGGAAGCTTGCTGGTGTGATTTATACCTGTTTGCTGCCTGTCCTCCGCCAGGATGCTGAACTGCATACAGAGCTGGCAGAAAAAGCTCGTCGACGTGGGATTTCAGGAGCTTGTGTTTGAAGATGCCATGGCGCTAATGCTGCAACAGGTTGGCACTGTCTGACTAATTGCACTTTGTGCATATTAAGGTGGATGGCGTCTTGCATCATCAGGGTAGCTAGGGTGCTTCAGACAAGCACGGCATACCTGAGGCATTTCCAAGTGTTTGATATGTTGCACAGAATGGGCGGGCACAGTGGTGGGCAATGGCACTGCTACGTTGATGCATACCAGGTCCAAAGCCACACATCAGCATAAGGCTGCTACAGCTAGGGTTGTGTCCTGTAAACAATCACCTTGTTGTCAGGCAAGCATGCTTACATTTGTGCACAGATCAATGGTATCCTGCACGGCAACATCGGGCAAGAGGCTTTGGAGGGAGCTTTCCAGGATGACATGATTTCCAACACGCTCGTTTTCCTCATGCGCTTGATAACCAGCGCCGAGATACAGCGGAGAGAAGACCATTTCCTGCCATTTATATTGGTGGGTATAGAGCAACCATGTGATTTGCGAGCACCATGCACGCTTTCAAGTCTGCCTAGCTGCCCAAAGCGCAGGCAGACTGAGGAGCTAGTTGGGCCAACTCATTACATGCCCTGCTCTGCTTTATTCTGAAGGCTAGAGATTAAAAGTTGCTATTGACACTGGCACATGTGTACACACGTACACACGCACACAAACGTGCAAACATGCACGCATGATGGTCCAAGGGATAAGCAATCAAGCTCCTGCAGCTCGCATCATCTTTAGGGGTCAGCATATAATGTTATCAGAATTTCAATCATGTTACATATCTAGTGGTCGGCGCATAACGTTATATGAGAAGTTCTATAACGTTTTATCACGTTATAAACCCATGTTGTATACCAATATAACGTTATAAATGGTTATACAGATCTGTTATAGATCTCAGTGCACCCCCGAGGGCAAGGAATTCCACCTCCAGATTTTTAAGATGTGTGGGGCAGGCTGAATGCTGCCCCTTTCCAAAATGGTAAGTCAAATAAATAATTTAGTTGTGAGATGCCAGATAGGAGGTCAGAAGATAACGTTGTATCTAATCTGGCTGGGCACTCCCCATGGCACTCCCCATTGCCCCAGCGCTATCGTTCAAGCTCGTTCAAGTTGCCCGCTGCTTAAAGCCTTGTCCTTCTTATTGTTGCCTAGCTGTACCACTCCTCTTGCGTGTTTACCTTCACAAGTGCTAGCTTCTCCGCTGTCTCAATGCCAAGGCTGTTGCGCAAGCTGGTGTAGATGCGGCCCCATGCACTCCAGTTGCGCTTAGCAGTGCAAGATGTGGTATGGGCAAGATGTGGTATGGGCTGAGAGAAGCACGCTGGCAGCCACTGCCAGGTGGGGGAACAACTTGTTGGCGTTGGTCAGCCAGAAGTTGCACAAGAAGTCAGGCTTGATGGGTATGATGATTTGTAGCTTGGCGGGTCTGCCAAGTAGTTACACTCCACGAGGTGGCAGGCTGCGTCCGCTAACTAATGCCAATCACCCATGTCCAGCTCCATGAGCTCCTTGCTGAATGCTGCTATCACGCTGCTGTCACCCCTGTGTCCGTTCAGGCGTACTTCGAGCATGAGCACCTCCTCCTTGTGCTTGGTACTCAGCTTGCCATAGGGTGTTCAGATAATACCTGCATATGTGCAATCGCATGGGGGGAGAAACTTATGGAAATGCCAAAGTGGTTTACTGGCGTTCTGGGAGCCATCTGGAACAATGATATAAGCTGCCATTCCATCCATATCAAGCATGATAATTGCCTTCTTTAGATTTTCCTACTAAGTGCAAAGCCTGGATATTTATGCACGCAGCTATAACGCTACATAACGTTGTATAACATAACATAACATATAACAGTGCCGACCCCTATACATATCAATACACGTATACACATGTGCACGGCACGTATAAATATCCTGTTATGAATTGTAAATTTCAGTCATGTATAGAGATCTTAGTGCACCCCCAAGGGCAATGGACTTCTTATTCAGATTTTAAAAATGGGTGGGCAAGCTTACTCTGGCAAGTCAAGAAATAATTCACTTGTTAGCTGTCAGCTCGGAAGTCAGAATATTATGTTGTAACCAACCTGGCTGGGCAGTCCCCATGGTACTTCTCATTGCCCCAGTGCTAGCACTCAAGCTCGTTCATATTGCCCCCTGCTACAAGCCTACTGCCACTGCTTGCTGCTTCTGTGCCACTTCTGCTGCCACTACTGCCATTACAGCTGCCACTACTTGCTGCCTGGCTGCACCACTCTTCCGGCATTTTTGCCTTAACAAAAAAAGCTTCTTTACTGTCTCAAGGCCAAGGCCGTTGTGCAAGCTGGTGTAGATGCAGCCCTATGCACTCCAGTTGCGCTAGGCTGAGCATGACGTGGCATGGGCTGAGAGCAGCTTGTTGACTGCCACTTCCAGGTGGGGAAACAGCTTGTTAATCTTGGTTGGCCAGAAGCTGCGCAAGAAGTCAGGCTGCGGGGGGAATGACTATCTAAAGCTTGGCGGGATCTGCAAAGTAATCACACTAAACGAGGTGGCGGGCAATTTCCACTACCTCATGCCAATTGCCCATGCCCAGCTCCATGAACTCCTGGCTGACAGCTGCTATCACGCTGCTATCACCCCTGCCTCCGTTCAGGCTCACTATGAGCATGAACACCTCCTCCTTGTGCTTGGCACTCAGCTTGCAATAGGGTCTGCATATATATATAACCTGCATGTGAGCATTTTTGAGGGAGCAAGAAGTCATAAAACGATGGAATGCGCTGCTGGCTGTCTAGCACAGGCAGCCATCTTGAACACTACGCTCTTAAATTAGCTTCCATTCCATTACAGATGCTGACTGTTTGGCGAGAGTTTTTATTTTGCAATAAACATGCACTGGTGCAAAAAGCTCACTTACCCTCCTCAATGATGAGGCTGATGGGGTCAATCACAAACACTGCAACATTTGCTGGGACGTAGTGCTTCAGCGGTTAGAGAAAGTGCAAGCTGTGTGCGTCTTCAAGCTTCCAAGGTCTGCTACGCACGCTTATTGCTGCCAGTGCTGCTGTGTGCTTGTGGCATTGTGCTACTTGGGAGGGGTTGTTGGGGCTGACATTGGCCTTGCACCTTATGAAATCCAGCATGCAGTGTTGCCCACGCTATGGCTTCATCGTTGCTTTGAACACTGCCTCCCAATGCTTAGGCTTGCCTGATGTAAGCGTTTTTTGCAGCTCTACAGGCTTCATGCGCCCTTGCACATAGGGCTGTGTGTAAACCTTGGCCAGTTCCATCCAACCTTGATTCTCTTAACTAAGTCTACCATTTCTTACATGAGAAGAGTTACTTGTGGAGAAAATTGGGGGTTAAAGAGGTGCCAGCAGGCAAGTTTGGCCCCCAACTTTGGTACATTTTGGCACTGTTACATACTACTACAACGTTATGTATCGCTGTAAAACGTCATTTAACACAATGTTAAAAAAAATCGTGCCGACCCCTTGTCATCTTGCTGTGCAGGGTATGTACGATGAGCCACCAGCCAGTGTGTCTGCCTTCACACAACGCTATGTGGTAAGTAGAACACAGCGCGCAGATTGAACAGACATTTTGGATGTCTCGACAGAACCTGGACAAAAAGGTACCAATCTACTCCTTTTTCAAACAGGCATCCATCTACATATTTAGCACAGGTATTGACTTGCTGCAGAGTTATGGGGCCAACACTGAGATGCGGACGCTCTTGCGTACATTACCTGCCAAGCACCTACAAGTAGCTTTAAACACCCAAAGATTGCTTTCCTTTCTTCAGCATTCCAATATGCATCTTCTGCTGACACTTTCCTGTAAGTATGGATAGACTAGGTGCTCCTTTGGCTTCATACACCCTGCGGCACACACCCATGCGCGCGCGGCTCTGACTTGTAGGCATGCACACAGAACCCCCCTTTTGTCCAATTTGCACAATAAGGGTGCCCATTGACTGGGCTTAAGCTGAGGATTCTGCTGATACATTCAAAATGTTGTAGAAGCGGCCCAGTAAATTTGGAGGGGGGTCCAAAAACCTCGTCCCCCCCCACCCTCCGATCGGACCCATACATACACCAATCAAAAGCTCTTGATGTCAGGATTTCAAACATCTAATTTTGGGGGATATGGGCGTGACGTCCAAAAGTCAACAAAGCTTTGCCTCCTGAGCATTGGCTCTTTAATGTCAGCGAGATTATGTGAGCACAGTCAGCGCCATAATCCCCGAACCTTTGTCCGCTATATTAAGGGAAGTTGTGAACTTAGGTTTGGCTGGATTATTTTGGAAGGTCAAGTGCACACAAGGAGCCCTCTGTCACATGGAAAAGAGCCTTGTGAGCAAGCAATGAATGCCAGGTGGAAGCTTTATCAGGTCCCACCGTAAATGCAATACTTCGCTGTTGTAAAGGTAGCCTGCGTGGTCTGCATTCTCTTGCTTAGCCATGCCCAGCGTAGATGAATTGCACTGTATGATCATTCTTATTTTCAGGAGCCGATGGCAGAGGAGAGCGACAACATCCATATAGTGGCTCTAACAGACGCCCTGCAGGTGCGTACATGTGCAGTACATGAGATATCCTTGATGCAAAAACAGGTACATGTATGTGCATGTTTGTGTGTGAGCACGCTGTACCTAAAGCTTCTAAGCCTGTGTGTCCCCTTGTACAGGTGCCAGTGACTGTGGTGTACTTGGATCGTAGCGAGCACTTCGGAGAAGTCTCAGACGCGGGGGACATGGCAGCCAATGTCCACAACGTAAGTCTTGAAACCCTCTATTTTCTGCCAGTCCCAAGAACCCATGGCTTCTCAGAATCTGCTATGTAGTATTCAGGGGCAAACCTTGACAGTACTGGGGCACAGCCTGCAGGAGAGCTATGCCGGAAGCAGCCGGGGATCATGCAATCACCACACTAAAAGTAATACTGGGGGGGGTAGAGTAAATGCGTGTGCAATCTATCCACACCAAGCTTGTCTCCAGTTTGTCTTCACGTCCTTGGAATCATTGTTTGTCTCGTGTGGCTTCAGCATCTGGTGCTAATATTTACAGAGTTGACTGTATCCTTGAAGTGGGTTTTACGCCGGTTACATCACAACAGATCAATACCCTCACTGGTCCACCTTGCTATGTGTGATTGCCTCGTGCATGTGTATATGTGTGCAGGCCACCTGTCTGCTGCATGCTTTGCCCGGCCAGACTTTGGTTGTGTTCCTGTGTTGGTGCCACCAGACACACATTCCATTGAAGATCATCACTTGTGAAAGGTGCCATCTGGGCTGGCAACTGTGAGATGTAAATCTATCAGCCAAGAAGATCTTGAGACCTGAAGCTTGCAACTTTGCGTGACTGTAGTTCATCCCAAGTGAATGTGGAGCTCCAAATGAGGTACATCCACGTGTACATACCTTATACAGGCCTGGTAAGACTCGATGCTTGGGCTGCGCAGCCATTTTGGGAAGCTTCTTGCTAGCATACTTGCAAGTGCATGTTGCCTGGTGTGGTGCTGTTTGAAAACATGTGGTGTGAATGATGTTGTGTGAACTAGCATGACATGCTCATTATTTTTGTTTTCTTTTTCTGCAGGTCACTACGACCTTCTGTACAAGCGAGGCTGAGAACGACACCAGAATGCATGCTCATGCTGGAAAAAGTGTGAATGATGTGTGCGTGCGTGTATGCATGTAACAGGCTGATGCCCAATTGCGTACATTCTAAACCAAGTCATCGGACTTGGAGCCTTACTTTCTTTTTGGACCTTGAATGAAGATACTGGCCACAATTTGCTACAACACGCATATCAGTGCTGGGCTGCTCAAGATGCGCAAACCCTAAACTGTCTGAGGTTTTCCTGATGATTGTAACGGAGTAAAGAGTGCCTTTCAGAGTCTGATTTCATTTTTAAATAGTTACGCATGTGAATGTGTATAAGATGCATGTATTTTTGTTGTGAGCTTGGAAATGTGAAGATGAGTAGCGAGCTCGTGGGGTCCAGAGGGCGGTGAGGGCTTCACCAATTTTTTGCGGTGCTTGCGACGCTCCCACTCGTCTAGACCAGTGAGGTGGTGTCAAAGATCTCTGGGGTAGTGAAAGCCATCTGACTTTGTGGGCTTATAAAGGATTGATAAAAAAGGGCCTTCAGTCAGGAAGTGTGACTGCTAGCCTGCTCATAACGAATGATACGGTCGTGAAGGAAAGATAGAGCTCATTGTTGGTCTGGCTGGCAGAAAAGCAGACACATTGTCAAAGTCTACAGGATGAAACAGAAGCGCATTAGTCCTGCAGAGAAAAACCACATGTGGATTGGTGCAGTGTGTAAGACATGCTGCTCATCTTGTGTATCATCAGCATGGCACAGATCACAGGTAGGGGAGGGATTTTGTTTCCAGGCCACTGTTTTAACACGTAGGGTGAGTGCACAAACTCTGAAGCATGCTATGCTGCAAATAATGTTACAAGAAAGGCCAAGAGATATAAATTCGGGAAGAATGAACGGCGAACGTGTGACCAGACTCTGGTCTGGTGCTCGGAGCCCTCTTTGTATGGAGGGCGCACCATAGGTTAGGTTAGGTTACATAGCTGTATCTGCCAAACGAGGGCAGCTTAGCTGATTAGGGGATCATCAATGATTGTTTGCAGGCTTAGATTTGTTTGATTACTGCACAACAAACTGGACTTATAGTTGCAACATTTATTTAGCTCTGCATCTGAACCCTCTTGGAGAGTCTTCTTGGGATAACACACGCTGCCTGCTATATTGTGTCGCAAAGTGCAGACTGCAACTTTCTAGCTATCTGCATCTTTTCTTACAAGGGGAACAGTGACTTCCCATGGGGGGCTGCAGCAAAGAAAGGAATTCCAAAGGAAAGGAACCAGCAAGGAAGCAGGCCCAGACCAAGGGCAAGAGAGGCAGGAAACACAAGCCCAAAAAGACTGCTGAGCCTGAGGGCTAGAAGGCCGCTTAAAAGAACTCCTTGCTCAAGACTTAACAAGAAGCTTTGAAAGCAAGACTTCTTGTCGACAGCAAGAGGTGCCTGATGGTTAATACCTCAAGAGACCTGCTAGGCAAGCACAGCCTTAGAAGGTCACCAAAAGATAACCTTTTTTTGCCTAAGGCAAGGAGCCCCTAAGGGCTAGCACACTAAGGCGTACCCAGGAAAAGCTAAGAAGGGATGTTTCCCACCTAGGGGACACCCTATGGAGGAGCTATAGCTAGGCCTCTGGGAAGCAATACAGTCTGAAGACCCTCCTTCAGGTGCTGTCTGGTACAACTTCCTAACTCTACCATCCCCTCACGCTCCACTTGATTCCTAGCTTGCCGCATGGCTCCTAGGGCACACAAGTAGATTACCCTCCAAACACTAGAGTGCAATCTTGTGCAAGGTGGGAGGAGGAGCCAAATATGAAGGGGTAAAAGAGCCACAACTTCTGGTAGGTTGGCCTCGAGGACACCCACTACTGCTTGGGCAAAGGAGCAGGACCAAAGGATATAGTGTTAGCAAAGGATATAGTGTCTGGTCTGCATGGCCCGGATGTCTGCACCAGCTGCCTGTGAGGGCTGCCAGCCCCAGGCACAGCTCGCCCCTCGAGCCCACGTCCACCCATGCCCGCCCGCTCCAGGGACGCCATGCAACAAGAGACGCCACCAGGTCTCTATCCACCTATTCCCCCAGTGGAAGCCTCCACACCTGCTTTATCCTATGGGGAAGGGCTTGGATGAGCTCTGCTGCCCTATGGCTGGGGTCAGGGGCTGGTAGGTCCTCTGCCCCCAGCATGCTTGGAGCTCTTTTGGCGCAAAGGCACCAAGCAGCACGTCTGGCTGCCCTGGAAGCTTCCAGCTGGAGGTATGTGGCACTCCGCACCGTGAAGAATAGGGAGGCAAGGCTGAGGTGCCCCTGGGTTGCATGCCAGTCCGAGGGGGACTCAAGGTGTTGCCCAGGCCTGGGTGGGCGATGCGGGGGCTGGTGCTGGGCCTCCTGTCTGCAGAAGGGCCACGCAATATCCACCACCTCCCACAAAAGGTCCCGTTGCTGTTGCTGCAGCTGCTCCTCATGCTGGTGCGTGGTGGGCTGGTGGGTTTGGTTGGGATGCTGCTACTGCTGCTGCTGCTGCTTTGTTTGGGGTGTGGGGGGGGCTGGTGGGTTTGGTTGGGGTGTGGGGTGGGAGAGGGTTTGGGCACACTGCTGCTGTTGCTGCTCCATTTGGAGGCACATGACGGGCTGTTGTTGCTGTTGTTGCCATTGTTGCTGTTGTTGCTGCCCCATTTGGAGGCACATGACGCACATGTGGTGGGCTGGTGGGAGAGGTTGGGAAGGAGGGAAGAGAGAGGAGAGGAGGAAGGAGCGCTGGGCACTCGGGTTGTTGGCCTCAGAGGGACCATACACCGATGCTGTGGCCAACTTGCGGCCTACCCACTTACACTGAATCCCCAGCAGGCGGTCTGCAGGCTCCCATGATGGGGAGGGCTGCGACCAAGAAAAGGAACCCCCCCAAAAAGGCGCTGACTCACCAAGCTGGCTGTCATTCCATTGCCAGACGTCGAAGAGGCCCAAAGAGTCACGATAGGGGCCACTTGGAGATGTGAAGCCGCCATCACCAGCTGGATCTCTGCCCGCCCCTCTGAGGTTGAGGTTAATTGTGTCTTGGAGGAGCACACCAGATCCAGGTAGAGTTCTACCACCCACAAGCAAACAAAGCGCGTCACCCTAGATCAGTCCTCCCCACCCGCCATAAGCCTGCTGAAATTGTGCGCAGCAACCTGAAGGCAGGGGGTGCGCACTCCCCCCTTCAGCGGAGCTATCATGCCCGCGGGGCCCATTCGCCCCTCCTGGCGTGTTTGAGCTCGGCCGCGGATGGTGGTGTGGTTGGTGGGTAGTGGGGCGGGATGAGGCGCGCACCTGCTGTTGTTGCGGATGCTGGAGCTGGTGTTGGTGCTGGTGCTGCTCTTGCTCCTGGTACTGCTGCTGCGTGCGTTTTGTACTATGATTGCCTGTTCAGGACATATGTCTGCACCAATCCTGCCGTTTCAGGGGCGGGACGATTTAATGTGAAGGCTAGGCGCTGCGGCATAAGGCAAAGCTATCTGGACAGTGCAGTTCGCGGGGACTCCGCCGGTGGTCGTGGCTTGCCGAACGGTGCACCCCGAGGCAACCTGCGCACGACCCGCGAGTGCCGCGCTGTGCCTGTTCCCGCGCCCAGGGCGCGCGATTGGGTGCCAACTGTGTGTGTTGACGTTCCGGTGGCAGGGACGGGTGCGGTGGGAGCAAGAGGGGGCGGGGAGGGGAATCCGCGCGGAGGGCCCGATGACGCGCGTGCTCGCATCAGGTTGGTGCCGGCACCTCGGTACCAAGGGGGACCGGTCGCAATTCCGCCCCCCCACTTTCCGCACGGTGGTGCAGCGCACCCCGCCCCCCCCAGGCATTGCGTGATACAGCCAACAATATCAACAATGGCGTGCGGGGGAGGGGGCCGGGCAGCGGTGTAGGCGGAGGGGGGCGTGGTCAAGGAAAGAGGGGGCCGGCGGCCCGGGCAGCGCAGTGTGTCCGCTTGCAAGCACACGAGTAGACCCTCCATCAGGCTGACAGTACAGTGCGGCTGCTTTATTTGTACAATGGCTTCATATGAGCTGCCCCCGTTCAGCAAGCTTGCTACTTAAGTGCGGTGCAGTGGTGTCACCTGACCTGCCCTGCCTAGCTTCATCTGAGCTGCGCTGGTTCGGCAGGTGCAGCAAGGTCACCAGACCTGGCGCTCCATCACAGCACACCTAACTTGTCATCTGCTGAGCCTGGCACACTGGGGGGGAACAGGTCCGCACACGCACAGGCACAGGCGCACGCACAGACACAGGCACAAGCACAGGCACAGGCACAGACGCGCACACACACGCACACACACACACACGCACACACGCACGCACACGCACACACACATACACGCACACACACATGCAAACTCACACACACACACGGGCGTGCGCGCACACACTCACATGCACACACACGTAAAGGAAACCTAAGTAGCTAGTTGCATCATCTCAGTGTATCAGCAGCCTTGGATAACATGAACAGGGGTGGCTGCCGCTTTGCAGTATGGAACACATTCACAACTTGTAAGCATAGCTGCACAGTACGGTAGTACAGTACGGGTACGGGTACAAGTACGGCAACTTTTTGTGCCCGGTACAGTGTGCGTGAAACAGCCTCGAGACCCTGCCATTGCACATGCCAACTCAATGGGTTGTGTCTTCACATGATGAGCTGCTCCGGCTTTATTGTTTATTTTTGGAATGATTAAGGTGGTAGCAAGCTTTGCAAACATTCTTCGAAGATGGCTGCATCTGAGAGCCTGGTAGTGAAGCCCATCTCGCTCAACTTGGCGAGGAGAAAACAGCTCTGAAGAAAAGCCAGTCAACAACACTGGCACAAATATATTAAAGCAACTTTGATGCCAGTCAGATCAGGTCAGATCAGATCAAAAGTAATTGGAGTCCCAAAGCAAATCCTTCTACTACAAGTAGAACCCATTACAAGTTGTTCAAACTCAAAACGTTTAATGTATTGCGCAATCACTGATCTTGCTCACTCTCTTCGCTAGAGGGTCTTCGCATGGGCTGCTGCGGAAGAGGTTCCTGTTGCTCCTGCTGCATGTGCGGCTGATGAAGGTGCTCTTGGGGCTGTAGGCATATGAAGGTGGGTCGTTGTGGTGTAGTGCCATTCAGGGGGGATGTTGCAGTGAGAAGGGGGCTGAGACGGAGAGGGGTGAGGGAACGTGAGAGCCTTCTAGGGGCAGGGGAGGTAGACAGGAAATGGAAAGGGCAGGTGTTAGGGGGCGGGGAGTTGTTGGTGTTGTTGCTATTCAGGCTCCGAAAGGGGTCTGGGGATGGGGAGGGGACAGAGAGGGAGAGCGCCAGGAATCTGTGAAACTGGCGTTAGGGACGCCTTTCCCCCACTTGCTGCTGCTGCTGCTGCTGCTGCTCCTGCTGCTCCTGGTGCGAGTGCTGCTGCCACT
>LFCJ01003487.1_pt1 | contig 11524 bp, 6 predicted proteins | sample 643141 | NCBI WGS metagenome assembly LFCJ01 (sample SAMN03766243, study PRJNA286221) | soda lake metagenome | biome: soda lake; feature: Kulunda steppe; material: water; isolation source: sample B1-Br-g2 brine of Lake Bitter-1 | place: Russia: Kulunda steppe | collected 2010-07 | reverse complement strand
TCGTGATTGAGTGCCACCCAGAAATTGAAGAACAGTTGCGCCGATCCAAATTGCAGTGTTCTCACCGCTCGACTCTTCGAGGCACACCGTCCCTGGAAGTCGTGTTTCAATTGTCGTATCGCCGTCTCGACCTTCCACCGGTTCCTGAACTGGTAGTTGAGCCCCTCCAAATCCCGCTTGTCGACATCAATATTTGTGATCCAAACCGTGTGCCCATCGCGATTCTGATCGCCTTTTTCATCATCCTGATCGTCTTCCTCTGATTCGGGTACACCATCGATGTAGTCCTCCAGAGACGTATCACACTCGTCAGCAGCGCGGGTGGTATTAGGTGTCGACTTCGCACCCCCTGGTTCGGTGATTTTCGTTTGTTCGAGGCCCGATACTCGCTCCTCATATCCGACCTCGTCTTCATGAAGGGGGTACGCAAAGCCCTGCACCGAGTTACGTAATCCCGCAAAGTCGATCTCGTCATCTGGATTCGGCTCCCCCTTCTCTGCTTCTGCGGCGAGTTCTGCTGGTCTACCCTTATCAGGGGCCTGGATCATGTATTTCAATCCGTGCGCTCGGCAGGTTTTCACGATCTTTTCCTGGTACATCCCCCTATCGAGATAGATCCGTCCGAGATCGGGATCGAGGTGCTCTCGAATGTTCCTCAACATCCGATCTAATGCAGCAGAAACTTCACTTCGATCCTTGATAGGGGTGGCCCCGAGAACGTAGTTACGTCCAGGAGTCACTGTCGAAATTATCGCATAGTGCCAGAAATCGGCTGTGTTGTCCTTCTTGTTACTACGGGTGGTCCACCGGTGATCGTTGCCGTACCACGGTACTTGGGTGAGATCGTAGGCGAGGTGCACTTTCTTGTCGGTTAGACCAAGCGACTCGCGACTCAACAGAGCACAGGTAGCCTGCAGAAACTGCTCTTCGATATCTTCGACCTCGCCCATCTTCTTGGCGTATTTTCGAAGCGTTGGTGGGGGTGGGACATCGACGTCGTCGTCGCTTTGCCACTTGAGGATCTCATAGCCGTTCTTCAGGAAGCAGTCTTCGATGGCGGTGTGCGCCAACAACCGGTAGAAAGATTGCGTCGGGTACTTGTAATTCCCAGCTGACTTGTCTCGGCCAAAGCCGATGTGAGGGGCTGCAAGGGCCATGTACTCAGCGACGATCTGAGAGGCTTGACCCATCTTTGCGTCCATACTGATTTCCCGTTTTTCGTCGACAAGATCGATCTCGTAGTATTCACGTGGTTTCGGGGGGTTCGGTGGGAGCGATCGAAAGGCAGAGTAGCCCTTTAGTTGATCGTGAAGAGCAGCATTTGAGCCGGCCTCGACGATCTCCTGAATGACGTCGTCGTCGAAGTCTCTGAGATGGCGGGATAGCGTCGAATAATGGGGGGTGTTTTCCGGGTCGAAACCAGCCTCCAGGGCAAACACTTTGTTCTGCTCAAGCAAATCTGCGAGTCCTCGATAATCCAAATCGTGCAGCTCACCCAGAACAGCAGCACAGTACATCCGCTGTTCTTTGTCGGTGTAGTCCTCCCAGTCGCTGAGGAGATCTGTTTCCGGCGCGAGTACTACCGCGAAGTGGCGGAGGGTGCACAGCGTGTATCTCGCCGGTGGGGTGTACATGAGACTATTATCGAGGGGAATCTTAGTGTTCTTCTTTTCACGCCGGTCTGAGGCTCCTGAGGAGGCGGGTGGAGCAGGCTCAATCCGTTGCACTTCGGGTGGGATGTCAGACAGAGGGTCGGATACATCACGCTGGTCGCGATCCATTAAGTGGATATCACACTCACATCGGATAGTTCAACTGGACTTTGCAACATAGACGTGATATTCAGACACTACTGCTACTCGGCGTACTTCACGAGGCCGATACCAAGACCTTCGTAGAACTGCGTGAGTAATTAGCCGTGGACTCTTTGCAAACCGTCGATACGAGACTTTGTAGCATATTGAGACGGCCAACACGTTGGTAGGGGCTGGTCGGGGCCTACTTCATTGGAGGGTTCCACTAGCCTCCCAGAGCGGATTGTCGACCACGACAGTTGTGTAAGTCGACCAATGTAACAAGAAACGAGTGGGGTGTGGAGCTACCTATCTCTGACCGCTCGATTAAGACGCAAGACGATACCGTCATGTGTGAACCCACTATCATCCAATTTATCGAGGATTTCGGGGAGTGCTTCGAGTTGCTCATTCAAATTGATGGCCGATCCGTCAGAGAGCACTCCGATGAGGCGCCAATCACCTTGGTACCGCCAGGCTTCATCGGGGTCGGACTGTAGACAAACCCTGCGATAAACCGAAATCTGGTTCGCACTAAGATGGATGTTGCTCTCGTTACCTCCGGAGATTGCCTTCGCCTCATATCTGACCGGCTGGAATCCATCTGCACCTTTCTCGAGTCCGATGAAATCGAAGCCAGCCCCATCCCAGACCCGAGAGATGTGCAACCCTTTAGCCAGTGTCGAGGGTTCGTCAGTTTCTTGCCAATCATTCCATGCATCAAGGAGCGATGACCGGGTGACCCCTTCGGGGAACGGGGAGAGAAGCGCTTCTTTTGCTTTTTCGTACGCCTCAGAGTTTTCAGCAGGTTCCAACGCTGAGAGTGTGTCGCTGAGAATACAGTCCAGAAGTGCATCTTCAGCCTCGTCGCCAATCATTTTCTGGGCCTTGTGCTTCCGGGCCATCGCACGTCGGTCGACTGTCCCGTTGTCTTCGGGATGGCCTTCTGGACCATCTGGACCGTCTCGAGTCCATCCGACATCGCTCGCTTCTTTGATGTCTGAGACCGATTTAAACCGAGGGGAGAACCCTCGGATTTCCTCAGCGAGTGAACCAGAGTCTGGGATTGCGGTATTCGGGACCAATGCAGTGTATTCTGCTTCCGAGAGCCAGCGAGCCACCGCCTCGGCTGGATCGAAGGTAATCTCGTGTATCGCGTCCTCAACGAATTTATCAAGCTTGGTTTTGACTATGTCTTCGTCTGCATCCTCGACTCCGTTTGACGAAATGAGGTCAACCAAGTACGACATCAAAGGTGGTTGGAATTCGTCGAACCAGTCCTCCCATTGACGTCGGTTGTATTCAACACATGAAAACCGAGGCCCAAATCGATTTTGCTCTTCAGTTAGTTCGAGGTCTAGAAGTCGACGGTCAATTTCGACATCCCGGACGGGCTTGATATCGTTGCCCATCTTGACGTCCGTTGGTCCAAGTGAGATCAGTTGACTAGGTGATTCGATCGAGGAGTCCAGCGTTAAGTCAAACTCTAAGAGCATCTCCCTGATTGATTCGAAGAGCTCTCGTGTTGCGTCCTCGTCTAGTGGATGTAGCATCTGGGAATACTGGCTCACAAGCGGGCCGGCATCTTTCCGGTCGAGGAATCTGTCGAGACTGGGGCCACCATCTTGATCATACTCTGTCAGGGCGCGCTCAAAGAGGATTCCGACCTGACGCTGATCTTCGAATAGGAGGTCGGCCAATGCCTCACCGAAGGGTGTCAACGTATCAGGGGTCTCACCCAACGTCTGGTCGAACACGATCGTTGGAGCGTCGGTATCGACAAAGAAGGCATACCCCGTCTCGTCCCTATACCGTTCCTTCGTATCGAGTTCAGAACCGTCAGCCGAGACGGTGTGCTCTACCCACACGTCTTCGACCAATCGAAATTGCCCCTCGTGCCATCGGCTGATGGTGTCGTTGTCGATCTCTATTCGTCTAACGGCCTCGCTCAGTGCCAAGAGCCGTGGAATCAGACGCTCGAATGACGCTCGTGTCTCAGAGGCCAGAGTACCACTGTCGGAGTCCCTCTCGTCGAATCGCACCTGGCGATCGACATTGATAAGACGAGACTGCAACGGTGACGAGTCCTTGATCGATTGTTTCTTCAGGACCGCCGTGGCGAATGGAATCGACGGGAAGATCCGACGCATCTGCTCTCTATCGTCTGAATCTGTGATTATGTAGGCCCGCGTATCGGGAAGCTTGCACCAGTCGAGGGACCGTTCGTGCAGACCGACAGAAGTCGTTTCAGGAAGGTACGTCAACAGTGGTGGGATATCAGTGGTTGACTCAGGCGAATTGGTCTCGACAATCGCCTGAAGCGCTCGCTCATATAGCCCCAAGAGCGAATCACGTGCGGAAGTATCTCCCTGAATACGACCCAAGTCGAGACGTCGAAGTTGGTCGATGAGTCTGTATGCGGGGGTCGCTTCATCACTTCTAAGCGATTTTTCGGAAATGCCATCGAGTGCACCTAGCCTCGTGAGAATTCCATCGTACTTTGACCCTTGATCGATACTCCAGAGGATGCGCTTTCGCCCGTAGGAGCGCTTCGGGAGAGCGACTATTTCCTGTGGGGTAATTCGAGATGGAACATCGGAGAGATATTGAGGTGGTTTGGCATGAACCTTCGGCTCGTCGGTCGACTCGGGGTTGTTATCGACGGGGAACCATCGTCGGTTCTCGAGCGGTGACAATAGATTCGTAGACGCCTGCGAGGAACTGTCAGTGCCACTCCGCTCGGCAATCTCCTGTTCGATGAGGTCGGCCAACCACCTATCCCAGGCGTCGACTATCGACACCGACCATGCATCGGCTGGTCGATTGTCTTCGAGCGATTTTTTTGAGAGTTCTGGGATAGTCGGTAGGCGGACCCCCCGGCCTCCTTGCACGATGGTAGGCGGAACGGAGCGTGGATCGACCACGGCATCTTGTCCCCCTTCGACTATTGTTAACCGAGTGCCCTCCTCGGGAGGTTCCGTCCCACATCCGAGGAACAGCAGAAACGATTCGATATCAAGAGATGGCGGGAGTTCACCAAGCCTATCGATGTCGACCTCGTCGACGGTAAGTTGGCGGGCAGGTGCCCACATCGTGGTCTCGGTAGGGAGGTGGAGTGTCGCGATAGATTTTCCTGCATCTTGTTCGGAGTCATCCATTTCACCAGACAGAAATCGCCATCCAACCCCTAAGTCAGCCTCTGCAAGCGCGTCTTTTTGGTATCGATCGTAGAGGTACAAATCCGCTACGTATCTAATCAACTCCTGCTGGAGTTCTGCCGCTCGGTCGGTATCCTTCGCCAAGGGCTGGTAGTCAGAGGTAGGAGAATTCGGTACCTGCCGAATTTCGCTGAGAACCTCCACTGGATTGAACGACTTTTCTCCAATCGGTGAACTCCCTCTCCCGACGAACAGAGAGGGAAAATCGAATGTGGTTACAGAACGCCCGGCAGTACGGAGTGCTGTTGGGAGAGGGAGAGGTCGATTCTCCTCGTCGTCTCTATCAAACAGCACTCGGGGACTCTTCACGGTCTCGGAGATCTCTCGGTTCGATTGGTTCGTCGGCAAGGGGACCCTCGTCGATTCCCCACCACCGCTTTCGACTGGGATTAGCGCAGTTTCCTGAACGCGGAGCGCATTACAGAGGGCATCGGCGTATTTCCCTAGCGTCACGCTCCCACAACCCTTCCGGCAGTGGTGGTCCAGCCACGATTTGGAAACCTGCCAGAATTGATCGCATTCTTCGCTCTGAATGGATTCCTGGTTTGCAAAGTACCCATCGGCAATCTTCGCCCAGAGCTCGTATGATTCCCGGCTTTTCAGGTTATCACCGAAAAGGAGCGTTGCAAAGTGGTTCTCTATCTTCCGTGCAGGAATTCCGCTAGCACCAGGCTTGAGAAGAGACCAGAAATCCTGTCTGATCGCATCACTCTGTTGGCCGTCAACACGCTCTACAGCGTCTGGATCTATCCTCGTCCACTCGACGGTGTTCGATTGAATACCGACTTCTCTAAGGATCTCAAGGAGATGTAGCTCCGCACCTGCCTTGAGAAGAGTTAGATTGTATCGCCCGACACTGTCGTCTTCGACGGTCAGCCCCTTTCGATCTGGCTGCAGTAAGAAATCAGCGTTGAAGTCAACACCAAATGGTGCGTCCAGTTCGGTCGGGAGGTATCCGTAAAGTTGTCCGTCGACATCCTCACCATTCGTTGCCGGCCAGCTGATGGCCGCACCTGGATTGGTGCGGTCGAATCCGGCTTCACGAGCCTCCTTCTCGAGCGAATCCGGTGATTCTGGGTCCGATACCCAGTATGTCATAGTGCGTTCCGTGTCTGCTCCCACTCCACTGTTGGTCGGCCAAGTTCGACGTTCGAAACATCGCTCCGAAGTCTCAACCCTCACTTTGAGGCCTCGGCGATCTTCGAACACACCCACGAAGTTGAAGTGGCTCTCCTTGAGGTTCTCAATCATTTTTGAGACTTCGTTCAGTCTGTCTGATGGGATCGGGACAATCACAGCCGTCGTGACCTCACACTCTGGAATCAACGCAGGGGTAGTGTCATTCATCAATGGCAACGGGAAATGATAGCTGGGTCGAGTGCCGATGTTCGAATACGTCGGGTCGATCCTATCTAAGAATGTCTCGTGGCCCCTACGTACGTCGTCATCACCCAACCGAGTTGTCCATATCTCATCATCCAATTGTGAATGGAGTTCCATTCCCCACCAACCTGCATTGAACCGACTCCAGATGCGTACCCAATCGTTTAGCCAAAAGACCGAACGGAAACCGACCCCCTTGTTCCCGACGCTTTCGTCAGGAGATTTGTTTGACAAATGGACGGAGCAGAGTGCATTGAAATCTGGGCGATTCTGCTCAAGCGGAGGATCGATATAATCGAACCCCGGATCTACCGATATCGGAGCGCCATTATTAGTGACAACCAGTGCGTGTGGGTTAGTCGACTGCGGGGTCTCGACAACTTTGATAGTGATTTCTGAATCTGCCCTGTCGAGTGCATTCTGGAGCAGTTCGAACACAACCCGACCCGCATGTGCTCGGGAGACTCCTTTTTCAGTCCCACGCTGCACAAGTGCTGACTCGCCGCGCTGTTGCTCATAGTAAGAGTGATGCTCTTCAAAGATCGTCTCCAGGTCCTCTGTGTCAGGCAGTTCACCAATAGAGTAGGTTTTGGTGTTCCTCATCGATTCGTCGGGTCCGATACTGATCCATCGATCAGTCGAGATTCATTCAAAGACATTGTTAAGATAATCATCTGATACCATTTGATAGTTTTCATCAAATTGGTGCATAGCTCAGTGTTTATCGATAGGCAGTCACGCCATGATCGATGTCAGATATGACAAAAATGGGCCTATTGAATCACTAGACTGCGTCGGGATAGTTCGGTAAATCAAAGGATTTGAAGCGGGAGAGTATCGGTTGGGATGAACGTAACCACCCGCTTCACTGAGGAAATGGTGTCGCTGGCCAAAAGTTATTGCGATGATTCAGATGAAACTGCCGCGCCGGAAGGCGGCGGCAGTTTCGCCGAGTCTGCGATGATTTCCCCTCATGGGCTGCGGATTTTCTTCGAAGAGACCTACGAGATGATTATCGACCCCTTAGAAGTGGTGCCGCCAATTTTGGAGATCATCGGGCTTGAGCCCGAGGATCTCCCGCATCCATCGACGCTTAATAAGTGGTTTGACAAGGTTACCATGAACGTCTGGCGAGTGCTACTGCGCCACTTGGCGAAGTTGCACGAGCCGTCGCCACACGTTGCCGTTGATGCAACCTACTACGAGCGATCACTGGCGAGCAAACACTACTGTGACCGCACAGACTACCGTGTTCAGACGGGCGAGGCGACAAAACTCGTTGATATAGAGACGCAAGCCATCTTAGAGGTTCACTGCACAACGACTCTGGAAGGAAGCGACGCAGAGGTATGTGAGCAACTCGCCCGCCGGTACGGCGGTGAGTTGCAGACCCTCACTGCTGACAAAGGCTATGACAGCCAGCCATTGCGTGAATCCCTTCGAGAGATGGGCATACGTCCTCTAGTGAAGCATCGCGTCTTCGCACCGTAATATATCACGTGCACACCGCGCGGATCAGCGACAATCTCTATAACCAGCGGTCAATGACAGAGGCGTTGAACTCTTCGGTCAAGCGCTCATACGACTCCGCCGTCCGAGCGCGTGAGTGGTATCGTGAGTTCCGTGAAATCGTCCTAATATGTCTCGTCTACAACATCAAACAGTACGTAATCAGCTAATTCCAACGCAGTATGGCGATTTAATAGAGCCGTCTATTCTGTACGAGCCGATTTCGCAGGCACGGTAGAAGTATCATAGGGATTACGAATAATCCAAATACGGAGTTCTGCAGGGAATATATTTGAACAACCCCTATTTCAAGAATGGCTCAATGGAGGCGAATAGGTTACAAATGAGTCACTCAGTATCTACCTTGTCGACGGGCCGGTACTTATGCTCTACTCCAGATGGTTCGAAGCCCGGTACATAGGTGAACTGCCTGGTTGAGCCGCTACTGAATAGAACCGGGAGGTGATCCCGTGTTTCTCGGATCGTCGACCGAGGCTGCGATTGTGAGTCAGCGTCGGTACTGTCGGATCGATAAATCCTCGGAGCCGGCAGTGAGTCGCTATGGAGGTCATCTAGTGTGAGGACACGAACCTCCCAGTCATCAGCGATTCGACGAGCTCGCTCTGTCAGCTCCGTTGTGTGGCACAACACAGGCGTCGCCTGGCAGCCAAAAGCAACCATACACAGCCGATAGATCACCTGTGGCGTGATCGAATCACTATTCCAATTTTTGCATTGGGCGACAATGCAGTCGGTCGGTTTCTGTTGCTCCTCTCGGCGACGCGCAATGACGTCGACTTCGAGACCGTAAGCAGTCTGGTGAAATTCGGTCCAGTATCCCCAGCGACGCAGAGCTGCTCCCATCTGGTGTTCGAGCCACTCTCCATTGTTGTGGCTATGGCTGTGACTGTCAGCGTTGTTTGGTGGGCGTTCGTCTGTCTCGGTGTATGGATTGTTGTTACTCATGATTTTGCTCCGATGTTGATGCGTGAGGGCAGTTGATTTCCGATCTGTTCGTCGGTAGGTCAGACGTCTGGTCTGATGTGCCGTCTATCGATTGTGACACCCAGTAGTCAAGTCGGTCTAGTCGACGCTGTACCTCCTGGAGTCTACGCAAGATATATTGACGATCTCTTGCAGGGAGCGATTCATCATCGGCGACCGTGTCACTGAGTAGGATGCTATTGTGGGAGATCGTCTCAGCTATAATACTGAGTGCTTGCGTTGGATGAGAGTCTCCGTGGGAGAGTGTCTGAGATTGAACCCCGATAGTAGGTGAATCTACTCTGGCAACCAGAGGCTGAATCTCACCCAGAGTTGTCTGAATTGATTGGAGTTCGATGGTTGCATGTTGCCGATCTGTCTTTGTGACCTCGAGCTCCTGATAGAGGAGTTTTGAGAGAGTTCCCGCCAACGCACTAACTGCTTTCATAACAGCTGTGCCGTACTCAGCTATTGGTTCTGCATACTGGCTTCCATGTCGCTTGTCGAGGTATACATACTGTCGCTTGAATTGATGAGCACGGGGATCGATTGAAACGATGATTTCAGGAGCGTCCTCAGGGAGACAACTATCGATGACTCGTAGGAGTCTCTGGTCATACAGTTTCAGTCCTCTATCCTCGATTGTGACAAGATGATCCTTCCTATTAGTTGGATCTGGATCGATCTCAGTGATCCACAGCTTGCCCGTATACCCAATAAGTGGTACCGGGACCTCAACGCCAGCCCCGGTGATCTGGAGTGGCTCAGCTAGAGAAGAAGACAGTATAAGATGACAAGCTCTACCACAATACTCGACCGAATCAGAGGCGACTTCAGCGACCGCGACGCCAACTGGGTCGACTGTCGGTTCTAAGAGCAGCGTTCGATCCTCTGTGGTGAGTTGTCTGGCAGGGAGTCTCTGGTCGTGGTTTTTGATACTACCCTTTGTTTTATGTAGCTCTCCAGATGGTGTCTCCCACCTCAGTAGGACTCTGTCGCCTGTGCAGAGATATTCGAGAGCTTTCGCAAGTTGTCCAGGATCAGTTTGCAGCACACTCATTGGGATTGTATTTCTCCATAGAGCGTCTCACGGACGTACGGTGTCTCAGTGAGCAATGCAGTTGTAGGCAAGCCATTCCGTCGAGTGAGCTGCCGAAGACTGTGTGTGGTGATCGAGTGGCCGCTGGGGCACTGTTCAGTGTGGTACTGGTATCCACGAGAGGATCTAGTGATGAGAATCGGAGCAGGCGTTTCGAACACTCCCACCATTGGACGGTGATACTGCTCGACATCATCGAGTTGCTCGAGTATCATCGAAAGCGTTCGTGGCTTCGGGTCGCTATCGTCGTGGTCGGGTGCATAGACCGTCGGATTGGTTATCTGTTCTAGGTCTATATCCTGCCACTGACAGCCGTCCCACTGGGCTTCAATCTGTATCCAGCCGTCGTCAGTTTGTTTGATCGTGAGTTTCTTTCGAGGACCATCCAGAGGCGTCCACTGGAGAACGATTGGATCACTCATTTACGAGCCCTCAAGTGCACAGTCGACAGTGGGTGTGAATCGGGATACGATCCGTTCGAAACCTACCAGTGGTGTCTCTTGTCTTGCGACTGAGATTCCTAGTAGCCTTTGCACGCGCGTTTCATCACAGACAACATCCAGAACCGCTCGAAATGAGCCGCTCGGGAGTGACGAGATCTGCACGATCCGCTGCGGTCCGTCGACTGGCTGTGGAACCGAGCTCACAGACTGACCCCCCGTTTTCGAGATGTAATCTGTGGTCTGTGCTGTCTGTCGATGCCGGAATTCTCAAGTCCAGCGGCTGTTTTCGTTAGCATGGGTTTCCACGAGGTTAGAAGCCCAGTTCGGGTGTTCCAGCACCCGGATGCTTTCGTGACTAAATAAACATCCCTCGGAACTGACCATCTACCCATACATCTATCTGTATGGGTATTAAATCTTACGCACACAAGTATCTGCATGGGTATTCTACCGATGCATATATCTGAATGGGTCAAATCATAACTAAGAGATAATGCCGTACGACAAGAGAGACGATGATACAGGAGAATTTACAGAAACATACCCACATCAAGAATTTCTCCAGTCTCTCGAATCTCTTTCTGGCCAGGCAAGTACACAAGAGATTACAAATGAGGTTGGATGCGCTTATCGAACAGCTTATCAAAAATTAGTAGAGTTGGAGGAAGATGGGAAAATTTCTTCTAAAAATATTGGAAATGCACGACTTTGGATTTTAAACAGAGAATAAACACAGATTTGTCTTCTAGATATCTGTGCATGAATTGATCTCAACCGACACTCGAGGCTATCGACTAGCCCGATAGTACAACAATATTAACCAACATTTTGGCATAAGAATGACTAGCGTTGGTTAACATGTTCTGCTCTCGTGTAGAACCCTAAAATTCCTCCAGTGCTGGAGACGTTAACGGTCGGTATCGACACAGAAGACATATGAACCAAGTGTCACTGTCGGGCTGTACATCTATGAAACAGTGCTAATAACGAACGTTCACAGTGGAAGGAAGACGAACTACTCCACCGGACAGAATGTATCGCCATTTTGGCGCACCCGGTCGAATTTCTTAAGATACGTGAGCCTCTCTCGAACCG
>LFCJ01003485.1_pt1 | contig 11530 bp, 8 predicted proteins | sample 643141 | NCBI WGS metagenome assembly LFCJ01 (sample SAMN03766243, study PRJNA286221) | soda lake metagenome | biome: soda lake; feature: Kulunda steppe; material: water; isolation source: sample B1-Br-g2 brine of Lake Bitter-1 | place: Russia: Kulunda steppe | collected 2010-07 | reverse complement strand
TGCTCGGGACGATCGGTGCCGTCACCGGGACTGGCCTGCTGCTGGCCGTCTCCATCACCTACAAGCTCTACGAGGAGATCGCCGAAGAGCAGATGATGGAGATGCACCCGATGATGCGCCAGATGTTTGGTCGAGAGTAACCCCGTTGGGCACCCACTCTTTATTTAGACCTTGACCGTAGTCGGGCATATGCCCGATCGGAACAAAATCAAGCTCAACGCTCGCGTCACTCCCGCGAAGAAACAGGAGTGGCAAGACGCCCTCGAAGACGGCGAGACACTCTCTTCCTTAGTGCAACGTGCAGTAGACCGCGAGATCCGCGACGAGTACGTCCACGTCAAAGCGATAGACGAACTCGGGGAAACAGGCAGGAGCGATGTCAATATCGACACATCAGGAATCGAAGACCAAATCGATGAGTTGCGATCTACAGTCAGTGCCGTCAATCGGAAAATCGATACAATCGCTGCTAAAGACGATGAGGGAGGTGAGGAATCGTTTGAAGACTTAGCGGAGGATCTCCTCTCCCGAATACCGCATTACCCGGGAGACTTCCCACGAGACGCAATCGAATCATTACCAGGGGGCGATTCTCCCGTGGAGACGATTGAGGCACTCATGACTGCCCGTGAACACACGGACATCAACATCGATGGGAGTGCGCAACGCTTAGCGACCGAGCTCCGAGAGCCTGAGCATCGAGTTCGGCATGCACTTCTCTATTTAGAGCGAGATACGACTGAGAACGTCCACAGTACGATGCACGACGGGATCCGGCACTGGGTGGAATTCCAATGAGAAACTCAAAAGGACAGTACACCACGCCTGAAGACAAGTCGATTAACAGCGAGCATGAGGAGTTACTGGGATTATATCTACAGAGCTTACAACAGCAAAAATCGAGGACCTCAGACTCAACCATAACAACGCGCAGACGCGAAGTACGGTACTGGCTGGCATTCTGTGAACAGAACGAAATTGATCCGCTCGAAGCCGAAACAAGTGATGTGAGAGGGTACATCCAAGCCAATAACAACACTCTAGCAGATACGACGCTCGGTAGTTACTACCGATCTGTACAGTCTTTCTATAGCATCATATCAAACGATGAGTTGCACGACCGGCTCAACCTTGTCAACGGTCACCCGTGCAAGGATTCGGATGTAATTGATATCAAAGAGACATATTCCATCCACGAGAACGTAGCTGAATACCGAGTACAACACACGGAAGCAGTACAAACCCCAGACGGCGTGCGCGAAACAGAAGGGGATGTACTCGCACTCCCACCCCACGACGTCAAGGCACTATTCGGTCAAGCACCTGGTAAAACACCGCAAACAAGGCTGAGAAATGAGATCGTAATCCGACTGGCATGGTACACCGCCTGCCGGAGTGACGAACTCTCACGGATGCGAATCAGTGGGATAGAGTGGGATGAGTGTAGCATCGAATTACGAAGTGCAAAACTCGATGTGAAGGAGCACGGTGGTATAATCAACCGAAAAGTATACTTCCCAGAGAAATTCCGATTCCAATTAAAAAGGTGGTGTAAACGGGTTCGTCACGCGTATAGTGCAGCCGCAGAGCCCAACGAGGGGCGAGTGTTGGTCACTACCCATAGCGCTAAGATGGAACCAACACATATCAGTGACATAATTAAACAAGCTGCGAGAGACGCAGGCGTACAGAGACCATTGCGTCCCGTGAACCCATTAGCAGACGAAGAAATCAAAGAATGGTTTGTTACGTCGCACCGGATCCGAAGAAGTGCGATTACTCATTGGGTCAACGACATAGACGAATTAGATATCCACCAGGTACAGCGACTCGCGGGACACGCCAGGATCGAGCAGACTATGCAGTACGTCGAGGATGACGACGAGCAGATACGCGAGGATTATCAGCGAGGTGTGAGCGAGTGAACAACCCTGACTGTGAGTGCAACACCCCCCACCCGCCTGGCGATAGGTGAGCGAGCCAGCGCGGCAACTGGGCGATTCCCGTACCCCCGCACCCGACCATTGCCAAAAGATAAATACATTAAACCGACCTGAAACTGAACCGACAGTCCACTCGGGATATCAACCACCTCGGGCTCTGTACTTCTGCAGTTAAACGGGCATGCCGTGTCGGACATGCTGACGGCTCTTGTGAGATCCGTCTGATCCTTCGGTTCGTCCGTTTTAGCGTCGTTCGTCCCGCGTTCCTCCCATCCAAAACTGACCGTGTCCTGATAGCCGCTGTGTCTCGTCTATTTCACCCAGAACCGATAGACGTGGACACAATTATCGGTGACTGTTCTACTTATTTGAATTGAATGAAGGAGTACAATTAAGCTACCCTGTGTACACTTGAGGTGTCTAGCGCTTTCGAAAGCTGATTATTTGCTGAATCCTTTTCAAGAGATCCGTTCCAAAGCAAATCAATTGTTTCGGAAGGAATTTGATAATGATCGTCACGAGGATAAACGCGGAGTATATGTTCTAAATTATCACGCAAATGCTTTTCTTGACAGTAGTCTCGAATTGGCTCGGTTGAGAAATTGTACCTGAGACGGTCTAAGAGATTGTCTTCTTCAGAATATTCTGCAGAATGATTTTCTTTTTGGTGTTGATCATTCAATTTCGATTCGACAGAATCCCATGGAGTCATGTTGTACGCTAGATACATATCATATTTACCATGATGTTGTACTGTTTCAATCAATGTTCCATCTTTATTGGGTATCTCGGTGTGGGGTAGCGCGTAAACAAGATATTGACGCTTATCCTGATAACAAGGTTCACGTGACCAAGACGTATGTGAGATTCCCTTCAATCGTCGTTTTAGTAATACTCCATACTCTGAATCAATGATGTAATCAATAAGAAGATGCCTCACTATATCACCTTCTTTTAGTTCTGTTTTGAGCCGATATTTCCATGAATATGGACGATCTGGTCCTCCATCTCGATACATTACTATAGCATCAATCTCATCTCCATTTACTTCCACATTAGAATCGAATAAACGCGTCTCGGGGATATCTGGTCTTTCAAGCCCAGTGCGTGTCGCACGGAATTGACCAACAATTCGGGCAAGGGTTGGAAATTTCAGAATTTCGTCTCGCATCCCAGTCGTCTGTTTTGAGATTGTAGAAAGAGAAACATCGAAGACGTTTGCTAGTTTTGTTGCGGAAAATCCGTACTCATACCTGAGAAGATATCGTTTCGCTGGGAGTTCGCCAAAACCCGAAGTCCTCTCTCCCAGTTGTTCAGCTGCTGATGTACATTCCTTACGAGCAGTCTTGAGGTCTATTTCAGGAATATTTTTGGGGGGAACAAGTTCTGAGGGATCAAGAGGCCTTCTGAAGCGAAACTCTTCCATACGCATTGTGTAAGGCTTGTGTGTTATATTTGTTTCCCTAAATAGAGAAATATCTCCACCGATAACGTGAATGGAGAATTGAACTGGGACAATATTGAACCATATAGTCAAAGTGGGGGGAAAGTATATAAATAGGGGGGCGATACCAGCCAATAACGGAATGAAGTCACAGGGAGATAAGGCCCAGTACGGGCAAAAACGACTAGTTTGGGTCCCTCCGACCCCACTACATATATTAAACTCCCTTAGCCTTGCTTACAAGAATATACGTGCTAATTCACGGAATAAATGGACAGGTCTCCGGACCAAACTGAGTCCGACCCGTCTCACTGACGAAAACGAAACTCGGTTACGAACCACATCACGTACGTCTCGGTTCATTTTCGACGAAGAAAGCCTCAACAAGTCCGTAGTGGGTTCACCGCTCGTAGCGAAACCCACGTCTCAAGAGCGCTACTCGCTAAATTGGATGCGCATTGTCGGCACCGATTGGTGCGGACCACCTGCAGAACACTCTTCTTCTTCCTTCTGCAAAGAACCAGATCGATTACTTACTATATGCTGTGTTAGGGAAGAAAGAGAAAAGACCCAGTCTGGTTCACTTGGTGTAAACTCAGAACCGATAGAGAGGTGGTTCGCATGAGTCGTCGTCCACAGTTGAGCCGGCAGGTCCCATCCGAGTCGGTGAGCAAGTTCGACGACTGGTGTGAACGCCAGGGTCACGTGAACGGCGGTGATAAGGGTAGACACGCGGAACAAGCAATCCTTGAATATCTTCCTCCGACGTATCGACCTGAACGGTTCCGCGACGATTTGGACGGCCTTGAGGCAGACTTACGTGCCGATCTCGATGAGGCCGGTTGCCTTAGCGACGGTTCTTCATTGAACGAGACACCTGTTTCGAGAACTGATGACGAAACGGTCAAATTGACCTATCGCATCGCGGAAGATGTCCAAGATGCACTCGAACAATACGTGTATGATCAAGAGGGGAAAGTACGAGGTGTAATGGGTGAATACGTAGCGACGGCATTAGACGAGTACAGAGACGGTGGTCAAGTTGCCCGGGTTCGACGGTACTACGAACAGTTGCGTGAGAGCGTAGATATGATTTCTGAAGATCGGGTTGAACTCATCGTTGAAACATTGAGAGACAAGGTTGCGGACCGCGATCGATACCACATCGAAGAAATAAGAATTGCTGTCAATAAGGCTTTGGACGTCCATTCTGATGATGTGAGAAATGACTTTGTAGATCGAGTAATTGAACATTTGGGGTTCGTATCTGTAAAAACAGCCGAAGGCTTGTACGCAACTCCGGATCGGGCCGAACAACTTGTTCAACAGCACGAAGTTGATGCTGACACCGATTGGTCCATGATGGATAGAGAAGACCGAGTTGAATACCTCACGAAAGCAGTAAAGGCACGCTCCCGACAAGGAGGGAAGGGAGCTGGTGTGGACTACAATCAGGTGCGAGATGAGGTATTCAATGGGCATCCCAGCAACGAGTATTGCTACAAATTGATGGGACTCGCCGGCGAGTATCCGGGATTCGACTACGGAGAACATAATGGGAAGTTGATGCTTCGTTGTACTGGTTCAGAAGAGACACTAAATTCCCAACCTGAGGATGATTGGGTTAGTGAGGCAACCAATCTTCTCCAAGACTTTTGTGATAGTAGTGGAATGGTTCCGACTGAAATCCCTCAACCAGTTATTGATAAGCAGGTCGTACAGGCGAAGTACCCTGAAGAGTACACTGAGTACGTTGGAGAGTACGTTGAGAACGCAGGTCCGAGTGAACGAGCGTTAAAAGCAATAACTGAGGAAGATCGAAATCTGGTTCGAAATCGTCTCATCGACGATGAAACACAAGTCGAGGCCGAGGTAAAGAAAGAGATGGATCGTATTACTGTAGAATCTGAACCGGTTACAGACGGAGGGCAGACTTATGAATAGAGACAATAATAATATCTCGAAAAGCTTGCCGGCTGTTCTTTTGGATGGATCTCCTCGAACCGATCGACAAGTCTCCGGCAGATAGTTTCAGTGCCTTAGATTCCTGTGATCAAAGATATCCTCTTAATGCTAGATCAAGGATCTTTCGTCGTTTTCACCTCCCGTTGAGTATAATGGTTAGAATACTCTAGTGAATTAGCGAAACTTGTTCGAGATGCCCACACCGAACCAATTACTCAATATTCATCGCCTTACTTGCGGCATTAACAGGGTTGCAGTAGAAAACTCGATCAGCTAAAATACTCACCGAGACAGGCTGACGAAGAGCCGATATCAACACCGAACAACACCTGATAAATCGCAATGTCAACAGGCAGATCAGACTGCATGCACGACCGTACCGAAACGATGTTAGCGATGATGTTTGTATCTATATATTGAAATATCCCCCTCTAGTTAGGTGTGTGTTACCCCGCCGGAGTATGCGAATTTTGTGGGAATCGTTGTTATGATCTCGGTTAGACTCTTCGTAAGAAAGATCTGAACTCTAGCGGTGGGATAGTTTCTGTCGATATAATCTGAACTAATGCTTGAGGGCGAGGTCTTTTTAAGGGCCGTTTCATATGCCGGTTTGCGATGAAGCAAGTAATCAACAGGAAGCTGTATGATACAGAATCTGCAGAACAAATCGCTCAACATGCACCTCGAACCGATCGTGGAGACTTCCATTTTCTCATCGAAACTCTGTACAGGACAGACGATGGAGAACTCTTTCTTCACGCTCAAGGAGGGGCCGCGACAAAATATGCCAAGCCGTGTAATGGAGGTAAAACATCTGGTGAAGAGATCAGATTGGTGAGTGAAGATGAAGCATTAGACTGGTGTGAGGAGCGAGTTATTGATGGCGAGGTTGTCATTGAAGAGTTCGGCCATCTGATTGAGGCGTAAGCCTGCCCCAGTCGGGAACCGCTCGTTAATCGAAGTGTGGTTCAGTCCCTTCAGAGACCGAATTAGGATCTTCTGGCTCTTCGATAAATGTAGCATCGCAGACGTCGTTTGTTGCGCTAGCAGGCTTTCATAGGCGTTGCAGTACATCTTGAAAAGACCCGGACAGCGGTAGGACCGTGAGACGATAAAATCGCTATTCAATCCGGCATGATTGGCTACTCACCACTACATTCAGTACATCGAACCTCGTTCATGATAGACCTGAGTGGGTTTTTACTTGAAAGAGGTCGGCTACAGGTATCACAATCAATCTCTTCCGTCACGCCAACGCCGCTACCGTATCCGACTGTCAATGGAACCGTGGAACCGTGGTCATTTAATTCGAACTCAGCATCGCCACGCTCGTACTCTACCTCAGTGATGGTGACGGGAGTAACGACTACTTCTAATCCGTGTCGGTCACGAATCTCGCGCTGTTGGTCCGGGTATCCTCGCTCACGTCGGCGACGCAATTCATTGAGTTCGGTCTCAACCTCTTGGAGCTTCGATTTACTTTCTCGGCGCTCTTTCAGTGCCTCGACTCGTTCCGTCTGGTTCTTGTCGTCAATCGACTCGTTGAGATCTTCTATCGCTGACCGGAGACGAGTGATCTTTGTCTCAACTTCCTCTTCTCGCTGTCGTTGTAACTGGCGATACTCTTCGAGTTCGGCGTCAGCAGCCCGTGATGCCCCCTGATGGATCTCATCGATCTGTGGCTGTATGTCTGAGAGAAGGTGTTCCCGTGATGCATCGACCAGGCGCTCTACCTGTTCGGGTTCGACCGCAATATCTCTCGACGGGACAGTAGCAGTTTCCGACTGCGTCAAGGTTAGAAACGTCTCGTCAATGTTAGGCAGTCTCTCCTTGGAGCGAACATCGATACCGATGCTTCGAAGGAATTCCTGTTGATACTCGCTTACGGTCTCGACAGACACTCGGAAGAGAACGACCAGTGCGCTTCGATCGTAGTAGGGTGTGAAGTCGATGTCCGATACCGATATCGGACTCTCCTGTAGCCAGTCCGGCACAACAATGTCCGTGCCAGACGCGTCAATCCTGGTGCCCCCGAGCGGTGCACGGTCGCTTGCGTCGTCGAGGACAGATTGGAAGAACGAGCTTTCAGGATGGAGTTGCTCGTACGCTTCGTCGGGTTCTTCGACGGTACCACAGAGAAGAGCGTGTTCGCCTTTCGGCAGATCCGTCTCCACACCCTCCGGAATAGTCACCTGCCACTCATCGTCTCGTATTTCGACCTGGCAACCGAGAGACCGGAGATACCTCGCTGTGAAATCCTCAACTGCGGACTGGGTCACCGGTACAGCGGCGTCAGTCATCGCTGGCCCCCAGATCGAATCCCTCGAAGACACCGGTATTGAACTCCTCCAATTTCTCAGCGAGGTCACGTTGCTCCTGTAGATCGACAGCCATCGCGTCGAAGTCGTTCTCTAAATCAACCTCGGAATCAGCGTTGACCAACCGCTCGAAGATCTCGTCCTCGAAGCTCTTCCCGGATTCCTCTAACCTCGTGAGTATTTCGCTTAGCTCACCGATGCTCTGTTGGAAGATGTCGATCTTGTGGAACAGACGCTCAAGAACGTACTCTTCGACAGTATCTGCCAACGCCATATTGAACACGTAGACCTGCCGGTTCTGACCGATTCGATGGATTCGACCGATACGTTGTTCAACGCGCATTGGGTTCCATGGGAGGTCCCAGTTCACCAGAATATTGCAGAACTGAGCATTACGTCCCTCGGACATCGCGTCTGTCGAAACGAGAATCCCTCCCTGTTCCTCGAAGTTCTCGATGATATCCTCCTTCTCTTGGCTAGAGTGACCACCATGGAACGAGTGGACCATGTACCCCTCTGACACCAGTCGATCAGCCACTCGGCGTTGTGTAGCGCGGAACTGCGTGAAGACGATCACACGCCCTTTCTCGACGTTCTCACGCGCCTCTTCAACGATATCGAGTAATCGCTCTTGTTTGGTGACCGTGTCAATGTTATTGATTAGGTCCAAAATCGACTCCAACTCTTCCGTCTGCGTGAGTTCGGACTGGTCGTCGAGCCTCTTCCGGATCGTCGTTTCAAGCGCTTCAGGACTACTGACGACCTCCTTTTGGAGGAGCATCAACACCAGTTTCTGCCCTTGATCCTGACTGTAGGCACCCTTAACGTAATCGGACACGGCCTGGTAGAGCTCACGTTCTGCCGGCGACGGCTCGAACTTACGAGTGTCAACCCGCCGTTCGGTGAAATCTACATCAGTGTCTTCACGCCGATTACGGATCATGACCTTGTTCAGCCGGTCCTGAAGCTCGTTACGGTTGACGAGGGTTTCCTGGTCGCTATTGACGAAGTACTGGTGAAACACGTCACGTGTTCCGAACAGCCCCGGGCGAAGCAGCGAGACAATATTGTAGAGATCGGTGAGTTCGTTCTGTATCGGCGTTGCCGTGAGGAAAAACGCATAGTTGTACGAGAGGTGGTCGATCAGCTCGTACCGATCCGTCTCCTCGTTCTTCACGTAATGAGCTTCATCGAGAACAAGAACGTCCCAGTCGCGTCTGAGCACCGCCTGTCGGTATCTATCGCTTTTGGCCGTGTCGATGCTAGCGATGATATAGTCATGGCTGTCAAACCCGCTGAACTCGTCGTCGTAGTTGCAGACAAACTCTAAGCCGAACTTCTCTCGGAGCTCCGCTTGCCACTGTTTGGCCAATTGGGCAGGCGTCAAGATGAGGACCGAATCGTTGGTCTCGCGGAAGTGCATCTCTTTGAGTATCATTCCAACCTCAATCGTCTTCCCGAGACCGACTTCGTCGGAGAGTAACGCCTTCCCGTCCATCTCGAACAGAGCTCGATACGCTGCATCGACCTGGTGTTCGAGCATCTTGACCGAATTCTCATCAAGTTGCTTCAGAGAGCGGAGTTCAGAGTCAGGCTGGCCAGCTTTCAGACGAACGGCTTGAAGAGTATGGAGATGGTCCTCGCTCGTCTCATCAGGATCTACAGATAAGACATCATCCGGTGGCTCGTGGGTGACCTCGATGTCCACGAGATCAAAATCGGTCATGTAGTTGGAGAGTTAGTTGACCGTCAAATATGTTGTGTAGCGATCCATTCATTATATCGTACAATAGTCATCCGAGCACCATAGTGTTTATTTGGTCAGTGACAGGCACTATACGTATCAACAAATGTCGGAAGTAGACACCCTGTCAAAGACTCTCAAAGACACGGTCACCCTCAGCCGTGAGCTTCGGGAGGACGGACAGATAGACGGACAAGTAAAACTCTACAACGTGGATGACGAGAATGAGTTCGAGTCTGACGCCGAACTCTTCTTCGATCGCACGTTAATGACCCAAGGGCTTCGAGAGGCCCTGTCGATCCTCCGTGACTCGTTGACCGGTGATGATCCTCGTGGAACACACATCCTCTACGGCCCCTATGGAAGTGGGAAATCCCACCAGATGGTGGCACTATACCACTGCTTTAACAATCCCGTTGCTGCAGGATCGTGGGCGACCAAAGAAATCGAGGGATTCGAATCTGCACTTCCGGAGTCGGCAGTTCCGATTACAGTCGCTATACAGAACGAACAGTACGAATATCTCTGGGAACCGTTCTTTGATGCACTCAATTACGATCCCGGGACGTACGAGTCCGGCGGCTATCCGGACATGCAGACGATTCAGGACGCCGTCGGCGACGACACTGTCGCGTTCTTCGTCGACGAGCTTGAGGACTGGTTCGATACGCTCCAAGGGGATCGCAAGAGCGCGAACAAGGCCTTCCTCCAATCTCTGCTCGAATCGACAGCACTGTCCGATTTAGAACTCTACACCATCGTCTCTGTTCTCCGTGAGGGCTCCGAGGTCCACGATATTCTGAACCGGGAACAGGCGGTCGAGGTCAACATGAACAACCAGGTGGACAAGCGCGAAGTCCTCCACCACCGTCTGATCGATGACACTGACGAATCAGCCGCCCGTGAGATCGTGAACGGGTACTTCGACGCTTACGACCAGTCGGACCACGTTTCCATTCCGGATAATCTTCTGTCGGAGATGCATGATCTCTACCCGTTCCATCCTGTCCTCCTTGACGCGCTTGAGACGAGATACTACGCTGACGAGGGGAACCAGAACACACGCGGGATGATCTACCTCTTCTCGAAGGTCCTCCTCGAAATGCAGGACCAAACAAACCTGATTACACATGGGGATATCGATGGGATCGAGTTCGAGGGCGAGCTCTCCAAGATCAACTACGAACGACTGAACGCTGCGACCGGCGACATCAAGAACCGGGTGGACGATGACGATGTTCCCCACGGTCGCCGCATTCTCAACACCATCCTCCTCTACTCGCTGAAGCCGAGCGAGGGAGAGGGTGCAGAGGTCTCGGAGATCGTGATGGGGGCGTACCAGACAGGCGACCTCGTCTCCGACGTCGTACTCAACCTCGAACGACTCCACGGCGTCGCCTGGCACCTCCACAAGCTGAACGGGAAATATGCCATCCGGGATCGTCAGAATCCGAACGCACTCATTCGGAACGCTGCAGTTGACGTCTCCGAGCGATCGGCGAAGGCCGAAATCGCCGACTTCATCACCGACATCTTCGGATCGAACGCGTCTCCCGTTGGCTTCCGAACTGACGATATCCGGGACGTCCCGGACGACCGCGATATCAAGGTTGTCGTGAAGGACGATCAATGGACACAGGAGGAGGTTGAGCGCGTCATCACGAACGACAGTCGTGGACGCGAGTGGCGAAACACGCTCGTGTTTGTGCAGCCCTCCGGCGACAAGGCGATTGAATCGGGGACTCGGTATATCGATAAAGCACGGTACATTGAAGGTGCTCGTCAGGTCCTCGCCGACGAGTCCCTCGATGACGAGATCCGCGAGTCAATTCAATCGATGAAGGACCAGGAGATAAGCGAGCTCCGTGAAGAGCTGCAACTGCTCTATGGGGAGGTTCTAGACGGCGACAACCTACTCCAAGAGTTCGATCTCGTGGCACCGATGGACCTCGATGTCTATGTCTACGATGGACCGGAACTTGATGCTTCGAACATCGCGGACTCCGCGGCGGCAGATCCCTTCGACCTGCAGTCTCACGTGTGGCCCATCGTCTCGGACCTGATGGAGCGTCGCGGCGAGATTTCGATCGAGGACGCGTACGAGCAGTTCCTCCGT
>LFCJ01003484.1_pt1 | contig 11531 bp, 11 predicted proteins | sample 643141 | NCBI WGS metagenome assembly LFCJ01 (sample SAMN03766243, study PRJNA286221) | soda lake metagenome | biome: soda lake; feature: Kulunda steppe; material: water; isolation source: sample B1-Br-g2 brine of Lake Bitter-1 | place: Russia: Kulunda steppe | collected 2010-07 | reverse complement strand
TGTCGTCCGCGGCCGATGAGGCACCAGCGAGAGCAGGACCTCCCGAAAGTGCGACCATCAGCGCAACGAATACAACACCGAGTGTCTGCAGTCGTGAAACCATGCGCTCTGTGCTACAGCGGTCCCCGGACTAAAACAGGGGAACTGTTACGGAATTATCTCGGTGAAATAGTAAGTTAGGATCGGTACAACGGTTGCTACTCTCCAGGTCCGCAAGCGACTGCCACGAGCACTGTCTACGCTGTTTGTCCCGCATCTACAGTCGTCGATAGCTGCTATCTATCAGTGGTGCTTGCAGTCGCTACGCGATTATTATCGACAGGAGTGAACGAGAGATTACCGGACGCTCGTTACCGATCGATCGGCGACGAGAGCGAGGCGGATAGCCCGGCCGGTCGGAAACCGGCATGACTTACGTCAGACGGGACAACACACCACCAATGCGTGATTGTTTCGAACTCCAAGATACCGACGCTGGCGGCCGAATCGGGGAACTCACCGTCCCCCGGGCCAACCGCACTATCGAAACACCCGCCCTCTTGCCGGTGATCAATCCGAATCTGGACACGATCAGCCCCCGCCGGCTCGCCGACGAGTTCGGTGCCGAGATTCTCATCACCAACTCCTATATTATCTACGGAACCGACGGGATTCGCGAGCAAGCGCTTGAGGACGGACTCCACGAACTGCTCGATTTCCCCGGTGCGATCATGACTGATTCGGGCTCGTTCCAGCTCTCCGAGTACGGCGAGATCGACGTCACCACCGAGGAGATCCTCGAATTTCAGCACGCGATCGGCTCTGACATCGGGACGCCGATCGATATCCCGACCCCGCCTGACGTCTCACGTGAGCGCGCCGAGCAGGAACTCGCGACGACACAGGAACGAATCGAGCTGGCCGATCGCGTCGACACCGGCGAGATGCTCGTCAACGCACCAGTCCAGGGGTCGACCTATCCCGATCTCCGCGAAGAGGCTGGCCGTCACGCCGAGGGAACCGGTCTCGACGTCTTCCCCGTCGGTGCGGTGGTACCGCTGATGAACGAGTACCGGTACGACGATATGGTCGACGCGATCGCCGGTGCCAAACGCGGGCTGGGTGCAGATGCGCCGGTCCACCTCTTCGGTGCTGGCCACCCGATGATGTTCGCACTCGCCGTTGCGATGGGCTGTGACCTCTTTGACTCCGCCGCCTACGCCCTCTACGCCCGGGACGATCGGTATCTCACCGTCCGTGGGACCCGCCACCTCGAGGACATCGAGTATCTCCCCTGTTCGTGTCCGGTCTGTCTGGACCACACGCCCGACGAGCTTCGGGCGCTGCCCGACGACGAGCGCGAGTCGGAGCTGGCTGCACACAACCTCCACGTCACGTTCGCTGAGATCCGACGGATCAAGCAGGCCATCCGTGCAGGGAACCTCCTCGAACTGGTCGACGAACGGGCTCGGGGCCACCCGGCCATGCTCGACGGCTACCGCGCCATGCTCGATCACGCCGCCCAGCTCGAACGCACCGATCCGGTCTCGAAGGGGTCGTTCTTCTATACGTCCCACGAAAGCGCTCGCCGACCCGAAGTGGTCCGTCACCACCAGCGCCTCGATCGACTCGCCGTTCCCGACTCGCTGTTGCTCACGGAGGGTGAGTCGTCCAGCAGCGACGAGTTCGACGACTCCTGGCGTATCGAACCGCCGTTCGGCCCGTTCCCGCGGGCGCTCTCGAAGAGCTACCCGCTCACCGCTGAGGTTCCGGACCGAACCGATCGATCGGCACTTGAAGCGGCAGCCGACGGCGTCGCGAGATTGGTCGAGACGAACCCGGAGAGCGAGTTTACCCTCGCCCATCGCAGCTGGCCCGCCGGCGTCCTCGATCGTGTTCCGGACAGGGTGGAAGTGGTCGATCTGCGTGCCGATCAGGTGTGAACGCGGCTGGCACACCGGCCCCTTCACCACAGACTGGCGGCCTGCTATACGAGAGTGTAGCCTCCTGCCTCCTACCCAAGAGATCGCCATCTCCTGACCCACCAGTTTGAGTGCGATCTTGTCGACCGCCGAACTCACCTGTTCGAGCACTGTCGTATCGACCGCCGAAAACACCAGTTCGAGTATGTATCGCGGTAGTCACACGATCGTTCGAGAGCTGAACCAGATCGTATATTTTTCGGAGCGGCCAATAGTCGGTCGTGTTGGACCTGTCTTCGAACACGATATTTTTTGGCGTCTTCTTGCTCGTCGTACTCGGCAGTCTCGGGCTGTTCGTCGTCGACGGTGGCTCGACGTCGCCCGACCCCGTCTCGTTCGACGAGACGGTCACCATCGGGCTCACACTCGAAGACGAACGTGCACTCGAGACGGGGCTCGATGCGGCCGTCGAACTCCCGCGTACACAGGTGTTTTACTCCCAGTACCAGTACGTCGTCGGCTACTACGGCGTGGAGACGTTCGTCGAGACCCAGCGCCAGGCCGCCCACGAACAGCGGTTTGGCCACCCACTGACCATCTACGTCTCCGACTACAGCGACACCGACCTGACACTGACCGACGAGGGGTACCCGGTCACCGATCGCCCGGCCGGGTGGACCGAGGCGGAGACGGCGTGGTTCGTCGTCGGCAGCGACGCTCGGCTCCCGGCCGGCGAAACCGTCGTCTCGTTTGCCGATCGCGCGGACGCACAGGCGTTTGCCGACAGCTACGGCGGCACCGTCTCCGACTGGGAGGGGGTCCTCGACGAACCGTTCGAGACCGACGACGCAGCCGTCGCTCGCGACCGGGTCGACGACCATCATCGACTGGCGGACGATCGGATCGATGCGACCGAGACGCACACCGATCGGCCGACGTCGGTCGTCGTTGGCACCGAGGCTGACACCGTCCAGGAGGCCGTCGATCGGGCACCGGCGAACACGACCGTGGTCGTTCCCGACGGAGTGTACGAAGAACACGTCGAGATCGATCGCCCCATCACGCTTGCTGGTGACGGGGATGTGACTCTGCGCGGGAATACCACCGGGACAGTCCTCACCGTCACGAGCGATCGCGTCGCCGTCCAGGATATCGCGATCGACGGCGTCGGGGAGACGACGCGTGGAGACGGAGAGATTCCCGTCTCGGTCGACGACGAAGAATGGGACGCCGCGTTCAGGGACCACTACGCTGGGACCGATGCTGGAGTGGGGGCGTTTCTGGCCGAGGAGTTGCTGATACAGAACGTGACCATCGACACGCCGGCAAGCGGGGTTCTCGCCTACGGGAGCCAGGACGCCGTCGTCCGGAACGTCACCGTCGATGCGCCCGACGACCAGACTGATGGTCTCGCCGGCGTCCTGTTGTTTCAGTCGCCGGGCGTCGTCGAATCCACCACGGTTACAGGTGGGTCGAACGGGGTCTATTTCTACCGCTCGCCCGAGACTGTCGTTCGATCGAACACGATCGAGGGGAACCGACTCGGCATCCACGCGATGCATACGGACGACTCGCTGATCGCCGACAACGAGCTCCGAAACGGACAGTTCGCCGGTGTCTATATTATGACCGGCCCAGAGCGGAACGCGATCGTCGGGAACACCGTCGAGGACGCCGAGATGGGGTTCAGTATCGGTGGCAGTGAGTCATACGTCGCGGAGAATCTCGCCAATAGAAACGACGTTGGGCTGTCCATCGGGACGACGACCTCGATCTACGAGGGGAACGCGTTCACCGGTAACGAGATCGGTGTCGACGTGACGGCGATGCTACCGACGAATCAGGTCATCGGGAACGATTTCGTCGGCAACGATGAACACGCCGCAACGACCGCCGGTCCGCTGCGGATCTGGAGCGACGAGACTGGCGGCAACTACTGGCAAGGCGGGGCCCGCGTCGCGGCAGGCGACGCCGCCGATCGATCGTATTCGCCAACCGACGCCGTCGACAGCCGCCTGCATCTGACCGACGGGACGCCGACGCTCGTTCGATCGCCGGCCCGGCTAGCACTCACCGGTCTCGAAGGGGCGGTTCCGGGAATGCAAACGGCCAGTATCGTCGATCGAGCACCGACATGCGAGCCGACCAATCCGGAACTGCTCGATCGAACCGACTGGGGCGAGCACGCCTGGCCCTGTTACGACACGACCGACGAGGAGCGATAATTGCGACAGATGACAACCCATGACTGACCACGATCCACTACTCGAAGCACGACACGTCGACCACGAGTACGGGGAGGTTGCCGTCCTCGAAGACGTCTCCGTCACCATCCATCGCGGCGCAGTGACGGGATTGATCGGGCCGAACGGCTCGGGAAAGACGACGCTGATACGCGGCCTCGCCGGCCTCCACGAGCCGACTGGGGGATCGATCAGCTACCACGGCCCCGAGACAGCACGCCGGATCGGCTACCTGCCACAGCATCCAACCTTTCGCCCTGGGTTTACCGCTATCGAGACGCTCCGATTTTACGCCTCGCTCGTCGGTGCCGACGAGGGGGCCGCGATGGCACAGCTCGATCGGGTGGGACTCGCCGACGCGGCTGATCGGCCGGTCGAAGCGCTCTCCGGCGGGATGACGCGACTCCTCGGGGTCGCACAGGCGACGATCGGCGAGCCGCCGGTTGTCGTCCTCGACGAACCTGGGAGCGGTCTCGATCCGGGAATGAGTATGCACGTCTTCGACGTCGCGGCCGAACTCGCCGCCGACGGGGTTGCCGTGCTGTTGAGTTCCCACGATCTCGAACTCGTCGAACGCATCGCCGACGAGGTGGTGGTGCTCGACGATGGCCGGATTGTCGACCGGGGACCGACGTCAGCTCTTCGTGAGACGTTCGATGCCGACTCGCTGTGGTCGGTCTACCGGAACGCGATCGACCGTGAAACCGGAACCGTTCGCGTCCAGGGTGAGTCTGTATGAGCGGCGAGACGGAGACGCCGGGGGGTGCTCCCGCAGTCAGCGAAGAGGCAGGCCACGGCGCGTCGACTGTCGTCTCTCAGCCGAGTTCGAGGCATCTCTTCAAAACGATCGTCGGGCGCGAACTCCGGACAATCGTCCGGACGCGGACGTTTTTTATCCTCGCACTGGCGTTCGCCGCCGTCGTGGTTGGCATCGCTTGGTCCGGCGGCGGCATCCGGGCGGGGTACGTGCCCACGCTGGTCGACCTGCTTACGCCACTGGAGTTGCTCGTGCCGATCGTCGCCATCGCCTTCGGCTACCGGGCCATCCTGGGCGACGAGGAACGCGGCGAACTCGACGTCCTCGAAACCTACCCCGTCACGAACCGACAGTTCGTCCTCGGCGTCTACGCCGGCAGGGCGATCGGACTGCTGGCCGTCGTCGTCGTTCCGCTTGCGATCGTCGCGGCCATGGTCGCGCTCTTCGAGGCGGAAGGGCTGTCGGTGTACGCGACGCACTCCGGAGCCGACTCGCCGATCCTGTTCGCCCGGTTTCTCGTCCTGACGGCGCTGTTCGCGCTCGTCGTCCTGGCCGTGGCGATCGCGATCTCGGCAGTCGTCAGCGGGACACGCAGCGCACTCGCGTTGTCTGTCGTCGCGCTCGTCGTCTTGCTGATCGGGCTTGACCTCCTGGTCGTCTACGGCTTCTCAGCCGGCGTGATCGGCGACGGAACGCTCGTCCACTCGCTCGCAATCAGCCCGCTCAGCGCGTACCGCGGCCTCGTCTTCGAAACCGCGGTCATCGTTGCGGCAGGAACCGGGCCGGCGGTCGCCTCACCGATCGCGAGCGTCGTCGGGCTGGTCGTCTGGCTGAGCGCGTCGCTGGCGATCGCGACGTGGGCACTGAACCGATAGTCGGCCGGTTCGGATCTGAAAAGCGGATCGACGCGCGGATTCGCGGGACCTCGTTGACGCGTTCTCGCGGGACGCTACATCAGCGACATGATGAGTTCGTTCGTAATTTCGTCGTGACCGTAGCTGTCGCCGCCGTGTTCGTCCTGGAAGTCGGCAGCCTCGTCGCCGTCGCTGAAGCCGACGATCGACGACCCCATCGCGCCGTCGACGTCGCTGTCGACGATCAGCGTGAGGCCCTCGACGTCGCCAAACGCGTCAGCGTCGAGGTGCCGGGAGATGACGTCGGCACCGTCGTCTGATTCGATCGCGTAGTCGACCGACGAGTAGTCGGTCACGTAGACGACGTCGGGATCGGCCTCGCCCTCGCGGTCGAACGTGAAGGCGTACGTACACAGCGAGCTACAGAACTGTGCCGGGCGGTCTTCGTCGAGTACGGCCGTCGGATCATCGTAGTGGGCCTGGCCGGCCGATCCCGGGTGGTTCCCGATTACCATGGTACACTGATCGCAGTCCTGGTCGTCGTCGATGGTGATCGGGTCGGGGACAGCGTCGTCGCCGGTGCCGAGACAGCCGGCGACGGCCCCGAGACCGACGGCTCCGACGCCGCCGAGTACGCTCCGTCGGGTGATTGTCCGATCGGTACCGAGTGATGAAGGCAGCCGGTCCATATCTGCTCTAGATACTGATACCCTAAACCAGATCTGGTCCGATTCCCGAATCGGTGAGCCCCCAACCCGGCGATAAAGGCGTGAGGGTCCCGATATTCGACGGTTGCACCAGACGCTACTTGACCCGTAGGTTCCTCGGTTCACCCGATGCGTCGACGAGCCGTTCTCACGACGGGGGCAACGCTCACCACTGCAGCTATCGCGGGCTGTCTGACCGAGATGGTCGGGAGTGACAGTGCCGACAACGCGATCCTCGATCCGCCGGAAGACGAACACGCGAACGGAAGCGACTTTGCGTACCCAACCTACGGCGATCCGTTCCCGGCGTTCGAACTGACGGACCCGATCGCGGAGACGACCGTAGATACGAGCGCAATCGAAACCGAGTGTCTCGTCTGTACCGCGTTCTATGCAACCTGTCCGGCCGAATGCATCCCGCTGATGAACGCGATCGTCGACGTCCAGACCGAAAGCGCCGCCGGCGGGATCGACGATGCAGTCCGGTTTCTGGGAATTACGTTCGATCCGGAGCGGGACACGCCCGACGAACTGCGCGATCACGCTGAGATGGTCGGCGTCGACCTCGACCTCGGGAACTGGCACTATCTCCGGCCGGCCGACGTCGACGAGGCCGAATCGATCGTCAACGACGAACTCGGGATTCTCTACGAGCGAGAGGGCGAAGGGCCGACGGCGGAGTTTGCACACATCACGGTCACGTTCCTCGTCAACCCCGATGGTTATATCGAGCGAAGCTATCGAGGCGACACCCCCGACGTCGATCGAATCAGTTCCGACCTCGAAACGGTTGTCGACGCGATGGAATGACGGTCGCGACGACGTGTCACGATGCGACTCTCGATCCGACGGCCGTCGAACCAGTGGGGCTGGTCGTCTTCGGGCTGATCGGACTGTTCGGCGGCGCACACTGTCTCGGTATGTGTGGCCCACTCGTGACGACCTACGCCGATCGGCTCCGACAGGCCGACGGCGACCGGCGACGGACGGAGACGGTCACTCTCTGGGCCGTCCGCCAGCACGCACTGTTTAATGTCGGTCGAGCGGCCAGCTACGCGATCCTCGGTGGCCTCTTCGGCCTCGCCGGGTCGATCGTGTTCGTCACGCCGCGAGCCGTCACCGGCGTCATGACCGACGTTCACGCGATCGCCGGCATCGTCGTCGGCACGCTCATTGTCGCAATGGGCGTCCACTACCTGCTTGGCCGGGGCGTCCTCGGCGGCTCGATCGAACTCCCACTTCTCGGCTCGGTTCTCGGCCGGGTCCAGCGGTGGCTGGTCGCACGCGTCGACGCGTGGGTCGGTAACACCAGAATCGTCGGACTCGGTGCAAGCCACGGTCTGTTCCCCTGTCCGCTGCTGTATCCGGCCTTCCTCTACGCGTTCGTCCAGGGATCGCCGGTGGGTGGGATGGCCGCGCTGGCCGCCCTCGGTGCTGGAACGATCCCCTCGCTATTCCTCTATGGGACCCTCTTTCAGTCGCTCAGCGTCGAGCGCCGGATTCTGCTGCATCGCGTCCTCGGCGTCGGCTTCGTGGTGCTCGGGTATATTCCGCTCCAGCACGGCCTCGCGATCGTCGGGATTCCAGCGCCACCGCTTCCGATCCCCTACTACCAGCCGCTGTGAACGGGCGGTTTCGTGGCGCTTCCGCCGTTCCGAAACGACATCAGAAGGACGAAGGTGGCTGCCTGTCCACACCCGGTATGATCGGAACAGGGTCGCTCGTCCTCGGGCTACTCACACTGGTGTTGTTTACGTCGTGGCTACTCAAACGGATCTTCGGCAGCGGTAGCAGTGGGGACAAACAGGAATCGTGGGAGCGACACAAGGAGGCACAGGGACGCGAGCCCCCAGTCGAGATCGGCGACGTCCGCGAGGTCGCGATCGAGGAGTTTACGACCCACCATTCCGGCGATCGCCAGGCCGTTTGCAAGGTCGAGGGGTTTGTCATCTTCGTCGAAGACCTCCCCGGTGGCCTCGCGGAGACGGACGTCATCCGGGCAAAGGTGCTCTCGTTCAACCGGGGCCACACCTCCGCAACGGCGACGTTCCTCGATCGGGTCTGAGTGGGTTATCGCTCGACTGTGTCCGCTTCCGCCGGCGACAGCTGCCAGAGATGGAGGCGACCGCGAATCTCGAGTTTCTCGAGGCGGCCGTCGTCGGCCATGGATTCGAGTCGATCGAACAGGTCCTCGATCGGGACGTCGAGTTCGTTTGCGAGGTACCGCGTGTTCACGACCGGCTGTGGGGCGGCACGAATCGCCGCAACGATGCGATCCGCGTCGATCGTCTGGGCGGAACGATCGGCGGCCGAATCCCGGTTCGGTTTCGGCGACATACGACTCGTACGGGCCCGTTGCTATTGAAATCGCGGGGCTACGCCAGTCTCGATCGGAGCCGGGGTCGGGCACGTTGTACTTTTGGTTCCGGACAGTGTCTCTGTCCTATGCGACAACTGCTGCTCGCACTCTTTGCTATCACGCAGATCGCGATTCCTGACCGGATCATCGCCCGCGGCGAACGGCTCGCGTTCGAGAACCCGGAAACAGCCACGCTCCGACCCTTGACGCTCCCGATGGCCCGAGCCGAGGGCGTCGTCGGGATCTGGCTCGCATGGAACTGGGAGCGTGCCTGGCCCGGTGTGCGGCCCCTGTTCGGTACTGTTGGATTGCCGGCACTCGTGCTCCCGGCGACGTTCCTCGACGTCGTGCTCCAAACGGTGTACGAGAATCCCGAAGCGATCGAACTGAAGCCGTGGGTCCGACCCGCAACCCGGCTACTCGGACTCTGTTACGTGCTCGTTGCGATCTGGCCGGACCGATCGGCTCACGATGGGTAACCCGACAGCGAGACGATCGTGGCCCCGATCACGACGACGACTGCCGAGGCGACGACACGCCAGGTAACACGCTCGAGTCGAGCCGGGAGAAACAGCAACGAGAAGACAACTACGAGCAACGGCGTCAGCTGGAGCAGCGGCATGACGATCACGACGGGCGCGAGTTCGAGGGCTGCAAAGTACGAGACGAAACCGACCGTGGTGAAGACGCCGGCAGCGACATACCACTTCATCGGTTCTCCCCGAACAGGGAGCCGACGCACCGACCCGGTCCAGACGAGGTAGCCGACGAACCCGATCGTCGCCACGCTCGCCATGACGACGATCCCCGGAAGCGTCGCCGTCCCTTCGGCCAGCCCGATCGAGATGAAGATCGGTTCGATCCCGATACAGACGGCGGCGGCGACGGGAAGGACGAGCGTCGCACCGGTCTCGCGGATCGACTGGTTGGACGGCGTCGACGCTGCAGTTTCCCACGAGACGACCGCCAGACCGGCGACGATCAGGACGATACCAGCAAAATGAACGGCCGTCAGCCGTTCGTCGAGGAAGATGACGGCAAACACCGTCGCAAAGAGGACGTTGGAGGCGACGACCGGTGATGTCAGACTCGCCCCGATCGCTTTGATACTCCGGAACAGCAACAGCCGTGCGACGAACATTCCTGCCACGCCGGCTGCTGCAAACGACACGAACGAAACGGGCGTGTACAACGCCGAGTACGGCGGCGAGTACAGTATCAAGGCGGGCGGGACGAGCAGCGCGACGTTACACAGCAACACGACCAACACTGCGTCCATCACCTCGCCATTCTCGGTCCCCAGACGGATACAGAGAAACTGTCCGGCAAACCCCACCGCAGCAAGACTCGCGAGCAAAATCCCGAGCAGTGAGTCCGTCAGTTCGATCGGCATTGCCGTCGATTTAAGTCGCGGATCAATAATCCCTCGCAAACGGATCGGAACAGTACGTCCGTGGATACGATGTCGGTCGCCGGCTCGCGACGGCTATCGACAACCTCTTTCGCGCGCCGCGGTCATATCGACTATGACCGAGTACTTCGAAGTACACGAGCGCGACGGGGCCGCTCGCGTAGGCGAACTTCGCCTCGAAACGCCCCGGACGACGCCCGCAGTCGTCGACGAGTTGCTCGACGATGCGGGCTCGCTCTGGGCAGCCGATCGAGAGGTTCCCGCAGGCGACGAGTCGACGCTCACCGTCTTACCCCATCGGGCGTTCCCCGGTGGCACCGCCGAAGAGGTCCAGGAGTCGTTTGCCGTCGACTACCCCGATGTCGACTACCCGAGCGTCGCTGTCGTCTCGAGCACCCACGTCGACGATGAAGGAACCGACGCCTACGCGCTCTCGAACGTCCAGTCCGTGATGGGTCACGGTGCAGCGTTCGTCGAAGCGATCGTCTCCGTCCGCGAGGCGATCCCCACCGACACCGCCCTCCTCTTTTCGGGCGTCGCGACGCCCCGAAACGTCGCCCTGCTCGCCTACGCCGGCGTCGACCTGTTCGACGAGACAGCAGCCGTCGTAAAAGGGACCGAGGGGCGGTATCTGACGACCGACGAGGCCTACTTCCTCGAGGATCTCGAGGAACTTCCCTGTGCCTGTCCAGCCTGTCAGCAACCGCGTGAGGAGTTCACTCGCGCAGATTGCGCCGACCACAACGTCAATGCCCTCCGATCGGAACTGGGGATCGTCCGCCGCCGGATCCGGGACGGCCTGCTCCGGGACTACCTCGAAGGACAGGCCCGTCACGACCAGTGGCTCACCGCTGCCATGCGCGAACTCGACTCCCAGTGGGGGTATCTCGAAGAACGGACGCCGATCCTCCGGGACGCCCAGATCAACGCCTCGACGGGCGATACGCTCCGGCGGGTCGAAATTCAGCGCTTTGCCGATCGGGTTACCAGCCGCTACCGGAATCGGTTCCAGAACCCGCTCGTGCTTGTTCCGTGTTCGGCGGCCAAACCCTACAGCGAGTCCCAGAGCCACCGCCAGTTCCACGACGCCATCCAGTGGCGTGGCCATCTGGTCTCGATGACCAGCCCGATCGGCGTCGTCCCACAGGAACTGGAGACGACGTACCCGGCCCAACACTACGACACCGTCGTCACGGGCCGCTGGTCCGAAGACGAAAAGGGGTTCGTAAGTAACGTCCTGGAGCGGTATCTCGAGCGCAACGACTACCCCGAAATCATCGCCCACGTCCCAGGCGAGGG
>LFCJ01003483.1_pt1 | contig 11533 bp, 12 predicted proteins | sample 643141 | NCBI WGS metagenome assembly LFCJ01 (sample SAMN03766243, study PRJNA286221) | soda lake metagenome | biome: soda lake; feature: Kulunda steppe; material: water; isolation source: sample B1-Br-g2 brine of Lake Bitter-1 | place: Russia: Kulunda steppe | collected 2010-07 | reverse complement strand
TATGAGCGACAGCGACGCAGGCGACGACAGCGGAATCGACAAGGAAGCCCTGCGTGAGGAACTGCGCGAAAAGTACGAACGCGACGAACGCGAACGCGAGGCCACCCAGCGGATGAGCGATCTACTGCTCAAAGGGGCAACGATGACCAACGCCCACTGTGGCACCTGTGGCGATCCCCTCTTTCAACAGCAGGGGACGACCTTCTGTCCCAGCTGTCACGGCCGACCCGAGGCCGTCGACGGCACCGGCCTCGAGACGGAGACAGATCAGCCAGATGCGACGACCGGATCGACACCCTCGGACAATGTGCCCGCTACGGATCCAAAGAATCGAGCCCCGGAGACCACAGCCACCGAACCCGAGGACCGAACCACAGACACCTCGCCGGACCCGACATCGCCCGCGAACGTCCCCTCAAAATCGGATCGGGAGCCACCCACGCCCCCCAGTCCGGCTGGGCGGACGCCGTCGACTCCCGACTCCGCTAGCTCGAGTGACCGAACACCACGATCAGTCGACGGCGACCTCGAGACGGCTCGGGATTCGCTGCGACGCGCCCTCGAGAAGTTCGCCGCTGGCGCTGCTGAGACCGACGATCCACGCTATGCAACGGAGTGTCTCGAGGCGGCTCACGAGGCGAGTAAGGTACTCGAGAGGGTGCGGTAACCGTCGCCAACGAACTGCAGAAGCCGATTCTCAGTCGAGAAACCGTGCCTGGACGTCTTCAGTTGGCATCATACACTGTTCTTTTTTGCCGAAGATTCGGTAGCGATTGGCTGCGACGAGGTCGTATCCCCAGTCTCTGAGCCGGCGGGGGAGATACGCAAGCGGTCTGGCGAGTGTATAGATGCCGCCGATAATAGCGCCGATCTGAATCACGGCTCCCGATTTGACATAGACGTCCTCGCCGTCGATCAAGACAACCGAGTCGAGATCGTGATCCTCGAGACCGTATTCGGCGAGTAAGGCCTCGCCGACCTCAGACTGCAGGGAGGCAAACCGAAAGATGCCGTCGGGATCTCGAGGGATGAGAAACTGGACGAACCCGGTACAGAGGTTACAGACGCCGTCGAAGAGGACGATCGCGCCGTCGTCGGGAATCTCGTCGTCCATCGGTTACCGAACGTACCGGGCGAGTCCAGTTCAGGGTTCCGGTTGCTGGTGTTTCACTCGAGGGAGGTCCTCACTCGGGTGGATCGATCTCGAACGCTTCGCTGTCATCGAAGCTGTCTTTATGCAAGAGGTCGATCTCCGTCTCGCGTTCGTCCGGCGTGGTAACCGTCTCCATCGTGATGTCTTCGTTGACGGCGTAGATGTTGACCGTCGAGAGTTCGGTATCGTGTTCGTCCGGCCACGTCGTCTCGTAGTACTCGAGCAGGTGGACGTGTGCCCCGCCTGCTCGGTTGTCGCTTGCATGCCGTCGAACAGTATTCATATAAAATCGCTCGCGGTAGGTGTCGTACTGCTGTTGGAGTTCTTCCTCGGGTCGGTCATACGATAGCGACCGATTGTTATAGATGTCAATTGTCTCGCGGTCGTCAGTCATCGCAGCAAAGACGTAATAACGATCGGTCGTCCGCGGCGCTGGTGCAAAGACAGTCCAGTCGGGTTGTGAGACGGCAAACGCCGAAAACGTGTCGTCGACCCCATCGCTCGTCTCCTCGACGGTGTCGACGGCCGCCAGTGGAGTGTGTGGGATAACAACCATTGCGACCAACGAAACGACGATTGCGATGAGAACGATCGAATAGAGTCCGGATTTCGCCCGTCGGTACCTCTCGTGATTGATCTCGAGACGTGGGAGTCGGCCGACGTAGCGCTCGAGAGTCGCCGTTTTCGAGGCGAGTCGGGCAGGCTCGAGGTTCACAGAACGTGCAAGCGTCACCAGATCGTCCCAGAACTGGGTCTGGAAAAAGAGTACCAGCCCGGCGATGGCGACGAAGGCGAACGCACCGATCCGGACGGTGACGGCGAACGAAGCGTGGGCGATTACGAACGTCCCGGCGAACATCGCACGCGGCCGTCCCACCAGGACGATAAGCAGCCACGACAGCAACAACATGACGAACCAGGTAAGCCCACCGAGTTGGAGGAGTGTGGGAAACTCACGCAGATACGGGGCGAGCAAGAACGTCATATCGTCGAGTCCCATAATCAGCGGCGTTGCCTCGCCGCTGAGCCACAGTTCGTTTTCTACTTTGTGGTAGCCGTTGTAGAGGTACATATAGACCATCTGGCCGAGAATCAGCGCCGACGCGACTCCCGTCACCGAGTCTCGAGGCGACCGATCCCTGTGGACGGCATCGATCGACCACCGTTCGCCAAGCGGGAGAAAGATTGCCCAAAAGAGCAGAAGTCGAAAGAGGATATCGGCGTAACTCGTTACTGCGGGATTGTGAAAATCGAGCGAGATGACGAGCAAAAACGCCAGAATCGTCGCGATTCGTGTCTTGTAGCCGACGATCAGTTGGATCCCGACCAGGCCATAAACGACAAACAACAACGCGATCAGCGTTGGATCCGAGACGAAAAAGAACACCGAAAACGCCCCTTCAGGTGTCATCTCCATCGCAAGCGACTGGGGCATGGCCCCATCGTCAGTATAATAAAACGAGAAGTTTCGACTCCGCAAGAGGATGTCGGCGACTATCAAAAGCCCCACGAACACCCGAAACACCGCGAGTGATCGGGTGTCGATACGGACTGTATCGTGGAGATATCGCCAGACCCGATCGGAGAGAGTGTCGGTAGTCATCTGCTCGAGACGGCGGTCGCTGCGTGCAGTGGCCACGCATCGTCGTTCGTTTGCGTTGTCGACTCGTTTGGTTCGGATGGAGTTGCCACGAGTGTCATTGGAGAGGGGATTTCCCTCGAGGTCAGAGCGTGACGCTGGATCCTCGAGGCCAGGGGAAGTTTCAGGATAGTCGACACCACGATTACAAATATGTTCCGCTCGACGAGAACTTAGTATAGCCAAGCGACGAACCGATCAGGTCGGTCCGGTGTACTCGCTGCCGATGACCTCCCGCATCCGTTCGGCGGTGACCTGCCCGACGCCGTCTGCGTTCTGGAGTTCGTCCTCGCTTGCGATCATAATCGCCTCTATCGTGCCAAATTCAGAAAGCAACGATCGTGCCGTTACGGGGCCGATTTCGGCAATCGAGGAGACGACGTACTCCTGTTGTTCGCTCAGCGTTTTTGCCGCTTTTTCACCGTGAACTGAGACCTCACGGCTCGAGAGCGTCTGTTCGCGTCCGGCGATGACGGCAAGCAACTCGGTCGTATCGGCCTCGTGTTCGGTTCGGAGTACGCTTGCACCGAAATCGACGGCCAGACTCGAGAGCGCGCCGCGAATCGCGTTCGGGTGGACGTCGCGTTGTTCGTAGAGCCCCTCGCCTTCGACGACGACGACGGGACGGGAGTAGTGTCGGGCCATCGCGCCAACCTGCTCGAAGACCGACCGATCGCCACCGACCAGCGAGTCGACGAAATCGGCGACCGATTTCCGCTCGACGACGACCCGATCCGAGAGGACATAATCGCCGACTGAAAGCGTCTCGAGGCGAATCTCGATTTCTTCGCGTTTCGAGAGCTCCCGGGCGATGTTGGCGTCCATCTCACGCTGGTCGGCGACGATTTCTATGGTGTCGCCCTCGGCATGGGGGTTTTCGACCGTCGTATCGTCTTCGGCGAGCGAATCCTCCTCGGGTGTCGGTTCCTTCTCATCGGCAAACTCCTGTAATCCAGGCTGTCCGGCAACCCCCCCGTTTCCGCTCGAGGAATCGCCGACTGCATCGGGGTCGCCACCTTCGGCGTTCACTTTCGCTCCGCTCTCGTCGTCAAACTCCGAGAGGGCTCGCTGGGAATCGTCGAGTTCGGCCTCGAGGTCTGCGGCTATTCCCTTTAGCTCGCGCAGTTCCGACTCCATCTCGTTTTCGCGTCGGCGTGAGATCCAGAAGTAGGCTTCGTCTCGGGTGTCATCAGCCATGAGGACGACGACCCGACCTTTCGATTGGCGGCCCGTCCGCCCTTTGCGCTGGATCGATCGAATCGCCGTCGGGACGGGTTCATAAAAGAGGACGAGGTCGACTTCTGGGACATCCAGCCCTTCTTCTGCGACCGACGTCGAGACGAGCACCTCGAACTTGCCGGCCCGAAAATCGTCTAAAACCTCCTGTTGTTGGGTCTGGGTCATCCCATCGGATCCCTCGCGGTCACCCTGGCCGACGAACCGTTTTGCGTCGAAACTGTCGTTTAAAAAGTCAGTCAGCGCTTCGGCTGTATCCCGCGATTCGGTAAAGACGATCACCCGCTCGCCGCCCTCGAGGCCGAGCGTCTCAGCCAGCAACATCCGCGTCTTGCGGTATTTCGGATGGAGCTCGTCGAAGTTCTCGGCCCGACGCATCGCCTCGCGTACCCGGGCGTCGGAGACGAGTCGCTGGCTCGCTTTCGACGCCCCCGAGGTTCTGGCCTGATTGCGCTGGCGTTCGAAATACCGGCGGAGGGCTTCGACGCTCTGGGTTTCGACCAGCGTCACCGCCTGCCGGAGTTTCATCACCTCCGCGTGGACGGACATTCCCTTGAACCCTTCCGACTGGTCGTTGTTGATCAGTTGCTGGAGTTCCGCCCGCATCCGATTGAGGTCTTTTTGTGATTGGTCGGGCTGGGTCGATTTCGCGACGCCGAGTTCTTTGAGTGTCTCGAGGCGATCCGTGATGACCTCGTTTAACATATCGCGGATCTCTATGACCTCCTCGGGGAGGTCGATCCGTTCCCACTCGACGTCGGTCTCGTGGGTGAACTCGGCGACGTCTGCGTCGTCTTCGGTCATTACCTCCACCTCTTGGAGGCCGAGGTTTTCACAGACCTCGAGGATGGCCGCTTCGTCGCCACCCGGCGAAGCCGACATGCCCGTCACGAGCGGGTCGTTGGCGTCTGCGTGATAGCGTTCGGCGATGTAGTTGTAGGCGTACTCGCCAGTTGCCCGATGACACTCATCGAAGGTGCAGTGGGTGACCCCTGCAAGGGAGATCCGACTCCCCACCAGATCGTTCTCGATCACCTGTGGGGTCGCCATTACGACCGTTGCCTCCTTCCACAGTGTTGCCCGGTCGTCGGGGCTGACGTCGCCAGTGAAGACGACGATTTCGTCCTCGGGTATCTCGAGGGCCTCGCGGTAAAAATCGGCGTGCTGGGAGACGAGCGGTTTCGTCGGCGCAAGCATTAGTGATTTTCCACCGACTTCCTCGAGCCTACGGGCGGTAACCAGCAAACTCACGGTCGTCTTGCCAAGCCCCGTCGGCAGACAGACGAGCGTGTGATCGTTCGCGGCCGTTCCCGCGAGTTTCAACTGGTAGAGTCGCCGCTGTAAGAAGTTCGGCTCGAGTAACGGATGCTCGATGGAGGGTACCTCCTCGTCCGTCGTCGCCATTGGCAGTGTTTTATTGGCGTTGTGAATAAGGGTTCCCGTACCGGGGCGAAAGTGGTCTGCGAAATGTACTTGTATACGAGCTCGTATACAAAATATATGAGCAAGAGCATCAGGGTGACTGATCAGACTCACGCCGCATTGGAGGCGTTGAAAGGTGAGGACGAAACGTACGACGAATTGCTGTCACGGTTGATTGGTGATCGTCGGGATGCAGTCGGTAAAGGAGCTGGGTTGTGGGAAGGAACAGACGCGCCAAAAAAGGCCAGAGAAGCCCGAATAGAGATGAAACGAGGGGTTTGTAATGAGAAATGACATGTTATGATAGTAGTGTCTTGATCGACTATCTGGCCGGAGAACCCACAGCGGTGAACTACATCAAACAGCGCACAACTGAGCGTTCGGTCGCCCCGTCGCTTGTCCTGTTCGAGGTGTATCAGGGCGAGGTGTTCAAACAAGGACCGGCGGATTTCGCTGCCGTCGACGATGCTCTCGAGTGGGTGACAATCGTAGACGGAACGGCTAACGCCGCTCGGAGTGCTGCAGAACTTCAACAGACGCTTCGAGAGGAGGGCACACCGTTGGCTGCTCGAGACGCCTTCGTTGCGGGAACTGCACTCGCACTCGGCGAACCGCTCGCAGTATCCGATGCCGATTTTGACATACCAGGGATTACTGATCGTCTGGATGTCGACTTTCTGTAACTACATCAACCACCAGCCCACCGCGGCAATCAAATCCGTTCGACACATAGACGTATCTATGACGTTCGAAACTCGCACCTCTAAACTGCCCGACCGTGACACCTTTCTGTGGGCGGTTGGTTTCGTCCTCCTCGTCAACGTCGTCGGCAGCGTTCCCGGTCTCCTCTCGAGTCCCGACACGCCCTGGTTTCAAGCCCTCGAGAAACCGTGGTTTTACCCGCCGACGATTGCCTTTCCGATCGTCTGGACGATGCTGTTTACCCTGCTGGGTGTCGCCCTCTGGCTCGTCTGGCGGGCTGAACGTCCTGGTCGAGAACTCGCACTCGGGCTGTTCGTCGCCCAGATGGTGTTTAACGTCGCGTGGACGCCGGCGTTTTTTACGCTCGAGGCTCCGCTTGCTGCACTCGGGATCATCGCCGTCCTCTGGGGGTTCGTCGTGGCGACGATCGTAGCCTTCGACCGGGTCGACCGACGCGCGGCGGCGTTGCTCGTCCCCTATCTTGTCTGGATCAGCTTCGCCGCGGTATTGAATTTCGAACTCTGGCGGCTGAACGTCTAGTGGCGATCCAAGCCTGAACTGATGGGTGAAACCAAGAGTCGTCGTCCGGTTTCACTCATCGGTCGACGCTTGGAGCGGTACTAGTACTCCGCCAAGCGTCGACTGATGCGTCGAACCGACACCCGCCGACTGGTTCGACTACTGAATCTGGCGAACGATCAAGACGTCGTAGGCCGAATCGGAGGCGACGCCGCTGCCAACGCTGCTGACGTTCGAGACGATGCTTCCGGCGTTGTCACTTCCGATGGCAACGAGTCGTGTATCGTGTTTTTTTGCGTAGGTTCGAATCTCTCTGGCGATCGTTCCCGACGGTGCATAGCGGCCGACCAGGATGTGGTCGGCGACGACGTCTGAATCGATCGATCCGACAGAGGCCTCGAGTCGGGAGACGACCGTCTCGAGGTCGAAGGGCTCGTTTTCGCCGATCCACGACCGGTCTCGGGCGTAGCCTCGGTTGTTTCGTGGGATCACGGAGACGGCTCGGACCACTTCGTTAGGCGCGCTGTAGGCCGATGCGCGTGCTACGGCAGCCGCCGAGTGTGGTGTCTTATCGAACGGGACGACGATTGTCACGATCGATGCTAGTGACCGACTGGCATATATGTGTCACTATTTTTTCCTGTGGCCTGAACCGGGACGGCACGTCGGTTCATACGAAGGTCAGGGCTGCGTACGCACACACCGCCGCATACGGCGGGATGGTCAGATTGTCGTCGACGATGTAGTCACCGATTTTTACCGTGACGCCGTCGGCGAGTGTCGCCCCCAGTGCCGCCGCGACAATCGCAAGCGGGTAGTCGGCAAGAAACGGCGTCGCAAGAAGCGCGCTGACAACGAACATCGTCACCAGTACCTTCGGTCCTTTGACCCGTCTGAGGCTGTTATCAGAGACGGCACCACTTATCGGATCGCCGATTGCAAGCATCAACATCGCGGGCAGGGCAATCTGGGGCTCGAACACCAACACGACGGCCGTCATGCTGAGCATGTAGTAGCCGTAGCCGGCGAACTGATCCTGTTCGTACTCGCGGGTTAGTTTGTCGTAGATCCAGGCGTCGAGACCGACCCGAAGCCGAAGGACCTCGAGGACGACGACGCCGACCGAAAGGCCGACCATGAGCAGTTGAAACCGGCCCCAGGTGAGCCCAAGGTCCAGTCGATCGGCAAGCAGATAACAGACGACGAGGCCGGAACCGCTTGCGTGGACCAGTCGGCGCTTGAGTTCGTCGGCCATCACCTCTCCTCTCGAAGGTTGTGCCCTTCAGTCCATCGGTTAGCCACACGTGTCGGCAATCGGTCACACGGCGGGCGACAAACACCAGTCGAGTACCACCGAAAGCGGCCGAAAAATGGTAAACGGTTAACCGATCGGGCCGTTATCTCTCACATCGATGGCGTTCTCTCTCCCCCTCGAGATCGTACTCACTACCTTCGAGGTCCCGATGGTCGGCCTCGAAATCGAGCAGTCGACGGTCACGACACTGGGTGTGCTCGCGGTCGTGGTACTCATTTTGCTCTCCGGATTCTTCTCCTCCTCGGAGATCGCGATGTTCAACCTGCCAAAACACCGCCTCGAGGGAATGGTCGAAGAGGGTGTTGAAGGCTCGGACCTGGTCAAAGAGCTCAAAGACGACCCACACCGGTTGTTAGTGACGATCCTCGTCGGGAACAACATCGTCAACATCGCGATGTCCTCGATCGCAACCGCACTGCTTGGGATCTATTTCGGCGGGCTGATAGCCGTTTTGCTGGCCACCTTTGGGATCACTGCGATCGTCTTGCTGTTCGGTGAAAGCGTCCCCAAATCGTATGCGGTCGAAAACACCGAGTCATGGGCAGTCCGAATCTCGAAACCGCTGAAGGCCACCGAGTACCTTCTCTTTCCGCTGATCGTTCTTTTCGATTATCTTACCCGGCAGGTAAACAAGCTCACGGGCTCTACTGGGGCGATCGAGACGCCTTATGTCACCCGCGATGAGATCCAGGAGATGATCGAATCCGGCGAGCGCGAGGGTGTCTTAGAGGAAGAAGAACACGAGATGCTCACCCGGATCTTCCGGTTCAATAATACGATCGTCAAGGAGGTCATGACGCCCCGACTCGACATCACGGCCGTCCAGAAAGGAGACGGCATCGACGAGGCGATCGAAACCTGTATCCAGAGCGGACACGCCCGCCTGCCGGTGTATGAGGGTAGCCTGGATAACGTCCTCGGGGTCGTCCACGTCAGCGATCTCGTCCGCGATCTCAACTACGGCGAGACAGAACGTGAAAATCTTGAGCTCCCCGACGTCATCCAGCCAACCCTCCACGTCCCCGAGTCGAAAAACGTCGACGAACTGTTGACCGAAATGCGTGAAAACCGGATGCACATGGCCATCGTCATCGACGAGTTCGGTACCACCGAAGGCATCGTCACGATGGAGGATCTGGTCGAAGAGATCGTCGGCGAAATTTTAGAGGGTGGCGAGGATCTGCCCATCGAAGAACTCGACGAACGCACCGTCCTCGTCCGTGGCGAGGTCAACATCGAAGACGTCAACGAGGCACTCGAGATCGATCTTCCCGAAGGCGAGGAGTTCGAGACGATCGCTGGGTTCATCTTCAACCGGGCGGGCCGACTGGTCGAGGAAGGCGAAGAGATCACCTTCGACGGCGTTCGCATCACCGTCGAGACCGTCGAGAACACCCGGATCATGAAAGCCAGATTGCACAAACTCGAGGAGCCAGCAGACGGAGACATCGACGAAGCAAGCAACGAGGCTCGCTAACGACTCGCCGCGACCGTCCGCTCGAGTTCGTCGGCAACCGCCGGTGAGACGACGATTCGTCGTGGACCGGCGACGTACTGGTTGTCCGGGCGGGCATACGAGAGGGTGACGACGACGGCGTCGCCAATCTGTCGGCTCGAGACGTCGACGATCAGCCGGAGATCGATTGCGACGTCGGGTTCGAGCAAGTAGAGGACACCGTCTTCGGGGTCGAGGGCTCCTTTCGAGCGCAGAAACGACGACAGGGCAAGCGCGATGAGCGCCACAGGAAGAGTCGCCGCTGCCAGTCCAGTGAAGGGGCCGGGACCAATCGACTCGAACGCTATGTCCTGGGAGGCCAGTCGGCCAAGCCCCATCAGCAAACCGATGAAAAGCCCCATCACGAGCGTTCCCGTGATGGCGTCGACGGCTCGCTCGAGCGTTCGATCCGACGAGATGGTAATCGAGAGTCGTTCGGCGAGTGCAGCGAGCCGTCGGTCGGCTCGAGGGTCGACGGCGATGATGGCGAGCGTGATGACGAACGCGGCTGTGGCCGCAATCGCGACCTGTTCGACACCGGCCTGATCGGCCAGATCGTAGAGCCGCCAGCCGACGATGAGCGTCGCCATCGCGATGAACGTCCCGACGCTGAGACTCCACAGCAGGCGAACGGTCCGAGACGTCGAGGCATCACGTTCCCAGTACGTCGTCACGGGATCGTCCGGGTCGACGTCGATATCCTCGTCCATACTCGAACTCACAGTCGATCGCCTAAAGCCCGTTCGGTGTCAGTTCGGCGCTCGAGCGGCCGGTTTCTGATCTAGCCAGTAGTCTGATCGTACCGGGCGCGATTGCGTTCAAAGGGCGAGTATCGAAAAGAGGCTATAGCCGGTAAACGCGATGATGAGTGATCCGGCGAGCGAAAGTATCCACGCCAGCACTGTATAGCCCATTTTGCGGGCGCTGACACCGCCGCCAGCACCTGAGGCGGCATACCCACTGCCGATGATCGAACTGACGACGATTTCGTTAAACGAGACGGGGATGCCGAAGAGAACGGCTGCCTGAGCGATCGCAAACGACGGGATAAGCGCGGCGATCGATCGGCGTGGGCCAAGCGAGGAGTAATCCTGCGAGATGGCTTTGATCATCCGCGGTGCGCCAGTCCAGGAGCCAACGAGCAAGCCAACGCCGCCGCCGAGTAAGAGTGCAACGAGCGGCAGACCGAGTTCGCCCGACAGGGGAATCAACGGGCCAATGGCGAGTCCAACCTGGCTGCCACCCGCCGAGAACGCCACCAACCCACCCATCACGAGTAGGAACCGACGCTGGGCGCGCTCGGCGTCGGCTCGAACCGCAAGTGCCGTCGGAATCGCCCAGAGTGCGACCATACCGAGGGTGCCGACGAAAATCCCGACCGTTCTCGAGACCGGAAGCACGCCCCCGGCGGTTTCGGCAAGCGATGCGCCGCCGTCTGGCGGGCCGAGGATAGCGAACTCGATGTTCGCGACTAACACGCCAACGATGCCAGCGAGTGCGATCAGTACGTACCGCTCGGGGACGGGTTCTTCGCGCAATGATCTGGCGATTACGTATGCAAAAAAGCCACCGACGAAGGGCGTCAGAATCCACATTGCCGCGATTTCAGTGTATATCCCCCACGCAGGAGAACCCCCCATCGCCAGCCCAGCCCCGATGACGGCACCCGTGGCAGTAAATGCGGTCGCAATCGGATACCCCAGGAAAACCCCAATCGCGACCAACGTTGCCGCAATGATGAGTGCAATCGTCGCCGCCGACGGCGAGAGCGCCGTCCCTTCGATCAACTCACCACCCATCGTCTCGGAGACGTTCGCTCCCTGCAAGACGGCCCCCGCAAATCCTAAAATGCCGACGAAAAAGCCCGCCCGCATCACCGAAATCGCGTTCGCACCAACCGCAGGAGCAAACGGTGTCGACCCACTCGAGCCGGCACCGATCGACCAGGCCATAAACAGACTGGCGACTGCGGCGACCAGAAACGTCGCAAGCGTCGCGAGTTCGACCATCTATCGGCCCATACTGGTGGCCCCTACAAGTGTGTGCCGACCT
>LFCJ01003479.1_pt1 | contig 11538 bp, 12 predicted proteins | sample 643141 | NCBI WGS metagenome assembly LFCJ01 (sample SAMN03766243, study PRJNA286221) | soda lake metagenome | biome: soda lake; feature: Kulunda steppe; material: water; isolation source: sample B1-Br-g2 brine of Lake Bitter-1 | place: Russia: Kulunda steppe | collected 2010-07 | reverse complement strand
TTCTGCACCACCGCTTAGACAATCAACAAAAGGAGTAAACCGCATGACAGCGTGGCATTACTGTATTATTACCGTAATTTGTGTTTGAGGCGGTGCGAACGCGATTAAACCCCAGAAGTAGTGCTAGTACTGCAACTCCTGCGACACCCATTATTACCTCATTTTCTTCGATAACGAACAGGTGATAGCCGTTCTCATGCATTGGGTGGGCATACTTCAGAAAGATCTCGAGTGAGAGATGATCACGTAGTTCTTGGATGAGCGGAAAAATCGTCTCCCACTCAGCAATCGACTTTAGTTCTCTGCATTTGGCCATCGCACGACCATGAATCTATCCGACATTAATCTTCATCATACGTGTCATCTCATGAACTGTATATTAAATAACCAGGTCATCATTGGATGAAATGCTATTACTAGAGGTATTGATGAAACATGAAACAATATATGTGCAATACTGCAAATCATACTATATGGCACTTGAACCAGCGATTGGTGAACTGCACTTCACTGAAGAACCAGCTGTCGATGTTGTTCCAGGACCAAAATCGAAAGCGTTGCTTGAGCGTCAAAGAAAAGTCGACAGCAACGCAGTCGCATATCCAAGGCGTGTTCCTATTGCGTTGAAAGAAGCAAAAGGAGCTACCATACGTGATGCAGATGGAAACACGTTTCTCGATTTCTTTGCGGGGATCGGTGTACTAAACGTTGGTCACTCGAATCCCTATGTGCTGGAAGGTGTAAAAGAACAACTCCAACAATACACTCATACAATCGACTTTCCAACGGAGGCTCGGCTGGACCTCATTGAAAAGCTCGATTCAATAGCACCGGGTGAACTAAGCGGAAACAGTAAGGTGATATTCGGTGGCCCAAGCGGGAGTGACGCCATAGAGGGATCAATCAAACTTGCAAAGCATAACACCGGCCGACACGGCCTCCTCGCCTTCGAAGGTTCCTACCACGGGTCAACTGCTGGTGCTCTTAGCCTGACTTCTGGAAAGAAGTACAAGGAAGGATATGGACCTCTACTCGCAGATACTGTCCATGTCCCGTACCCATCTCCTGCTCAGGATATCGATAGTGATTACGCACTCGAGGCAGTCAAGCGAAAATTCGAAAATCCCTACGGTGGCCACGAATCTCCAGCTGGTATCTGGGTTGAACCGATACAAGGTGAAGGTGGTGTCGTCGTGCCTCCTTCTGACTTCCTTCAAGGATTACGTGATATCGCTGACGACAATAATGCGCTATTGATAGTCGATGAGATTCAGACTGGCTTAGGAAGGACTGGAGAGTGGTTCGGTTCTGATCACTTCGATGTAACACCAGATGCAATCACGATGGCGAAGGCACTTGGAGGATCTGGCTTGCCTATTGGTGCGATGTTATATCGAGAGGAGCTAGATACTTGGGGCCCAGGTGGTCACATCGGTACGTTCCGCGGAAACGCTCCAGCGATGGTCGGAGGACTTCGTGCTATCGAGTACATCGAAGAACACGACCTCCTTACACACGCTCAGCGGCTCGGCAAGGTTATGCGTGAGCGGCTTGAGGAGGTCGCTACTACCGTACCAGAGATTTCCGATGTCCGTGGCAGAGGATTGTTCGTCGGTGTCGAATTCGTCGATGATCGTGGTCCTGCGAAAGAATTAGTCCTCGACGTCCAACGACGTTGCTACGAGAACGGTGTTCTTGTCTGGAGTGCCGGACGATATGGCAATGTTCTCCGTCTAATCCCACCACTCGTTCTCACTGACCGCCAAGCGGAGGTGGGTTTGGACATCATTTGCGCTGCCATCGTAGGAGTTGTCAGCGACCTGAATTAAGAAAGTAACTCATTCTATCCCTTCTCCCAGTCTGGAGTCGCTATCCGGATGAACTGATGTTTGATCTGTGTGCATCAAGTAATGTTTCCTTCTCGTAATCGTCTATCAGTCCAATTGCACTATGTTCTTTGATGGTAGTAATAACAAACTTCGAACTTGTCCTTTCGATTCCGTCGATGGCTCCGTAGTTTTCGATGAGGTCTACGATTTTATTTCGAGATGAGAATCGTGCGATGGCGATGAAGTCCGTATCACCCATCGTAAAGTATACTTGGTTGACACCCTCTATATTAGCCAGCTGCTTTCCGATCTGATTATGATATCCCTTGTCGTATTCCGCCCATACCTCAGAAATGACGGTCATTTGAAGTCCGATTTTCTCTAAATCCAACTCGAGCAGGTCATTTTTTATGACTCCGTTCTCTTTTAGTGATTTGATTCGGTAATGGATCGTCGACTTGGGGATGTCGGTAGCTTGGTGAATTACTTCAGTGCTTTGGGTCTGTTCTCTCGCAATCGTGAGCAAGATGTCAATGTCTCGTTCATCGATATTCTGATTCATTGGTTTAGTGTTTGGACTGATCTACCCTATTTCTGTCTGTCGCGTTACGAAGCAAGAATCATAAATAATGGAAAGGGAGGGCCGCCAGGCTACCGGGCGAGTCGTTAAACCGTCTCAGCAAACACCGTCGCACCTGCGACAGCATCGTTCCACCCAGTGTATTCATTTTCGTATCCAATGGATTCTAACGCTTCTTCCACGGTGGCACCGTCGCTATCTGTTTGCTCAAGTGTTTCTGTGACACTAAATTCTCCAGTAAAAGTACTGCTCCCCATGAGAGCAGATTTGAACCGAGAACCTCCTTCGTTCGTCCAATTGACAATCTCGATTGGCCGACGGTAATCGACTCTTCATTGTCGAAAACGCGAAGTGTCTATTCACTTTCTACGAAGATGACGTGACGTAGCGTCGCCATCTAGCGATCCTACAGAGCAAATCGTTCCTAATGTCGCCACAATATCGGTAAATCGATCAACAATTGTTGGACAGGATCATTAAATAGTGGACGTTTGTCCTCGTGTTACTATTCTGCAGGCAGAGCAGTCCGAGTATCTCGGAGCATACGGAAATCGAAGATACTTGAACGACTTGACACCGAGACGGTTCACCAGAGATTACTTTTGATGCACTGGTCAACGCCTCAGGACCGCTCACGAGCGAACATCGAGCCGACTTTTGGCGATCGAAAGCGACGTGAGTCCTCTTCGCGGAACCGATCCGTAGAAGATGTTCCAAGACTCACAGATGTCGTTTTCGTGAAATAGTGCAAGCAGCGTCTCACCGATACCAGTGTTGGTGATGCCGCCGTAGCCCCAGGGTAGGATGTTGTGCTGGTCCCGTTCGCGTGGTCGATGAACATTTATTGTACCTCCGATCATTGAACGGGTCGCCAGCGTCAGGTCGCGCGCCTCGTCGAAGCGGTTGATTGGAAATTCCCGGTGATCACAAAGAAGTAAGCCCCGCTCGCCATCGACGATGCTAGTTACATCGCTTCGTCCCGCCTCAATGAGCAGCGACACGACGTCAATTGATGACTTCTCCCCGGAGATCATGTCGATATACTTGACACACCGACCACCGTATTCGGCGTAAGAATCCGCGTCGGGTTTGTAGTCGACGACGCCAGCGTGAGTGAGGTTTGCGCTGATTCCGTGGTTGAGTAGCACGCCGTCGAGCGTGATGCTCGATGGAGCCAGAAGGCGGTACCGATCGTCTGACTTCGTCTCGATCCGTAGCCGGGTAGGTCCCATCGGGGATTGATCGAGGTGTTCAATCAGTGCCAGCGCATCGCCGAGTTTCGATTCGTCGATGATTACTTCAGAAACGACGACGATACCAGTATCCTCAATCGGGTCGTACGTGACTTGGCTCGTAAGCGTGCCGATGCGCGTCCGAATTCGTTCGAGGCGACCGTCGATGTTTCCCTCGCGGAGTTCTCGCTCGCCCTCGTCGGTGATCCGACGACCCTTCCCCGGAATCTTCTTTGTGAACGCTTGTTCGTCGAGTTCCGCGAGAGTCAATCGGATCGTTCGGTCCTGGATAGAGTACCCGTGTAACTGCATCAGTTCGCGAAGCTGTATGCTCCCGATCGGTCCATGCTGTTTGACTAATCGGAGGAGATCGTACTCCCTGGTGTCCAAATCAGAAGCCATACGTATATTCGGAACACGAACTACTTGTGTATACTGAATCGAGAACGGCAGTGTTTTGAGATTTTGACGTCAACCAACAGACGATGTACGACGTCTACGAGAACACCGTCCGATTCGAAGAGGCTGACCCGCAAGGAGTCGTGTTCTACGGTAACTACGCAACGTATCTGGACGAAACTGTGCTCGCTTACTTCACGGAGGTGGGGGTGCCATACGATTCGATGCGTTCGGCGGGTTGGGACGTTCAGGTCGTCTCCATTGAACTAACTTACCACGCGTCCGCAGGCGTCGGTGATCGACTGCGCAATTCCATCCGCACGACCGCCGTTGGCAACAGTAGTATAACTTTCGAGTACTGCTGTCGTGCTGCGGAGACCGACCGAACGCTCGTCAAGGGGACCGTCGTCCACGTCGTCGTCAAGGATAACGGAGATTCGATGCGAGTTCCCGACACCCTCCGTGAGGCAATCAACGACTTCCAGGATAAGACCATAGCGAGCGGCCAGTAATTGAGCACTCCATACTCCTGCATTTTTACTCTTAGTCGTCGAGGAACGCGTCGACCAGCGCCTCGCGCTCATCGGTGGAGAACTGCTCCCACCAGACCGTCAATTCGTGCTCTTGTGCATCGTGGATATCGTTGCTGTTGACGCTGTAGTTGATTGCTCGTTTCGAGTTTTTCACCGCGCTTGTACCGGTCTCGAGGATCTTCCTGACGAGTTCTGCCGTCTCCTCGTCGAGTTCCGATCTGGGAACGACGTTGTTGACGATCCCGAGTCGGTGAGCTTCCTTCGCAGAAATGAGGTCAGCGGTATACACGAGTTCCTTTGTTTTCCGTTCTCCGATCAGCTGTGACAGCCGGTAGGTCGCTCCGTCCCCGGGAATTTGCCCGATATCGCAGGTTGGAACGCCGAATTTGGCGTCGTCGACAGCGATCGCTAAATCGCAATAGCTGGCCAGAATGAGTCCGCCACCGACACAGTAGCCGTTAATTTTCGCGATCACAGGCGCGTGGCAATAATAAAGCTTTTGCCAGACCTGGAAATAGAGTTTCTGTTTGATTTTCTCCTCCGGGTCGTGCGCTTCGGCAGGGCCCGCGTACTCGCGGATATCCCCACCGCTGGAAAAAGACTTCTCACCCTCGCCGGTGATCACCACCGCTTGGATTTCCCGGGAGACGCTGATGCGGTTGAACGCTCGGTCAAGATCGAGCATCACCTCTGTGTCGAGTGGATTGTACTTTTTTGGCTTATGAAATTCGACGTACGCGACATCGTTCTCTACGTCGACCGTGATACTGTCGTATGAGTCATGTGTTGTCATGGCGATTACTCCTCTGTAGGTCCGAACGCTCTCTTATCTTGCCATTCGTCAAGCGTCGATTGGTTGTCTGCAACTTCCGCGAACACCGCATCGGTGTGCTCACCGATCGCCGGCGCAGGTGATCGGACCGACAGATCGTGCCCGTGGAAGTTGATTGGGTGGCCGGGGAGCAAACACTCTCCCCAGTCGGGATCTACGTGGGGTTCGATCAACCCGCGCGCCTCGGCCTGTTCCGAGTCAACGACATCTTCGACGTCGTTCAGCGGTCCGTTCGGGAGGCCAGCTTCGGTGAGTGTGTCGGTCCAGTAGTCGGTCGATCGCTGTCGGAATTCTTCCTGAATGAGGTCGATGATGGTCTTTTTGTGTTCGATTCGGGACTCGTTGGTGTCGTACCGTTGCAGTTCTTCGACGCCGACGACGTCCACGAATGCCGGCCACCGCTCGTTGCTCGGCAGGCCGGTGACAATCTCTCCGTCGCTCGTCTCGAACAACTGGTAGGGTACTATTGTCTGGTGAGAGAGCCCCTGCGGGCCCGGAACGCTTCCGTCCATCGAGTACTCGGTGATGTACTCGTCCATCAGCCGAACGATCGTGTCGAACAGCCCGACGTCGAATTTGCCTGATGTCGGTGATCGGAGTTCCCGCTCCTGGAGGCGCGCGAGCACGCCTATCGTAGCGAACATCCCGGCTCCGAGGTCGCCAATCGCCTGCCCGACCTTGACGGGGTTACCGTTCTCCGGGCCGGTAACGCTCATCATGCCGCCTTCGGCCTGCAAAATGAGGTCGAGTCCGGGTTTACCCCGAAGCGGCCCCGTCTCTCCGTAGCCCTTGATCGAGGCGTAGACGATGTCGGGATTTCGCTCGCGGACGGCATCGTATCCGAGGCCGAGCTTCTCGGCGACGCCGAATCCGAAGTTTTCGAGGAAAACGTCGGCTTCCTCAAGCAGCTTTAGTGCGGCCTCGGTTCCCGCGTCTGTCTTGAGATCGACGGTGACGGATTTTTTATTACGGTTGTTCGTCATGAAGTACGCCGATTTCCCGTCGGGGCCGATCCCCTCCCACCGTGCAGCGTCGCCGACCGTCGGCCGCTCAATCTTCGTAACGTCCGCACCCATGTCGGCAAGCAGGGCTCCACAGAACGGGCCGGCGCGATGGATAGTCATCTCCACGACTGAGACGCCGTCGAGCGGCCCGGTCATCCGTCAACACCTCCAGTCGTCCGAGACGCGAACTCGGTGTTCCGCATGGTGCTCTTGGACGGTCTCCGAATTTGACCGGCTGGCGACTGTTGCACTCGGTCAGGAGTTGAACGATTGCGGAGGGAGACGATTATCATCGTTTTGAGAGTAGGTCGTGAGATGATCATTCTGCAAACCTGCGTTCGAGGAACGTCACCAGTAGGTAGGCCGCCAGCTCCGACGTCATTCCGTTCTGATCGAAGTTTGGGGCAACCTCCATCAGGTCGATCATCCCGATTTGATCATGCGTTCCAAGAACTTCCATGATCTTCAGGCTCTGGTGTGAGGAGAGGCCTCCGGGCGTTGGTGTACCGGTTCCGGGAGCAACTGCTGGATCGACTGCGTCGATGTCGAAGGTTACATACACGGCGTCTGTGTCCTCGCTGGCCCGCTCAATCGCTTCTTCGACCACGGGAATGATGCCCCTCTCTTCGACAGTGCGCATCGTGTAGAGGTTCAACCCGTCGCGTTCGACGCGCTCGAGGAAATCAGGCGATTCGTACCCGCGAATAGCGATTTGACTGACCGAGCCCAGCGAAGCTTGTGGTAATTCCGCGATCAGGTTCGTGCTCGATCCGTGGAAATGGCTGCCGAAGACGGCACTTTCGGAGACCGTATCCGAATGAGCGTCGATCTGAACGAGACCAATCTTTTCGGCGTCGGTCGCCTTTGCGAACCCGCTGAACGCCGGAAACGTACAGTAGTGGTCGCCACCGATTAGGACGGGAAAGGTCTGTTCGGCGACCGTCGCGACGTGCGACTCGATACTCTCGGCGGTCCTTTTTTGATCGGTCGGGAACACGGGGACGTCTCCACAGTCGCCGACTGAGAGGTCGTCGAAGTTCACTCGTGCCTCGGTCTGCATGTTGGTCAGCCCACCCTTGTAATCCGAGAGGTATGCCCACCATCCGCTCGCTCGACGTACGGCCTCTGGGCCGTATCGAGCGCCCGGCCTGTTGCTCACCGCGGCGTCGTAGGGGACCCCAAGCACCGCGGCGTCCACGTCAGAAACCGTGTCAATCGATCGGGATTCACCTTTGAGAAACGTGCTGAGGCCGGCATATCCGAGTTCCACCTCGGCACCAGGAGTCGAGCTAACGAACCGATCAGCGTCATTTTGACGCATCGTTAGACCAGCCCTCCATTCGTCCGACTGACGTGACAACGCTGTGTAGGATCCATGGGAATCTGTGCTCGAATCGTTCGAAATGCTTCAGGTCGATCGGTTGATCCGACCAAACCCATAAGTCGGACGGGCCATTGCGTCGCGACAGTACCGGCAAACATATTCCATGAATTTGAACAGGACATATATATATGTTTCTTTATTTTGTTTGACGCGAGAGAACGAATACACTGAACGAGATATAGATTCAACGTACAAGAATAGCCTTTAGACACCCAATTCTGCTATTGAAATCGAGCTACAAATTGGGATTGGCTAAATACCGAAAAAAAAGCATGTATGGATAGTGTTTTACAATATTATTCGGATAGTATAATTATAAGAGCCATATTAGAACGGTTCATGGTACTAACGATTGTTATAAGAGAAAAATATAAATAGAAGTGCCCTACACCATAGGGCATGGTAAACAATTGCCACCGAAGGTCGTTTTTGAAAACAGGTTTCGTGTCCGCAATCGGTCTCACGGCACTGGCAGGTTGTCTTGGGGATGACGACGAAGAGTATCCCTCCCAAACGATCACTTACGTCGTACCGTTCAGCGCTGGCGGCGGAACAGACCTGTACGGCCGCCAAATCATGCCGGAAGCAGGCGAAGCTCTAGGTACTTCAATACAGGTCGAAAATATCGATGGGGCTGGCGGACTTCGCGGACAGCAGGAAGTATACAACGCCGACCCCGATGGCTACACATTTGGTGCTTCGGACGAGCCGCTCGTCGCGGCGCTAGTCTCCGATATCGACTGGGATCCCACGGAAAAAGTACCAATCTGTGGCTACGGTGAAACGCCGTTCATGATCGTCGCGGACCCAGACCTCGAGATCGAAGATTTTGACGACTTGGTCGCACGGTATCGTGACGGCGAGCTTAATACGATGGCCGGCGACGAAGCTGGCGGCTTTCAGCACATCGTGGCGCTGGTACTGAACGATCAGTACGACCTCGGGTTCGAAGACTACGTCGGTTTTGGCGGTTCCGATCCGATCAACCAAGCTGTCGCATCCGGGGATGTCCCGGCCGGCGTCGTAACCGACACGTCAGCCGTCGGGCCCGCTGACGACGGCCTTATCGACCCGATAGTCATCACGTCGACCTCCGGTAGCCAGGTGTTTCCAGATCTCCCCGACGTGACGGAGTTCGGCTATGACGACATCGACCACGTCGGCGGACTGGTACGCACGATGTGGGCCACACCAGAGACTCCAGAAGACCGTGCTGAGCAGCTTACCGACGCTGTCGAAGAGGCAATACAATCCGACGCCGTCCAGGACTGGTCAGAAGAAACTGGAAATGACGTGCAGTTCATTCCTCCAGACCGGGCGATGGAGCTACGTGTTCAGGGTATGGAAGAACTACCAGAACAGGTCAATCTGGACGAACTGGACTGACTTTGTCCGGAGGATGTCTACAACTAATGTCATTTTCAGCAAAAATACAAGAGAGGTCAGAAACAGTAATGCTACTGGTGATTCTATCGTTTTCGTTGTTCTTTTTTATTGGATCGTTCCAGTACTCGGCTGAAGCAGCTCAGTTCCCCCGATTCACTTCCGGAATCGTTATTTTCGGCGTACTGTTGATCCTCGCAAGCGACTACCTCCCAGGAAAGGTTTCAAAATTCGTCACTGAACCGGTCGACCTGGTGTCCGACGACGAGCTACTCGACGACGTGGACGTGAAGGTCGAGGAGGAGACAGAAGAAAACGTAAATGACGAGCTCCAGCGACCAGTTAACGCCTCCTTGTTTACCGCCGTGCTTGCACTCGTGTACGTACTGAGTGGACACCTAGTTGGCTACTTGTGGGTATCACCACTGTTCGTCATCGCCTACGGACTGTGGTTCAATCTCCCCCGCCGTGTAGTTATACTGCTGGCGGCACTGGTGTTCGTCGTTGGGTTCGGTTTCTATAGCATCCTCAACCTCTCGATCGACACAGGGATCCTCATATGAGTGCCGTCGAAGCGCTCATCCAGGGCCTCCTATTGTTGTTTTCGTGGCCGACGTTCGGATGGATGGCCATCGGAATCCTCGTAGGAATAGTCCTCGGCGCGATCCCGGGAGTGGGTGCGGTCATCGGTATGGCGATATTGTTGCCGCTTACGATCCCACTTGACGGACATGACGCGATCATTTTTCTCATCTGCCTCTACCTGGGCACACAGTACGGCGGAGCGATCGCGGCGATCCTGATCAACACGCCGGGTGTTCCAGCGGCTGCAGCGTCGACGTTCGAGGGCTACCCCCTCTCCAAGCAGGGTAAAGCGATGGACGCGCTAGCTATCTCGGCGGTTTCGTCGACGTTCGGTGGCTTGTTTTCGGTCGTCCTGTTGTTGCTCATCTCCCCGTTCTTGATTTGGGTCGTGCTGATTTTTGGCCCGCCAGAGTACTTCCTCATGGCCCTGTTCGGAATCGTCTTAATCTCCGTCGTCACGCAAGGACCGATCGTCAAAGGCATTATCGCAGGTGCATTCGGGCTCGCGCTGACTTCGATCGGAAGCATCCCCATGACGACCGAGGTCAGGTACACTTTTGGGTATTTAGAACTGTACGACGGCCTTGATTTCGTAATCATGTTGATCGGCGTGTTCGCCATCCCCGAGATGATCCGCCTCTCCCGAAAGCGCGGCGGTATCACCGAGCAGGGGCAGGAACTTCAAGGAAACCTGTCCACAGGAATCAGAGCTGCACTTGCAGAGAAGCGGACGGCGATTAAATCGTCGCTCATTGGTATGGGTATTGGGTCGATCCCTGGTGCGGGCGCAACAGTCTCAAATTTTATTTCCTACGGCGAGGAGGTCCGGTCGTCCGGCGACCCGGACTCCTTTGGCAAGGGACGTGTCTCGGGACTCGTTGCCTCCGAGTCGTCGAACAGCGCGACAGTCGCCGGATCGCTTGTCCCGACATTCTCCTTTGGTATCCCCGGAAGTGGTTCAACTGCCGTGCTACTCGGTGGGCTCATCCTCCACGGTCTCAATCCAGGCCCGGATCTGTTTACCGAGAACTTGCATATCACCTACAGCGTGTTTCTTAGCCTGTTTGTTGGCTGTCTCATCATCTTTGTGTTCGGCCTGCTGATCGTTACGAAGGCGAGCTACCTGACGCAAATCAACACTCACTACGTCGTTCCGGTAGTGATCGTTTTGGCGACCCTAGGCAGCCTCGCGGTTCGAAACAACTGGATCGACCCGCTCTCAATAATCCTCGCAGGCTTTCTGAGCTACTACATGATCAAACACAATTACTCGATTATTGCCTTCGTTCTCGGGATCGTTCTTGGAGGGATCGCGGAGCAAAATCTTAACATCGCGCTCCAGATCGGCGGTGGATCGCCCGCGATCTTCTTTACCCGACCACTGTCCGTGCTGTTCATTGTGATTATCGTTGCCGTCGTCGCGCTTCCATTCGTTAAACAACTTCGGAATCGGTGACCCGGCTGCCGCTTTTTCGAGACCATTTATTCCAGTTTTTCACGTCTTGTTTATAAGCGTTACAAAGAATTTTGAGAGTATCAAGCTCGGGACACCGTACAGCCCGGCGAATGCGTAGCTTTCTATCTGATTTCGAGATCCTTAAGTTGACATACTCGGCTTAGGCACTTGCGGGAGCACTATCAGCGTCACGGTCCTCGAGCAGCGGATAGTCGATATGCATCTCGATTCGGTCGAAGGGAACGACTGGTTGCATCGCTCCCCCAGGTCCACCCTCTTCAAGCGAAAGGACACCGAGAACCTCGAGTTGCTTGAGATCCG
>LFCJ01003478.1_pt1 | contig 11538 bp, 20 predicted proteins | sample 643141 | NCBI WGS metagenome assembly LFCJ01 (sample SAMN03766243, study PRJNA286221) | soda lake metagenome | biome: soda lake; feature: Kulunda steppe; material: water; isolation source: sample B1-Br-g2 brine of Lake Bitter-1 | place: Russia: Kulunda steppe | collected 2010-07 | reverse complement strand
GTGTGTGTGTGTGTGTGTGTGTGTGTGTGCAGGGTTAGGTGCTTAGGGAGTGCAGGCAAGCAGGCTGTGCTTTGGGAGTGCAGGCAAGCAGGCTGCGCTTTGGGAGTGCAGGCAAGAAAGCTGTGCTTTGGGAGTGCAGGCAAGCAGGCTGTGCTTTGGGAGTGCAGGCAGGCAGGCTGTGCTTAAGGAGTGCAGGCAAGCAGGCTGCGCTTTGGGAGTGCAGGCAGGCAGGCAGGACCTGCAAGCGCAGAGGCAAAGCACAAACAGGCCGCACTTTGGAGTGCGTGTGATGGGGTCACTGCATAGAGGGGGATCCCAGGGCGCACCTTTTCATTGCGGAGCAGGGGCGCGTTTGCATTGGGCTGCAGCTCGCCTGTCACACCTGCACACGCGCGAGGGTGCCACTGAGGTTGGTAAGCTTGGATTTGGTGGACCATGTGTCCTCTTGGATTTGATGGACCATTTCATGGCAGACCCAAATCCACTTGGATTTGCACTGTTTGTTTCAAGCCTACAGCACTGTTTGTTCCGTGGCCGACGCAGGTGACCGCCATCAGCAACAGGACAAGGAGTGGTGCGAAAAGCGGCAGGGACTGAGCAGCGGCAGCAGCAGCAGAGGCGGCGGGGGCGGCAGCAGCAAAGACTGTGGCGATGACCACAGCAGGGGGAGTGGGGCGCATGCATCAGCCACGGGCTTGTCTCACCTGGGCGGCCCGACACGGAGGCGTTGACACTGCCATTTGCACTGGAACTCATGCTCTGGCTGTGCTGGCCGCCCTCCCCCTTCCCAGCCGCCTGGAAAGGGGCCAAACAGGGGCAAACAAGACCATCGTGTGTGTGTACGTGTGCACAAGTGCGTGTACGTGTGTATGTGCACCATGGGTTGGGCATGAAGGTGGGTGTCTGTGAAGCAGAAGGCTTGTAGGAATCCAAGCACATGCAACACACAAGAACAGCAAGCAGATAAGGAAATCAAGAAGTAGAGGTTGGGAGAGAGGAAGAGGAAGAGACACAGAGACACATTAGAAGGTTACATTTGAAAGCTCAGGCACGAGGGAGCTGCAGGGGGGCGCGGACGGGGGCGCGTGCCACAAGCTGTCAACTGAAAAGGTGCAAAAATGATCAGCTCCCACCTAACTTCTCAGAGCCTGGATCTGTAGCAAGGCTTGGGTCTAGAGCTCAGAGGACAATAGCAGGCACCAAACCCTGCACCAGCACCAGCACCAGCACCAGCGCCAGTGCGCGGCATCAAGCAGTCCCAGCACTGTACTGACAACCCGAAAGCAGTGGCCACACCTGCTGCTCCCTCCCACGCGCACCTGCAGCTCCTTGAGCTTCTTGCGCGCGGCCGCGGCGTCAGCGATCTTCCGCTGCAGCACGGCATTCTGCTTGGCCTGCATGGCCTCCAGAGTCTGGATTTGCGCGGTGTTGCGCCGATTCTGCTTGCGCAGCTGCAGCAGCTCCTGCACAGACGAGCAAGGATCCAGACAATGTGCAGACGCCTTGTTGGACAGGACTGAGGCATCAGTTGATTGGAGGGTTGGTTGGCCCTGCGTGAAGCCGCCCCCGTCATCAATGCCCGAACGTGCGACAAAGGCAGGATCATGGGGCGCAGTTCAGTGAGCTGATAGGCAGGCAGCAGAGTTTGGGGCGGTGTAGACACCCCGCGGACAGCGCGGAATGGTGGTGGCCTCTCCTTTTGCAAGCTTGCACGGTGGAGGAGTGAACTTCACCAACCGACCGAGAGGGTGTTAACCAAGCTGCCCGTTTATTTCTGCTCTTGAAATCTGTCCTGACAGGAGGCGCTGACACATGCACGCACACTGGCTGTGAAGCCACAGCATGCACCCTGCTGCGTCAGCTTCCCGACAGCACACAAGCAGCCGAGTGGCCTGTGCGCCCCCCGCACCTTCTCGCGCTCCGCCCGCCACTGGGCAAACTGCTTGGCGCTGCCCTCCATGGTCTTCTGCAGGGCCACCTTCTGAAGCTTGATGCGGTGGATGTCTGCGTTCAGGCGGTTGCACATCTCCTGCGTGCACGTTCAGGCGGTTGCACATCTCCTGCGTTCAGGCGGTTGCACATCTCCTGCGTTCAGGCGGTCGCACATCTCCTGCGTGCACGGCGGCGCGCACAAGGCGCGCGGGCGTGTGTGCAAGCGGTGTTTTCGCGCGCGTGTCTGAGGGGCACGCTGTGACAGCGGGCTTGGATGCTGTGCGTCGGTGTCAGTGCGTGCATGCATGTGTATGCATGTGTGCGCGCACACACGGGCCTGAGGTGCAGGCAAAGAGGCCACCGGCGCCTGCAAGCGGGGGCTGACTCGTCAGTTGAGGTGCTGACCTGGTGTATGCAGGTGCAGTGTGGGCGTGCAAGCAAGGGGGATGCAGGTGCAGTGTGGGCGTGCAAGCAAGGGGGATGCAGGTGCATTGTGGGCGTGCAAGCAAGGGGGATGCAAGTGCATTGTGGGAGTGCAAGCAAGGGGGATGCAGGTGCAGTGTGGGCGTGCAAGCAAGGGGAAGTCTCAGTGCCATCCAAATGGCATTCAGACCCAGCAACCTCCAGCCTAGCCAGTCTCATAGCGAGCCTAGCCCATCCCATGGCGGGCAAGCTCAGGCCTAGCCAATCTCGTAGCATTCTGACAGAGCAAGCTCGAGTCGAGCCAATCTCATAGCATTCTGACAGAGCAAGCTCAGGCCTAGCCAATCTTGCATCCAGCTTCCATGAGGTGTAGATGCACCAGGAACCACCACCAGGCAACAAGGCACAGCCCAATAGGTTATTGCTCCTCTTTATCCACAGCAGTATCCAATTCACGAGCACGCGCACGCAAACTGACGGCCGCAGGCGCACCTCTGTGCGCTGCTTCAGCTTCTGCATCACGATGTACTCGCGCTCCTTGCGCCGCACGTCCCGCAGCTTCTCGTCGTAAGCCTTGAGCTTCTCCTTGTACTGCGTCTCCAGCCGCCGCCGCTCCTCCTCTGATGACGCCTGCAGCTGCTGCAGCTTCTGCGCATGCAAGCAGGCGGCGCGTGCACGCATGCGCAGCCTCGTATACCCTGTACTCCCCCTGTACAGCTACGCGGGGTCTTCCAGCCAGGTCCTCAGATTGAAAAGATTCCAGGCAAGCACACCAGATCTAAGGCGAGTGGGCACATTGGATGCGTCAGGCACACAAACATAGACACACACACCAAGGAACCATGCTCCCCATACCTGGCATAATGTCGCTGCCAAACTGCTGCTGGCAGGAGGCAAGCATGCTGCTGCAAGATGCGCGGTGCGCGACGGCAGCGGCGCATGGCGCATGACACTGCATGATGGCAATGCGCACCTGCATGATGGCGGCCTTCTCTGCCATGAAGGTGTCGCGCTCCTTCTGGAGCTCCAGCAGTACCCGGTCGTACTGCTGCCGTAAGGCGGGCACCTGCGCATGCGTGCGCGCTCACGCGCGTGTGTGTGTGTGCACACGTAGGCCATGGCATGCTTGCACTGTCAGGCACTGCTGTCAGCAGACGATGCAAGTCCACAAAAAAAAGAAGGTCTGTTGACTGCGTGGGCTGGCTTGGCCTGACCGATCATGATCACATGATTGTCGGCAGAGACTGACGGTGTGCAGGGCCTCAAGCCTCTGCAGGCCCATGCCCTAAGCATCCATGGAGGCAACTGCAAAGAATCGCATCACACCCATACCTGTGTGTGCTTGTGTGTGTGTGCGCGTAAAGGGGCGTGTGTGTGTGTGTGTGTGTGTGTGTGTGTGTGTGTGTGTGTGCGCGCGCCTGCTTAAATCCCACACGGCTTTGCCTGCCCTAGGCTTTTGGAGCGCGCGCCTTGGCTCCGAAGTTTGTGCCATGCGGCATGGTCCACAGGTGGGCGCACCTGGCCGCTGTTCTTGGTGAGGTCCGCCATCTTTCGCTCCTTGGTCTCCAGCATGCGCTGCAGCGCGAGCATGTCCTGCTTCAGCTTCTCCTGCTCAAACCTGCACAAAGGGCGGGCGGGCGGGCCGGCAGGGCTCAATGGCGACCATCCTCCACATGACCATCCACATGACCATCCTCCACACGACCATCCACATGACCATCCACATGACCATCCTCCACATGACCTACATGGAGTACTGTGCCTGCACAGCTGCAGCTTGTGGTAAAAGATGTGTGCATAGCAGAGGCAACACTGGATAGCCAAAAAGGATGGCGGGCACGCGCACACACGCACACAAGCATGCACACACGCAAAATGCATACACTAAGGCAGGGCCCTCCCTCCAAACACATGCACACATGTAGGCGCGCACACACACACACTCGTGCGCTCCCCCCCCGAGCACATGACACACTCACGCGTGCGCCGCCATCTCTGCGTAAAACATCTCTTCATCCACGTTGCCCGCATGAGAACCGTCCTCAGAGCCGGAGCCAGCCTCGTCGCTGTCTTCCGGGAGAGCGCCGTTGCACGCGCCAGCACCAGGCCCATGCGGCGAGCTTGCGCCGTTGGGGGTGGACGGGCCGTGCACAACCGCCTCGGCGCCTGCGGCAGCACCAGCGCCGAGCACTTACATGCGTGTGTACGCATGGATGCGTGTGTACGTGCACACTTGTACAGCATAATAGCCTTGGCGCCTGCGACAGCCCCAGCTGTGTGTGCACGTGCATATGCGCTGGCTCGCTTTGGCGCCTGCGTCGTTTCCAGCAGCAACAGTGGATACAGTGCATAAATGCAGGTGCACTGCAGGGAGGTGATTGAGCAGCAAATTAAGATGCCACAGCACAAGGAGACGAAGACATGGACTACACACAGGAAACAACTGCCTGAGAGTAGCTGCAGCAGCTGCACAAGACATGGAGTAGGGTTGCTTAAGCAGCCGCAGCCAAACATTAAAAACGCGTATAGCACGCAAGCCTGAGCAGGAAGCACCTCCCGCAGCTGCCAAAAACTGCATCCCCTTGCTGCCCTTCGTCGACTTGAGCCACTCCTGCTAATACCTGTCCAGCACCTTGCAGAGTCACCAACACAGGTGATCATCATCATCATCAGCAGCAGCAGCAGCAGCAGCACGCACGTGCATGCACACACGCTCATGCTTACAAACACAAGTGCGCACACCCACACCCACACACCCACAACACACACGCTCATGCGCCACGCATCACACGCACCGTCCATCATGCTGCTGCGCCTGCTGCGCTCGCTGACCGCGCGGGCGGGCTGGCGCCGGAGGCTGTGGAACTGCCGCACATTGCGCAGCTCCCGCTCCAGCTCGGCGATGCGCGCGATGTGTGCCTTAAGCACGTCGTGCTTGGGCAGGCCTGCACGAGGCACGCATGTGTAAGCAGGTCAGTGTATGTGTCCGTGTGTGTGTGTGTGTGTGTGTGTGCGCGCGCCCGCGCGCCCACGCATGTGTATGTGTGTCAATGTGAGCCTTGTGAGCAAACACTGTTTCTTACCCCATGAAAGCTGAGTCTCACATGTTTGGCTTGTGATGCCCAGCCCTTGTGCACCTCAAAGGCTGTCCCGTGTTTAGAAGCAAGAGTCGAAGTCTGCAGCTGCGCAGGCCATCCCATGTTCTTAAAAGCAGACAGAGCCCGCAGGCCCACAGGCTCTCCTGTGCAATCACACCGCGGCATGCCTACCTGGTGCGCCCTCGTGGCCCCCCTCTCCACCTACGTCGGCCTCAGCGGCAGGGGTGGTCGTGGCAGAGCCTTTTGCAGCGACCGCAAGCTCCAGATCTGCTTGCAGCCCAAACATGCGGTCGTTTGCGGCCGCGAGCTCTTTGCGCAGATCCTCCTGCAGGTGTGGGTGGGGGATCACGCCACAAATGGGTGCACACGCATGCTGTCCCGCACGCTTGTTCAGGACGGAGGAGACAGGGCAGTGTACCATGGGCTCGCCGATTGCAACAGGGCATGGTGCACACGCGAGTCAAGTGTGGACTCGTATGCCACACACTCTAGTTGCCGTGCCTGGAACAAGCAGGCACGGCGCCTATTGCACTCCCAAACGCGCGAGGGGGATGGGAGGCCTGCACCTCCCCACCAAGCACCACAAGGGTTCCACAACTGAGTGCGTGCTGCCTCAGCTTAGTATTGGCACCACTCTCTGTGCAGAGGACCAAGGCTGTGCCCACTCAGCATGGTGCCCACCCACTCAGCATGGTGGCCGCCCACTCAGAGCTCGGCGCCTGCTTGGTGAGCGCAGCGCCAGGGCTCATTCAGCCCAGGGACCTGAGCCCCACGCACCACTTGGATGTTCAGCTTGGTGACCTCCAGCTCCAGCTCGCTGTTGTGCTGCTTCAGCTGCTGCGTGGTCTCCCAGCGCCCCGCCGGGCTGTGGCCCACGACGTCGCCCAGATCGCGGCCCTGCGAGTCAGGGGACACCAGGCATGGTCGGGCGCATCAGGTCGTGGTCCTGTCATTTTGATGGCTGCCTGGCATGGTCGGGCGCATCATGTCGTGGTCCTGTCATTTTGATGGCATGGTTGGGCAGGATCGATCGCAGCTGTGTGCGTCAAGGGACGCCAGAGGCATGACCGGGTCGGTCAAGTCACAGCCCTGCTGCTCCTCAATGTAACCTAGCAGCCATCAGGCAACACAGGCCTTTTAAAACGCAGGCAAGCTGCGAGCAGGCACGCAGGATCTGGTCGGAATGCAGCCTTCTGAGGCAGTGGCTTTCGAAGTAAGGATTGAGGAAGGTGGGACGAGAGAATTCAGCAGCTGCTGGCAACAGGCAGGTGTGCAGGGCGCCCCTGGGGTGAGAGGGAGGCGTTCCATACAGCTGACCAGAGCAGGGGGCAGGGAAGACAGGTTGACATGCAAGGCAGCGCACAGCCCCAAAAGCCTACTCCATTTGAGTCCCGGCGTGTTTGTGTGGCCGTACACTCACCAGGTGTGTGCAGGGCCTCTGCCGCTTGGCCTGGCATGCTCAACCAGCACGCAATACACAGCCCTGCTGCTCCTCAATGTGATGCCAATAGATCGGCAAGCGCAGGCAAAGGCACACACACAGACACGCAAAGACGCACTGCCAATTTGTGAACACTTTACACACCGCCCAAGTATGCCTGCGCATCCCACACCTCTTCTGCGAGTGCGCGCCGCAGTGCTGCATTGTCGTTGCGCGCCTGAGAAAGCAGCTGCCGCAAATGCGCAACCTGCGCACAAGCGGTCCCATGTAGAGGCCATTAGAAGAGCAGGCCAAGGGAAGCACGTGTTTGTGTGGTGGTGTTTGTGGTGGTAGTGTGCGTGTGTGTGAGCATGTGCGCGAGCATCCGTGTGTGCGTGCGTGCGTGTGCGCGTGTGTGCGTTAGTGCGTGTGCGCGCGTGCTCGCACACCTTGAACGCAGCCCTTTCCACACTGCTGCTGACCTTGCAGCTTTCAGCCACCTGCCTTTGGGGGTCACCCAACCAGGGATCCACCTCAGACACAAACGGCCCTTGGGCAGGTCACACATAAACTCATGGCAAACGCCAAAGGGGAATGTATGCCCCTCTGCCGGGCCCTCATGCTTGGCCCAATGCGCGCCTCCAGTAGAGGGATGCCTTTATGCACAGCTCTTGCCTAATTCTAGGACACAAACCACTTCCTCCCACGTCCACCTTCACCACATGAGCACCCACGCCTGCATCCAGTCCCACGACCCCACACCTGCGCCTGCTCCCCCACACTCCCACAACCACACTTGTTGCCTCACTGCTGCTGCCCCTGAGCACCCTCACCTTTTACCGTCGGCCTTCTCCCTGCATTGGCGGTACACGTCATACCATTCCAAGTCTCCTCTGCATTTGCCCCCAGCGCTAGGGTTGCTGCCACTTCTTGCACTCGCACCGGCTGATCCTCACAAACCTGCCTAGCTTCAGCGCAAGCAGCTGCATTCATCGCCCCACCGACCCTCCTCCCCTCGACCCTGCGCATCCCTGTCGACAGTGGGGGCGGTACCGCCTGCCCCCCACCCCCACATGCGCATGCACGCCCCCACCTGCGCAGCGATGGGGTCGCGGTTGATCTTGGGCTTGTTGCGGATGTGGCGCGCGCGGTCCGCATAGCGCAGCGTGTTCAGCGACTCCTCAAAGTTGATGTCCGCGGGACTCACGCACGCGATCATCACCGTGCGACTGTTGCCACCCAGAGAGTCCTGCAGGATTTGCACACGCGTGCGCATGGTGAAAATGCAAGGGTGCATGGGAGGGCCCACTTTGAAGGAGTACACACACCGAAGGGCCATGACAAGGGAGTGCGGCATATGAGAGGGGGCGCGCGAAGGCAGCTGCCCATGATTAGAGCGTGCCAAGCGCAGGCATGTGAGTGCAGCAGGGTGCGGCCCCGTAAGCCATGCAAGAGCACACCACGCACGCGTACGCGCACTACGTCAAGCACCGCAAGCATGCGTACATGCACGTGCATTCATGTGTGAAGTGTGTGTGTGTGATGTGCGTGCGCGTGTGTGTACAATGTAGCACCTGCAGCAGCCGCGTGAGTTTTGAGTCCCGGTAGGGAATGTGCTTGTGGTTGTCGACGATCGCGTTGATGACGTTACCGAGCGACAGCAGGCCGCGGTTGATGTGGATGCCCTCCTGTGCAGGCAGGCCCGGGTCACACACTCTAGAATCACACACTTTAGAGCCACACACTTAAGCTGAGCGCCAGTGCGTGCGCCTTCACACTGCCTGACCATCAAACACACTGCCTGAGCATCAAACACACAGCCCAAGCATCAAAGCCTGCACAGCCGCGTACACAAAGCAGCACAGGCCAGGCAGCAACCCAGGCCCTGCATACATTGGGGCGGTTGGGCATAGAAACAACGAGCCAAGGGCATGCGACCAGCCGCACAACCCAGCACAAGGCACGTGCGCGGCCGTGAAAGCGAGAGCATGTGCGCAGCCGCCAGCCAAGGACGAGGCAAGTGCGCGCCATCCATCCATGGACCCACTTTCAGGCGCGCGCCCTCCGCCTTTGTGCGCTTGGCGCGCTCACTGCCCGCCAAGTCCACGAGGTGCATCTTGGCACACAGGTAGTCGTCAATGCCCTGCACACACGGCCCAGGGAGCGAGGTCGCAAGAGCAGCTGCAAGCGCAGGCATATGCGGAGAGTGCTGTGCCCACAGCTGCAAGCGCAGGCATATGCGGAGAGTGCTGTGCCCACAGGTGTGTGCCGTGCATGGGCCATGCCCAATGCTTGCACCACTGCTGGTGCTCTGTGACGCTTGCTGCTGATCTGCCGCTCCTGTCGCCGTGCAGCTACACAGGGGGAAAGGCTCGACAAGATTTCTACGAGACTCTGCAGCTGAAGACGCATCAGGCACAAGTGATGGCTCTGATGTGGTAAATGCAGCTGCAATGCATGAAATGCAATGGACGGCCCTGATACGGAAAATATGCAGTGCCGTGCAGCTTTCCAAAAAGACAGGCTCGAAAGAATAGCTGGTACAGCTAGTGATCTCCCAAAAGCAACACCCATGGCTCACAACCTATCCGGTTCCTGTGTTGTGCCTTCCCTCTTGCAATCCCCAATCCCGACGCATGAGCCCTTGAGCGGCAACGCTATGTACACAGGCACACACATGCAGGCACACACGCACACACACACACACGCAGGCACCTGGTCGCCGTCCATGCCGGTGTCGTCCGCATCATCGTCATCGTCATCTCCCAACACCCGGCTGCTGCGCACGCCGCGCGCGCTGCTGCTGCCGCCTGTGCCGGCGCCGTTGCTGCGTGCAGGACTGGCGCTGACCTGGCGGCGCTGCTCCAGGGTGATAGTGAAGATAGCGTGGGAGCGGCTGGACCTGTGGCCGCGCGAAGAGGCAGGCAGGCAGGCAGGCAGGCAGGCACAGGCTGTGAGTGTTAGCGTGCAGAAGGGTTAGGAGATGTGTGGAGCAACGCAATGGCTCTGGCGGCGCTGCTGCAGCGGCATGATGGTGAAAAGATGGCGTGGGAGGGGCTGGGGCTGCACAGGAGCGTGCACACAGGCAGGAAAGGAGTGGGGGTGTGCTTCTGCAAAGACTTCCACACATTCGTGTTCTGTGGTGACGATGCTGGAAAGCGGCCATGGTGCAGCTGTTGCTGCTGCTGCTGCTGCTGCTGATGTTGATGTTGATGATGATGAAGATATTCACGAGGATGATGCGAGGGCCACCTCTCGGTCATTGTGGGTCGTGCAGTGCATGCATGCAAGGATCCAAGGCCCATGGGGCTGTCTGTATGCTGCTCCAAGGCATGTGTCTCAGTGCCACGGCAACGCTCCTGTGGGTGTCTCCGTGCTGCTACGGTGCGATTTATGGCGGCCCCCCCTGCCTGTTCCCTTGCAATCATAGCAGCCAACTTCAATTGTGTGCACTGTTGCGCACAGGCAAAGCCCAGTGGACGCCCTTCACAAACACGCACACGCATGCACACACGCATGCACACACGCACACGCACACACCGCAAGCCAGCAGCAAACACACAGATGGGCGGGCATGCGCGCACCTGTCATTCATGCTCGTGGACGCGGTGGCGCGCACCTGTCATTCATGCACCTGTCATTCATGCGCGCACCTGTCATTCATGCTCGTGGACGCGGTGGCGCGGCACAGCGTGCCCATCTCAAGCACCGCCGCCATTTCCTCCTGGGTGCGCACCTGCAAGTTGCCAGGAGGGGAGGGAGGTTTTGCTCCAAACAACAGGCAAGCATGGAGTGGACCACGGCTCCCCCTTACGCGCACCCGTCCACAAGGCCACGACACGCGCATGAGCAGGCAGCAGCTGCTCAGCCATCGCCGCCAGGTCCTGCAAGCCCTGCTCACCGTGCCCAGACGCCTGGCCTCTGCACGCACGGTCTGCCCACACAGGGTGCACATGTGCTTTGCTTGCACCTTTCCCTGCCGTGCAAGGAACCGCCGCGCCAGCATCACCAGCTGCACACGCGCATATGCACAGACCTTTACAAAACACCACGCGACTGCAGGGACCTTGAAACAGCAGTGCCTCAGGAACGACACCCAAGCACGCGGCACGCATGTGTGCGTGGCTGCAGGCCCTCACTCTCAGAGTCTAGCTGTGCAAAACAATGCATGCACCCTAAGGGTGCGCCCTCACTCACACTCACGCATGCGCACGCACGCAGACACCTCTATCACATTCCGCGGGCCGCATCGGGGCGCGTGCCACTTGCCTCCATCTCTGTTGCGCCGTACAGGCACACGCCACCCCCTGGCGACTCGCGGATGCTGACCACAGGGCGCGGCCCGCTTGTGGTCACCAGCAGATCACGCACCTCCTCCTGCACCGCACGCAGAGAGCAGGGCACGCATACGGCGTATACTTGGAGGAGACCACGGCAGGCGTGAGCGTGCGCGCAACCGGGCGCTTCAAAAATAGTAGGAGGCACAAGGACAAGGAGTGCGTGTGGGGCAGCAGGAGGCGTGCAAGTAAGCAATCAGAGCAGAAAAGGGGACGGCGGTGTGCGGGATGGGGTGTGTGTGAAAGCACGCGCAGGGTGCATGGAGCGGGGGCGCCAGGCACTGCGTGCGCACGCGTGCGTGCGTGGCATTTAAAAACAGTTGTGTGG
>LFCJ01003477.1_pt1 | contig 11539 bp, 12 predicted proteins | sample 643141 | NCBI WGS metagenome assembly LFCJ01 (sample SAMN03766243, study PRJNA286221) | soda lake metagenome | biome: soda lake; feature: Kulunda steppe; material: water; isolation source: sample B1-Br-g2 brine of Lake Bitter-1 | place: Russia: Kulunda steppe | collected 2010-07 | reverse complement strand
GGATGCACGTATGGCTGAGCCAGACAGTCGGGTTGAAGAGTTGCAGGATCTGTGAGCAAACTTGCTAAAAATGGTCTGCTTACCATGGAATTCCTTATAAAAACATGAAACAAAATCATTTATGTAATTTTCTTTACCCTTGAAGGAAGTGAAGAAGTAAAACCCAAATTTTCATTGGGCTAAACTAGGAAGCAGCCCAACAGTACAAACAAAACAATGGCAAGTATATTCTAATTTCATGCCCCTAGGGTAATAAGACCCCACACACAGTATTCTTGCAGAACTTCTGCAATGATATACTTCTGCAATAATAATAATTGAATTAATGGAAGTACATAGCTTGTAAAAGGTGTGAAAAAAGAAAACAAGTAAGGGAAAGCATCAGGTTCCTTCAGCCCAGCATATTAGCCACCTCACTCTCACTAACCCTGGCCCCGGTGGCGCCCCCGGCCCGGGTTATTTCTAAAAAGGCCAAAATGTTCATCTGAGAAGATTCAACTCCGGGCCCCCCTCAAACTTTTAATAAAAATGGAGAAGGTACTTCCGGGCCCCCCTCAATGTTTACAAAAGTGCCTGTACTTCCCTGCTACAGTTTGATAGTATCAAACACCTTGAAGTTCAAGCGCTTGCAAAGAATCTTATGTTGTTTCCTAGAGGCCTCCCTTAGTGTCCAGGCCGTATATTTTCACAGTAGTTCACCTCAACAAGGTGTGTTTCCCTCTTGCTGACATTGAGCTTGTGAGCTCTGCGTTCACCTCTTTGTAAAACCTTAACACACATATTTCAATGACGATAGATCATGAATGCAAGCAGAAGACTGAAGCAAGGTTTAGAAGATAACATGCTCGTTCTGTGCTCTACGCGCACAAACTGACAACAACAAGGCGCGCTCTTGAATTATCCAGTTACTCCCAAAAGATCTTGGTCTGGAGCAGGGGGCGGCTTGTCACCCTTCAGATCCTCACTAGTTCTCCCTTTTCCCTGGTAGAGGAGAATCACGGTTCTTCGGGACAATGTGTCTCCTTTCTCTTAATTGTTCTAGGGAGTGATCTCCCTGCTTACGTAGCTTTCCGTTTTCTTTTTTTTACAGAAAACGCACATTACATCACAGAATATCTGAAAAAGGGTTGAAGCCTCATGCCCCTCACTGATGCTCCATTTGTTAGTTGATGTTGGGGGGGTGCCTAGTGTTTGCAACACTAGGGTTTATGTACTACTTGTTGAAAAACCCACTGGGTTTTGGGCATAGTGGCACTGGGGTTGGCAATTGAACCTCTCCATGAATTTATGTGAACAGGGGTTCGCCTGCTGGTGCATGTCATTTCAATTATGTTTTAAGGCCAGCCAGTTTTGACCCCGTAACTTGAAAATTGATGTTCACCGCCTCTTGCTTGGCAACTTGTCTCGTGACAGATCAAGTGCGCATGCTTTGATGTTACAAGGCGCTTGTTTCCTTCATCTTACCAGCGTCCCTGATAGAGGACTGTCATTGCAGCATTGCCGTACCTGGATGGATGGGTTATGTGTCTTGTCTCTGTCGCTTGTGGCTTATAAACGCCGCAAGGATAGTTTGCTTTCTTCAACGTACTGCTGACCATGTTCAAGTTCACTCTGGGGCATCAAATACTGGAAACAAATCACACACTTGCAAATAAGGCTTGCACATACAAGGAGGCACTATCATAGCAAGCCTGGCTATGCAAGCAGCCATCCTGAATAAGTATCTGGCATATTTGTTTTTTGTGCTAGTGGCCCCCACCTCAGCCTGAGTGCTTTATGTGCACAATTTGAATGCAACATTCTAGCCAAGCTGTCATAAGGCCCTCCCAATCCCGTAAAAAACATCCTCAACCATGCCATATACAATATTGCAACCTGCTTTGTACAACGCAAATCCAGGTATGTACACCATCCAAGCCGAAACCTACAAGATTGCTCTTGCTTTGGGCTAAGTGCGCCAGACATCAAAACCTGCAAGGAGGCCCTTGCCTTGGAGCACCTGCAAAACATTCGCGCAGCACAGGAATACGTTGAGAAGCTCATGGTAAGTTCATAGCATCAAAACTTCCATCATAGGTCAAGAGGACTTCATGTGAGCAAAACATCACTTTGGGGTAGGCAATAAAAAGTCAGAGGACCTGTCTGTCCAATAGGTCGTATGCATTTGTGTAGGCTACAGAAACACTCAAGATCAGAGGTGACTAAGCCAAAAGAGGAAGAGCATGGACCCAGAAATTCTCCTCTCCAGATTTGGACCAAGTGTGGAGCTCTGGCCATTTATCGTGGGCAGGACCTGGCAAAGCAGCAGACTGGATGCTTCCTAGGCGTGCTTACTTCCCTCGCTTCCTTCATGCGCTGCTCGTGAGCGTAGACCAGCAGATTTTGCTTGACCTTGCCCTCCCTCCCAGCCCAAGTATGCGCCCCTTGGTGCAATGCCGCTCACGGCAATGCTGCGCATGCCACGCAGCCACGCTTTGCTGCTGTGCTTGTGCCCCCTTCCCCCCTGTGCCGCCAGTGCCCACTTCAGTCAGACAATTTCACACCCCAAACCACGTGTGCGCCGCCGCACCTGCAGCGCCAGCTCCGCCTCAGCCTTGCAGCACTGCGCCACTTCGGGTTCAATCTCGGTGGCCCCGTGCAGGGCCTCCTCCCCCATGTTATCTCCTCCAGCTCCAGCAACGCTCGGTCTCGAGGTCATGGCAAAGCAGCCCTGCCCACTAAAGCCAGCAACACTGATGTTATGGCCACTGCTGCGCCTCCCCCCATGAGCACCCTGCTGCACAACCCAGCACGCAGGCTCTGCCAGCACTGCAAGTGCGGCGCCTGGCTGCTGGCCGGCGTTGTGGCTTTTGCCAGCACCGCTGCCGCCCACTTGTGCAGCTGCACACTGCAGCATGCTCCGGGGCTTGCGCCACGCGGGCGCGTGGCCGCGCACGCACAAGCTGCCATCAGCTGCGTCAACACTGCAGGTCAGGCCCAGCTGCACGTACGTGGCACGGCTCAGCAAGTGCGGTGCACTAAGCACTCCTGCTGTGAAGATAGCTGACAATGGGTGTGGGCTGTGACCATTGGTCATGGTCGTGGGTGTGGCGGCCGGCGCACCCATGGCACGCACCGCGGCTGATGCCATGGCAATGAGGGCGGTGCAGGGCAGCAGGAGCTTGGCTGCGCCAGCCACACCCAGACTGGCCAGGGGTGCCAGCTTGGGATGGGCCAGGGAGACCTCAAAGGTGGCAGCTGCAGGCAAAGGTGTTTTGTAAGTACACGTGTGTGTTTGTGTGCGTGCGTGCACCTGCTGATGTGGTTCATATTGGTCCTGCCTTTGCAGTGAGGTTGGGCAAAATAGGCCTTTACGGTGCATTTGCTGCAGCAGCCTGGCATGCGTTGAAATCAATGTGTGCCACATGATTTGTATGCTTGCTCGCTATTGTGCAGTCCAGGTAGAGCGATGCACAGCATAGACTGGAGCTTCAAGCTCATCAATGCACAGCATAGACTGGAGCTTCAAGCTCATCAATGCACAGCATAGACTGGAGCTTCACGCTCATCCATCTGCCAGCCTACCACCTTCAGAGGCTTGCAGAGCGCAAAAGCACTTGACCAACGATGTGTGGTGCAAGGTGTGCAAGACAGGGCAGGCATCATCCATTTGCCGGTCGCTGGAATGGGGATGGATGCGCTTTGCCCTGAAGCAGCTTGGCTCCCATTATGAGGTTTAGGGGGGGGCAACAGAGCCAGAAGGGAGGGCGGGGGACAGCATAGTGCTTGCCTTACCTATTTAACTGACTTCCCCTTGATGCATCCCACCGGGGAACCAGGCATCCAAGTGGTGTACTGTGGGAATTTATTGGTGCCCACAATCCCAGAGGGCTCTCTTTCTCACCGAGCCAGCGCACCTGTTGTTGGAGTGTGGAGCGAGAGGGCGCGCTGCAGCAGCACCGAGTGCGGAGCCGAGGGTAACCAGTAGGGCTTGCGTACCCACACCAGCTGTGTGGCTGATGCCCTGTCTCCACCAGCGGGCTCGTCCCCGGCTGCAGCCATGAGCCTGCTCAAGCCTGCAGCTGCGCCCTTGCTGATGGATTTGGCATGTGGGGCATGCGGGTGGCCAGGGGGGGAGTCCGTGGAGGGAGGGGGGGGAGGGAGCAGCAAGGCGTGCGCGTTGGTTCCTTGGAAGGCAAATGCACTGATGCCACAAGCAGGTGCTGCTTCTTTCTGAAGGTGGCGGCATGGCTTTGGGGCCACCTGCCTTGTGACCTGCGCAAGACGCCATCAGAGCAGGAGTGGGCTACTTGGTATGTTTTGTGGGAGCGTGTGCCCTTTGACAAGCCCACCAAAAAGTGCAGTGCTTCTGTGGAAGCTTGCTGGGCAAGTTTTACTCATTTGTTGCACTCCATTCTTTTGCACCCCCAACTTTTTTTGCACACTCTTTTATTTATGTGCTTCTTTTGTGCTTACATGAGCTTTGCGCAGACAGGTTCACACTTGCTCTGCAATTCAGAAGGTGTTTGCAATGCATTCTTCAGGCAGCACATCAACAGGCAGGTGCTATATCCCATGACCCTCAACAGGTGCTGCATCCTCTGCGGGCAGTGCATCCTCACTTCGGGCACGGCATTAAGCATGCGCCATCTGGCTCTCACCTGCACAACCCCGGCATCTCCTACCACAGCGGCCACGCTGGGGTTCATGGCATGGAGGTGCATGACAGGCAGCGTTACGTGCTGGGCCTGAGCCTGTGCGGCCAGAAGCATGCCCATCACTCCTGCTGCAGGCTCGGCATGGCCTGCCCAGGACTGCAGGGTAGAAGAACAGGAAAGAAAACATTGCGTTGGCAACGCGGAGGCTCACATTGATAAAAAAATAGGGGCCACCTAGGGTTGAGGAGCCGTTTGACCCCTTTTGTTAGGGGACTGCATGGCAGGTCAGAGAAGGCACAGGAAAGGGGCAACACTATGAGTTAGAACTCTGGGGGTGGAAAACAAAACGTGTGGTCTGTTGAGAAGTGCATGGTCATTGGAGGCTGGGGCCATGCAGTGTAGGTGCCTGCCATGAAAGAGGAGTGGCGATGAGGGGCAATGCAGCAGGGTTCCAGCACACCCAATGACTGGCAGGCTGCCGAATTCTAGCCAGAGCAGCCTAGTCCTACCCAAAGACGCTTGCCGCACGCACATCCCCTTCTCGAGCAGGAATCCTGCACATGTACCTGTACCTGAGACACAGGATCCCTGCACCTGTACCTGTACCTGGGACACAGGATCCCTGCACCTGTACCTGTACCTGAGACACAGGAGCCCTGCACCTGTACCTGTACCTGAGACACAGGAGCCCTGCGCCTGTACCTGTACCTGAGACACAGGAGCCCTGCGCCTGTAACTGTACCTGAGACACAGGAGCCCTGCGCCTGTACCTGCTCCATATGAGCAGTGCCCTGCAGCGGCCAAGCAAACAAGGCTGCAAGCGCGCTCTCACCTTGCTTGCCATGATGGCCAGCGGCCAAGCAAGCAAGGCTGCAAGCGCGCTCTCACCTTGCTTGCCATGATGGCTAGCGGCCAAGCGAACAAGGCTGCAAGCGCACTCTCACCTTGCTTGCCATGATGGCCAGCGGTTGCCGAGAGGACCCCTTGGCCATGAGCACAGCTGCGGCGGCGCCCACCTCCTGCAAAGTAGACGGAGGAAAGGCAAGGCAGTGCTCCTGAGAGGCCACTCGAATGGAGGTGACAAACATGCAATACATGCCAGAAGAACGACCTTGAAAGCACTCAGCGCAAGCCAAGGTTTTGCGCTGTCTGCCTGCGCTGACAAAGGCATGGAGGGAGGTTGGCGGCGGCAACACACGGCGTGCGCCAACATGGAAGCGTGGGATCCTGGGGGTGGGCTGCCCGGTGAGCGCAAGCCTGCGCGCGTTTACAGCTCATGACTCACAATGGGGTCCCCCAGCGGGGTGCCTGTGCCGTGCATCTGGAGGCCGGAGACCTGGGAGGGACCAATGGCGCAGCTGGCCAGGGCACTGCGCATGACAGCCTGCTGCGCGGGCCCGTTGGGCGCCGTGAGGGCGCTGCTGCGTCCGTCCTGCACAAGGCAAAGGGGGGACAGAGGCGTCGCGCGATGCTTTGGAAACAGGCTGCAGTGCTGATCGTTGACTGGGCGCTTGCCTTGCACAAGGCAAGGAAGCAGGCATCAGTAGCAACAGGTGTGTACATGTAAAAGGTGTAAAAGCAAGTATGTTACAAGCGCATCGTGCTTGGAGCGGGCAGCGCAGCTTGCAGCGGGGCACGTTTGGGGAGTCCCTGGGAGTGTCAGCTGATGTACCAGGCAACGCAGCAGGGAGAGCTGTGGCCTGGAACTCCCAGGCAGCGTAGCAGGGAGGGCTGCGGGATGGGGATGCTGGGCTGCTGACCTGGTTCACAGACGTCCCAGCAAGGACACCCAGTAGTGGCTGGCAAAGGCTCGCTCCCGCTACAGCTTCTGCGTCCATGGATACCAGCTGCAGCAGGCCGCAGGCCTCGGCGCGCACGTAGCCGTCTGCTTCTGCAGACAGGGTCTTGCAGCGCCCGTCCATGGCCAGCATGCCAGCCGCCTGGGAGCATGGGGATGAACAAGAGTATGAGGAATGGTGAGTGCACGGGAACAGAGGTTTGTATGTATTGGATTAGGTGCAATCAGATGAGTGTGAGGGAGGTGTGCATTCAAGTGCTTGGAAAGCGTGCATGCATGTGCGGGTACTCACGTGCCCGCACGAGCAAGAGTCAAGCACACCTGAAAAAGTTGCATGGTTGCCCAATGCATGCCCAATGTACGACACCTGAGCGATCACCCATGTTCCCACTGGATTGTGTGCACTCCCATTTTTGCAAAAACAGGGATCCAGGTGCATTGGATTCTTGTGGACCACCCTGACAATGCATACGGTTGAATCGATGGGTGGCCGTGCTGATCCAGGAGACTGAGCACCAATGCAAAGGGAAAGCGAGCCACTCATGTCTCAATGAGATAGCTTGCATTTGAAAGGCCAGCAAAATCATTCCATTAGGGCACCTGATGGGGCAAAACTCCACTTCAGATGAGCAGGTATGTAATCATTTGGTATGTAATGCCTTGAGAAGGCCAAGCCTGTGTGTGCCTTATGCCAGACATGTAAGTACACACGATCAAAAACACACCTGGAAGGCAGCGGGCGTGTCAGGAGTGAGTGTGAGGTTCACACCGCCAGCAAATGCCGCAGGGCACTGGCTCAGGCGGAGGGCACTGCTGGCGCTGTGGATGGCCACCAGGGCTGATGAGCAGGCTGCAATGCATGTTTGCCGAGCACCACGGATGAAGATACCTTGCAGAAGTTTAGTGCTATGTATGTGTGTGTGCGGGTTCATTTTGTCAGCATTCAGCTTCCTTTTGTGGAAAGATGACACGGAAGTCGTCTGCTTGGTCCATCAGAGCCCTGCCAGTCACATATTCAGATCTGAGACAGTTCATGCTGCGTCAACATGAACAAGTTGAAACGTGATTCGTTTTCCAACCTTTATATGCATGGCCTGATCACTGACGGACTGATGGTGCTGCTTAAGCCAAAGTGCATTTCATCGCACGAGCCATCCTCACACCTCTTTGGTGCAGGCAATTTCATTTTTTGCTGATGCATTTGCATCACAAGTACCGAAAGGCGTGTCATTTAAAGCAAAGGCTTGCTTCTGCTCACAAGTAAGCAGGAAGCCCTAGCGGCACAGATAGGGTCCACACGCACCTGTGTCACAGACGACAGATGGCCCACGCATGTTGAATGTGTATGCCACGCGACCTGCCAGCACGCTCAGCGCTGCTCCAGTGCCACTGTAAGGGGTAAGCGGAGTGCGGCTGCCACCCTGCTGCTGTGCCAGCAGCAGTTTGTTGTAGTCTTGGGAAGATGCACCCACAAACACGCCTGCATCTGCAGAGCATGAGACAGAGTGCAAGGAGATCCTTCAGCACTGAGCAAGCATCTTGTTTATCCTGCTTCTAGCCGTACTTGCATTTCAATCAAGAAATGCTGGAGCATATCTATCAGACCTCTGGCAAAAGCAATTTCAGTTCACTTCTTGATTTCTATCGAAGCAAAACAGCAGGGATCAAGTCATTCTGTCACACTCTCTCAAACAAACACTCCCTGTCTCTCTCTTTCTCTCTCTCTATATATATCTATATCTATTTATCTATCTCTTCCTCTCACAGACACACACAATCACGATCATAATCACATCTTGAAACCTTGCCAGTTTTGAATTCCGACTTGACCATGTGACAGAGGTTCCTGTGTCAGGTTGAAAACCTTGAGAGGCTACCTCACTTGTTGGGTTGCTCAGGTGCCAGGCAATGCAAAGGTTGAGGACCCTGCAAGGCAACCTCACCTGTCAGATTGCTGGGGTGCCAGGCCGTGCAAGCCGCCAGCTCCGCCCCGCACTCCAGCAGCAGCCGCTGCTGCGGGTCCATGAGTGTGGCCTCTGTTTCATGTAGCCCAAAGAGGCGAGCATCAAACAGCTCCGCGCCCGCCAGGAATGCCCCAAACTGGGCCGGGAGCTTCCCAAAGAGCGGCTCTGAGGCAAGAAGGTCGTACCTGAGGGCGCGCGCATGGGTTTGCCACAGGGTCTCAGCATGACATGGCCTTTAAGATCAGAATCAGGACTGGCTCTGCTCTGGGTGGGTGAGTGCGTTTTGTAAAATCAGTGACAGTAACATTGCAAGCAAGCCCTTGCCGATCTTTAGCGCAGTACCCAGGCCCGGCCAGAGGGAGCGTTCCTGCAGGAGAAAGGCCGCCTCACATCACATCTAACCCAAGCAGCGTTTTTGCATGCAGCCACGTTTCAGGTCTGATCCAAATCAAGCATTGGTAGTAATATACACTGGACCAACGTTGCTTTCCAGCACCACCAATTGTTGGTTCTTCCACAGCCATGTGAAGCACACAACCTCCCAAGGCGGCAACTGCACTACCAAGGCAGCAATTGCACTACCCAGTGAGGGTGCCTCACTGAAAATGTGCGACCCTCCCAGGGGACGCCTGCACATGCGCGCACGTGCCTGGCAGAGGGCGTGCAGCTGGAGGCGTCCACACCGTGCAGGCTACTGCCCCTGATGCGGCCCGCCAGCCCTCCCATGCATGCTGCAGGGAGGCTGGCTTGGCAAGAGCTGAGTGCGGGTGAAGCGGAAGGGCTGCCAGGGCCACGGCAGGAGATGGCGGTCACCAGCATGTGAGGCTGGGAAGGCACAGGCGCATGGAGCCCTGGGGGGGCGCCTTGGGGCTTGGGCACAGGGGGCATGCCCAACCCTGGAAGCATAAGCATGCATGGGATCAAAGGCTTGAGCGAACATAAATGACGTGAGTGAAATCCTCTCATGTCATGTCCATGAAGCACGGGAGAGGCGCAAAAGGCCCCCACTTGGTGAGGGGCGATGCCCTTGCATGCCTGGACAGACGCACACTGCGCGGAAGGAGGCCCATCTGGGCTGGGGAAGATTGTAGCCCAGTCCGGATGAGTGGAGTCAGGAGTACTTGTGCGCCAGTCGTCTCATGCACCAATGGATTATGGACCCTTGGAATCTTGAGGGTGCACTTCAAATTCTGGATATAGTGCAGGAATGCTATCCGTTGGCATCTGGACTTGGACCTTGTGCACCGTGACTCAAATCCTGGTACAGCTTGATAAATAATCATTTATTTGCGGGGATGCTGCACCAAGAAGGTGGCTTAAAAACAAATCAATAAATGCAGTGCGAACACAGCAGTTGCACGATCAGACTCCTGGCTGGGTGGGTTTAGGGCCTGCAGGGCTGGCTGGGTGCAGCAGCAGCAGTGCCTGCTCAGGCCTACAGCCCTTACCCTCAGCGATGGCACCAGAGGCACGTCCTGGGGCAGGTCCATCACTGTGTGTAGGAGCAGGCCCAGCTTGGGCGGCGACAAAGCTGCTGATGGCGCTGATTGTGGGGTAGTCAAAGATGAGGGTGGGTGGAAGGGCCATGGAAAGGCGTGACTGCAAGGGCATGGCAAAAGGTGTGCGTGCCTGTCAGCATAAAATCAGTCAGTATGAAATGACAGGCGCAAAGGGAGCCCCTTGAGATTCCAGCTTCTACTTGCTGTGCGCCTTTCCTTAGCACTGCAGCGCGTGCCTTAGGACGAGGCGGTGCCAAGTGCATGGGCAGTCCGTGACATTCCCCCCCTCTGCCCCCCAGCTCCTCCCACACAAGCCCAGCTCCCCCCTGGCACCAAAGGCACACACAGAGCTCAAGCTGCAACAGACAACTCGCGCATCGCCCCGCACTGCCCCGCCAAGCAACAACACTGGAGCATCTCAGGCAGGCCCGCAAGCAGCCGCGTCCCTCCCTCCCTCCCTCCCAGCTCACCTCCAGGCTGTTGCGCAGCTCCACCGCGCCTAGTGAGTCCAGGCCAGCGGACATGAGGGGCTCCTCAGGGCCGACGTCAGAGCCCAAAACCCCGCGCGTCACCTCCCTCACAATGGCATCTGCCGATGCTGCTGCTGTCGCCGCCGTCGCGGCCCCTGCCTGTGCGCGTGCTGGCTCATCAAGCAGGGCCCCGGCAAGGGCGTGCGCAGCCTCCGACTGGGTATGCGCGTCAGACTCAAACTCAGCCAGGAATGATGGGGTTGTGGGAGGCGTTGCAGCAGCTGCGGTGGCTGCAGCGGCTGCGGCGGCAGCTGCCGAGGCTCGTGCGATGAAGGTGGACCAAATGAAGGGCACTGCTGCTAGCACAGGGGCGCGTCCAGTGCTGGCAGAGGATAGGGAACCTGAGATTCAACAGGCGCCCAGGAGGCAAACAGCAACTAAGAGTGTCATACACTGGTGCCTTTGAAGGCTGCATTTGAGGGTGAGTGCAGTAGCATGCAGCGCCGAGATGAGTGCGGCTGTGATGTTGCAAGCATCCATGAGGCGAACATGCATAGAGGGTTTGATGTTATTGTTAATCATCAACATGAGGTTAGGTAGCTGGAATTGTGTGGGCAGAGGCTTGTGGATCTAACAAAAAAAGGAAGCTGCTTCAAGGTGCCATGCATACATGTCAGCACATCCTCATCTCTCACCTGATGAGCTAGGAGCCCTTGATGCTAAAATAGAACCAACACATTGAATAGCATGCTCGGAGAGTGCAACTTTGTTCCGCCACCACCCTTGATATGCCTCTCAGGTGCTCATACTGCAGCAGACATCTTCGAGGAGGTCTGACATGTGCCACTCACTCTCCAGTGCTACTCACTCTCCAGTGCCACTCACTCTCCAGTGCCTGACATGTGCTACTCACTCTCCAGTGCCTGTAAGCCCTGCTCAGGCTGAATGAGGCTCATTCCACTTCTCTCAACACGAGCTGCTGTGCTGGCGTCATTGGCGGCCATGCCGCCCCCTGCCCAGGCGCCCCACTGCACGCTGACGGTGGGCAGGCCGGTGTGCTGCCAGGCGCTGGCGGCCGCATCCAGGGCGGCGTTGGCGGCGCTGTAGTTGGCTTGGCCAGGGCTGCCCAGAAGGGAGGCCACGCTGGAAAAGAGCACGTGGTGGGCGCCTG
>LFCJ01003476.1_pt1 | contig 11542 bp, 18 predicted proteins | sample 643141 | NCBI WGS metagenome assembly LFCJ01 (sample SAMN03766243, study PRJNA286221) | soda lake metagenome | biome: soda lake; feature: Kulunda steppe; material: water; isolation source: sample B1-Br-g2 brine of Lake Bitter-1 | place: Russia: Kulunda steppe | collected 2010-07 | reverse complement strand
TTTCCCCTGTCTCAAGCTTTGATTTCATCGTCATTGCTTGAAAGCATCCAGAATGCATCCGCATAGTCAAAGCTCTGGTGCTGTTAGGATAGCAAATTTGCTTGAAACTCTCAAAAGCTTGCCTAGTCAATGCTTGGAAGCATCCGCAATGCATCCGGATAGTCAAAGCTCTGGTGCCGATAGGATTGCAGATTTGCTTGAAGCTCTCAAAAGTTTGCCAAGCCAGAATTTTGGGGCAGGGCACGGAATATGGAGGCTGAGTGCTATGAGTAGAGGCGCTCATCCATGCCTTATTCCTAGATTTGACTGAGCCGCCTTGCATAAGCACGGTTCCACAGCAGGATAAATTTGCCAGCATCTCCTTGACACTTGGTCAAGCTATCGCTTGTGTACATGCGCTTTTGCCCTATATACACTTCATGGTGTCCACCTCCAACTCCATTGTCGCTTTGCTTGCCAAACCTGTCCACAGACCTCATTGCTGTGCCATTTGCTGGACCCATCCCTTTTGAGTACTGGACAGACCAGTACACCTTGTTGTGGACAATGCTGGTGGCCATGGGCTTTGCTGAGGGGCGGCGTTGGCAGGTGAGCACATGCATGGAGCGTGTGATCTACTGTTCGTGACACGTCTGCCCATCACTATGGCATGGCTGTGTTCTTAGTTACCTAGCATCCGATCCGTGTGTTAGGGGCTCTCGTAGCCGCTGCATCTCAAATTTTTGCTGCTGCCTTACGCTTTGATGTGCAGGAGTTCAGGCAGCCTGGATCCGTGCAGAAGCAATTCTTCTTTGGGCTTGAGAAGCTTACTCCTCCTGCCCAACAGCCTGCATACCCTGGAGGCCCCTTCTTTAACTTTGCAGGTGGGCAGATTTTGTAGGCATACAGCAATCTGCTACACCAAGAGCGTTTACTTGTGTTGCACAATAGTATCCCATGGCAGACATCATCCCTGGATATGATTGAGCAACACCAACTGCTTAACTCACAATGCCAATAAATTCTGTGGTGCAGGCCTGGGTCAAAAAGATGAGAGACAGATGTTTGAGCTGAAGGTGAAGGAGATCAGAAACGGCCGCCTGGCCATGCTGGCATTTCTGGGCTTCATGGTGCAAGCTGAGGTCACAAAAGTGGGGCCCTTTCAGAACTTAATGGTGAGTTGCTTGCTAATATGGAGCTCTGATAGGCCCTTGCAGCACACTTGGGGGTTCAAAACTGTGATTTGATCATAAATGTAATTCTCTGGCCTCCTTGCTCCTTCTCTCACCCTTCTGCACAGTGTTGTTTCTCCTCCTCCATTCATGTCTGCTTATATGCCTATCAAAGCCAGCACCTCGTCACTAAGTTCACTTGTGAAATGTTGCTGCAGGACCACATAAGTCATCCATACCTGGAGAACTTTGCCAGTCGTTTGGTAAATTAGTTGGGGGTGCAGCAATGTATTCAATAGCATGGCATACATGCAGGCATAAGCTTTTGTGCGGTCACGCTTGAAGATTCTGGATGTACAGAGGGAATACCTTATCTTGGAGATGTTTTGTTTCTTAGAATCTTTGCATAAGTACTTTAAAAGAAGTGATAGCTCCTCTCTTCAGCTTTACAAAAAACTGTTTAACTGCAAATAAGACCGGTTGTCCCCTTTTTCTCTCTGCTTTTGAACATATCTCTCCAGCTATAACGACCTTGTAACAATCTGCTCGTGACTTATACACATTTTTTGCCCGTTGCTATGGTCATTATGCCAATCCGATCACACAGGTAAAAACTTAAATCAAACATACCTACAACGGGGACGTGGGATGAAGTATGTCATTTATAAAGTCTAGCTTGTCAAGTCCAAAAGAAAGGTGTACCCCAGTAGGGATATGGAGGGAAAGATTTACAGCACCAGACAAATCACCACCATCATACTGCCAGCCCAGTGAAAAAATGAATGTAAGTGTGGATTGGGGAGGGTCTGAAACAAGCCGAGTGCTCTTTCTTCTTCTCATTACAGGTTCTAAGTTTCATCTCATTATTCTATTTTTGCATATTGAAATAATGTGAATTATGTTCAAGGGTCTGCACATGTATTGTATAAAGTTCAAGGGTAAGTATTTTGACTTGACACAGTTAAGCTTACCAAGAGGAAGCTCACTCCAAAAGACATTTATCTATTGTCCCTATCACTCCAACAAGCACAGCATGCAGGTTCACTTTGTGGCATTGCCATGCCTGAATGTGTTTCAATCTTTAATTCATTTTTTCATTGGGGATCAGGTTTCAATCTTTAATGCTGCTCCTGCTAATTTATGCCTTGGTCGTGCGCAACCATTTTGATTTCAATTATGTGTGCATCCCAGTGCAAAGGGTGCATAGCTTAAATGTTTTTTTGATGGATTCTATTTAAAATCATTTGCCGGGGGGGCTGATGCTTGCAACAGGTCGCACCACTCTCTTCACTCATGCCCTTGGATTTTCCCTCTGGCTGCTGGCGTTGCATTTCCTTTTCCATAAAATTTGGTGGAACATCTGTTCACACTGTATATGACATAGGAGAGTTACGACAGGAGTGTTGGTTTAGGGTGATTGTGTTGATGCTTGGGTCTGTGAGCATAGGCCTGGCAAAGCTGATGCTGACTTCTCACGGTTATCTCCTATGCCTGCGTAGATAGATAGGTTGCGGTTCAGGCTTAAGAGTAAGCCATCAGTCTAAAAGCGTGACTGCAAGGCTGCATGTGGAAAAAGCGTAAAAAAGATAATTGTCTGTTGTAGCACCATTGATTTGCTGTACCTACAAATAATATTAGAAGGGGAAAAAGGGCACATCGTTGTGTCACATTGCAGCATTGGATGGAATTAGTATACATAGATACACAGGATCAGTACACCATACAGATGTGGTGTGTCTGCGGATAGGGACAATGTACACCAAGCAGACAACAGGTTGCCCCCAATGAGACTGCTAAGTCTTGGATACTCGTATCCTTCCCATCTCGTTGCTCTTCAGGCGAGGTCATCGCTGCATGCAACTGCTGATGGATATACTAGCACTGGATTGGACGGATTAGACTGAATGACGCCACCATGCCTGTTGCCCCCAAAAGGGCTAAGGGAGTTTTCTCCAGGGTGCTCTCAACAAAGGTTTACTGCGAGTCCCTTATTTATGTGCTTTAGCACGTTTGATGAAAAAAGCTATTGGTGCTGTGAACATGAATTTTCCATTGAATTTTCCATTTTCCCACCAACTCAATTAAATTCTGAATCACATTCAAGGTGTGGAAGCCTGTGGTAGGAAACAAAGATGCATAAGTCCTGCGGAGAGAGACCATGTGTGGATGGGTGCAGTGGTTAAGGATGTGCTGCTCATCTTGTGCGTCATTAGCATTGTCAATGTGCAGTGCACAAGTCACAAGTAGGGGAGGTATTGTGTGTCCAGTTCATTGCTTCAACTCATAGGGTGTGGGCACGAAGTCTGAAGCGTGCCACATTGCATATAACCTCCTGAGGAAGGTCAAGAAACATGTATCTGGGAAGGATGTATGGCAAACGCGCGACCAGGTCCCTCTTTGTAGGGAGGGCGCACCATTGATGATAAGTGAAGCGTTTGCTGTCGCGCTCTTGCGGATGCGTATCAGAATGAGGTGCCCTATAATCCAAGTGCCTCTCCCTAGGGTCCACAACAAAACAAGCTCAATGAGATCAATGGGCTCACACTTCAGCAGTCTTCTTTTGAACATGCAGGATTGTGTCAGACCATTCATGGCAGACAGGATGTGGGATGACCAGCAATCATAGCACCGTGAGCTCAGTTGCATGTAAGCTTGTAACATCTTTCTGACAGTGGAGCCAATGCTTAGAGTTCAAGCGTCACTCAGCCGCAATGCCGCCCGGAACCAGTTGAACTGTAGAGGCTCTAGACCACACTTGCACATGACGCACCGTGAAGAGGTTGTGTCCCTGACCATCATAATCTTCTTCACCGTCAGCAGCCATTTTGGTACAGGATTGTCCATGTTCTTTTCCTTGTTGTAAGAGAGGGGTGGCCCAAATCTGGCTTGCATACATACCAGCAGGGATTGCGCATGTTTTAAGGAGCCACATGTAGACGTGTAACCTGTTCAACCAAGTTGGTGAGGTCATGTTCCCATATAACTATTTGATGCAGAAAAAAGCACCAGCTGTGAATGGACATAGCGCTGCATCAGCTGCAGTATTTAGATTTATGTGTCTGTCATAAGCCACGCCCAAATGTTTGAAGGAGTCTGTGTAGGGGAGCTGTGCATCATCACAAAAGAGTGCATATTGTTAGCGTGGGTTGAAACACATCACGTCATACTTTTGTGTATTGACAGTGAAACACTTTCTTTGTGCGTATGCTCTTCGTTTGTTCAACATTGTCTGCATGTGGTCAGGGTCGATGGACATGAGGGAAAAGTTATCAGCAAACAGCATGTGGGTCGCCAGAAACTCAAGAGTGCCAGTGAGCACGCCTTTCATCCTGTCTGCCACGCTGTCAATGTCGTCCAAGTAGATGGCAAACAGCAGAGGGGAAAGAGGACATCCCTGTCTAACACCAAAAGATGGCTGCACAGGAGCTGTCTTATCTCCATCCAACGTGTGTTCATGAGCATGATGCAAGTCTTTTAAGATGGACAGGATATGGTCAGGCGTCTGGCAACCGTCTAACTGGCCCCACAGCTTATTTTCTGGAATACAAATACAAGCTTGTTTGAAGACAATAAACGCAGCATACAACCGTGATGACTGCTTTGCATTTTCTGTGCATCATGCTTTCAAGTGCCGTAGAATGAAGAGGGTTTGCAAGGCACTTCTGCCAAGATAAAACCGTATTTGTGTCCTGAATCTTGCTGTGTTGGATCCACCAGTCCTGAATCATGGAGCGTAGCAAATTGGCGTTGAGTCTATACAAATTGCCACTTATCGCAATCATTCTGTAGTTCCCTGGCTGCATCACTGGCCCTTCTTTGTGGATGGGAGTGAGTTTTGCTTCTTTGCAAGACCTGGGGATGTTGGCGTTCACAATGAGCAGTTTGGAGAGAGCAGCAATGTGAGGAACTAGCAAGTTGACATGTGCCCGGTTCTCTCATTTTATTTGGGCACGCGCTTGCAAGCACATAATTAATGAAGGTTTGTATGGTTGTGTCAAACCCAGGAGAAGATGTTGTGTAGATTCCAGGAAAAAGACATTGTTTCATTGGAATGGCACTCTAGCGGTCGAAATTGGCCTATGTTCATTGGTAAATTCAATTTATCCAAGTTGGAATTTCTGTTTGGCGAGCTGGTGATGGGGATTGTGGTCAATGCCCTTGTAGATGGGGTGCGGTTTCCCTACTTATTGTCCTAAAGACGTGTTGGTTTGCCCTCCATAACATCCATACAGTATGGACCATACCCCATTTCCCATCCTGAGATTATTCCAGAAACTCCTCAATGCTTGCAACATGCCTTTTTAGCCTCAAATCTTCTAAATGGTGAATTGTATTTTGCGATCATTTTGAGAGCCTCTCTGAGAGGTTGTTCGAGAGGTTCTGAGGTAAAGAAAGACCACCTTGTTTTGACACAGGAATGGGTAAGCCTGTTGGCATACATCGAGGGAGACTTTTGAAGCTGGTGCAAACATAAGCCCCCCCTAGGGCAATTGACTACAAAGAGATATGCCGCTGGCAGCGCAGAGGGTGAAAAGGGTTTGAAATTGAGCCATGTGCCCTGCAAGCGCTGTCAGACTTCCACTTGTGTTCATGTTCCTGCACATTGACGCATAGACATGGAGGTCTTGAAAGAAAAAAGAAACTTGAAGGAATACTTCGCCAGTAGGGATTAAACCTTGTGGCGTGTATCGAGAGAGTTGAAACAGTGACCTAGGACCACAACACCTGCCCTATCTGTAGGGCAGGTGTATTGCAGGTCACACCTGTGCAATGCTTATCAATGATAGGCTATAGCCATAGCTATCATGATGATACACAGGATGAGCAGCATATGCATATCCTTCTACACTGCACCCATCCTTGTGTGCTTTCTCTCCGCAGTACTTACCTGTTTCCTCCCAAAAGTACACATGATGTGTCTACTTTTCTGAGCCAGGTACAGCTTTGTAATCTGAGAGATCCTCATGGTAAATCATGCAAGAATGCGGTCTGGAGCCTCTGCAATTTAATCGCTTCAGAGCAGCAATGCGCTTTTGCAAGTCTCTGCCCTGTTGCACGGTACCACAAAGAGAAAGATTTTGCAGGCTGATATGCAGCTGAGCACGAGGCCTGATAATTGTTTGTCCTCATAAACTGACAGCAATGGAGGGGTTGGCACACTCCCGCGTCTTCAAACATAGCCTGCTGAATTGTGAGCCCATTGACCGCAGTCGTTTTGTGGTGGATCTCAGGATCAGGTATCTGCATTATTGGGAGCCCTTCCCCAGTACCCACATGTGAGAGTGCAACAGTAAACAATTGACTTATTACCAGTCGTGAGTTCCACCTATAACCAGGGCCTTAATGATGCAGCTTCTTTACGCACTTGCCAAATACACGTTCCTTGATCTGCCCCATAACGTCATTCGTAGCGTGGGTTGATGATCTAGAGTTAATGTTCACACTCTTTGCCAAGAAACAACCACTTGGAGTCAGGTTTTTCATGAGTTGCGATTGTGAGTCAAATGATGCTATCCAGGATGAGCGACATGGCATCATGATCTTCAAGCTGGAGGTTCCATTGTACGCGCACCCAGAAGGTCTCTTAACGCAGGAAATATGGCGGTCTGTTCTTTCAAAGAGGGTCTCTTTTTTTAACAAAAATAGCAACCAATTTCCGTCTTTCCTTCATGATTTTCTTGTATTTTTTAGCAGGCTAGCATTTCTTGACTGAATCACACTTCCTGACCGAAGGGAAACCCTTGTCATCCAAGGTAGTCAACTTTTCCTGCAAGAATAACAATAAGCTCTGTTCTTCATTTCTGACCTAATATTTTAAAGCAGACTAAGCACCTTCTTTCGAGGGAGGGGTGTGTTACTAACAGTGTGTACCAATGCCTTTTGCTCTGATGCCCATATGGGGTACTGATGCCTTGTTGGGGGCACCTTGTGTGCACCTGAGGCATTTGGATTCAGGTTCAGGTGCTCGATAGGCTCCAGTTCAGGCCAGTCCCTTAACCCTTCAAGGCAAGTTGCCTTAACATTGCTCTGGGTACTCGAGCAAGCGGCGGGGCACTTGCAATTGAAAGTCGATTATCCACCCTCGCAACCTGTGGTTTTGGGGTTCGAACCGAGGCTTACAACCGGCTAAGCTGCCCTGGTTTGGCGGAAACAGTCTCGAAACCTTCACCGTTGCCTGGCTTGGCAGGCTTGCCTTACCTCCTTAAACTAAGCCATTGAGCATGACAATGTATCCAGAAGATGTATCACAGGTCCATACTAAAAAAGTCTAAACCTCTAAGTCTTGGATTCAATCAAAGTTGGAATGGACAGATGGCTACAAAACAGGACTTCAGGACGCAAGTCATACTCCACAGCTTTGTTTTGATAGAATGGTTAGTTAGAAATCTCCCTTAGCATTGGGTAAAGCAAGGGATCAAAGATAAGCACAAGGGTCGCAGGATAAAACATAGCCACAAAATTACAGAAGCATACATACTGGTCACCCATGGCTATGATGGGGCCCCCAAGTAGGCAGCCAGCTTCAAGAGGTCAGAAAAGACGCCGCCAGCTGTCACGTCTGCACCAGCACCAGGGCCTCGGATGAAAAGCGGTTGCCTCTTATAGCGAGAAGTTTGGAAGGAGATGATGTTGTCCGAGCCTTCAAGTTGAGCGAATGCGTGGTTCTTGGGGTACCGTTTCAATCCTACACTGCCGGTCTTGTTCTGCAGCCAGGCCAGCAAAGAAGCAAGCCCTTAGAGTTGTAGGCTATCCCGGGGGCAGTGAGTTCACGCCCATGCGCAGGCATACAGACCACAGACAAGAGCATCTTAGATGCCGCATGCCGTGTCGTCGGAAGGTCAGTCGAAAGCAAACAAGGGCAGGGACTTTTCCCTGCTCAACAGCAGCACCAGGACAAGCTGCTCAGAGCAGCTAAGATGCCCTGCAAAAGTCAGCATTGCCCTGCAGAAGTCAGCATCGCCCGGCTGACTGGCCGCTCTCCAGATTGACGCTGCCTGCTCTCCAGTCTCACCCCGACTAGAAAAGCTGCTCACAAGACCCTGCCCTGTCACCCTTCCCATGCACGCAATAGCCAAACAGCATGCACTGAACATTAACATACGCATCCCCAGCAGGTGCCCTTACATACACAGTTACACAGCACACCTGCACATCCACGGTGCCCACGTATCGCAGCACCTCCCCGCTCGCCTCAGCCTCCGCAGCGAGCCTCCCCATCTCGGCATCGAACTCTGGTAGGCGCGCCATGTACTCCTCGCTGGAGCTCAGCTCGCGCAATGCCTTTGTACATCCATGTGTGTGAAAGAGAGTGTGAGCGTGCTTGCATGGCCAGCATGCATATGCCCAGGGGAGGGCGTGTCCCCACATGTAAGAGCAGGGGCCATGCAGCGTGCGCTTTGGGCCCACAAGTGCTTGGGCGTCATATGCACACTGGATGGACTGAATGCTATGAAATCCTGATCGAGCAACAAACAACTGCTGTGCGGTGGCACCACAACGCCAAGGTGCCTTCAAGGTGAGACAGGTGACCTTCAGCACTGTACAATTGTGTGCACCCACTAAATAATGCTTAAGCCAAGCTTGCTCACAGCCCCTTGTTTGGCCACAGCTTACAGCAGGAACAATTTGCGCGAGGGGATGCAGCCATCCGCGGCTGAAGGCGCGCCCACCTCAGGGACCAACGACTCAATGGGGATGTCAGAGAGCTCCAGTTGCAGGCCGCACTCACGCGCAAGGATTGTCACCTGCGTGCGCACGCGCGCACCAAGCATTTTTTGTCCTGCGGGCGTCTACACCTTCACCCCCTTTTGCTACTCGCAGCGGGTGTATGTTGGAGCCCAATGGCTGCCCAGGATGGGCGGCACAGGCAACACAGCTGCGCCCCACCAAGTTCCAGGCAGGGCATCCAGCAGGCTCTGGAAGGCTAGCACTTCTGACAGGTGTCCTCCTGCCCATTTCTTTTGGCTGCGAGCCCCAGGCGACATAAGGTCCGGCACATAGACACTCCGCTGGGTCCGCTGCACCTTCACACCAGCTACCACAGCATGCACACCCTCCCTCACGCCAGCCGCCACGCGCACCCTCCCACATGCTAGCCGCTGCGCGCGCATCCCATCTGCTCCCACGCCATCCAGCGCGCGCACCTTACGCGCAACATCGGTGCCGTTTAGGTCATCCCTGGGGTCGGGCTCCGTGTAGCCGTTGGCCTTCGCATCGGCCACCACGTCGCTGAAAGACCGGCCGCCACCAAAGGTGTTGAAGATGTACGACAGGGTGCCGCTGAACACGCCCTCCACCTTCTCCACCTTGTCGCCCGTCTCTACTAAATGCTTGAGGGTGCCGATGACGGGCAGGCCAGCGCCCACCGTGCCCTGTGGCGGCAGAGGCACGCGCGCATGCGAGCATGTGCGAGCACTTACGCCAGGATTTTGCCTCAGCAAGCAGCAGGGCAGCAGAGGCATAGCGCTGGAGACGAGCTAAGCCCTGGCATGCTGAACAGACAGAGGTGCACAGACCTCATGCCTGGGCAGTCCCTACTGTGCGTGCGCGCGCAAGCCGTGTATTCAAGCATGGCAATGATTGCAAGGGCGCTGTGGCCTAAGCAGACTTGAATGTGCAGGTGTGCAGCAGCGCTTACATGATCGCCTGCAGCTACTTGCACTCACGCACGCACGCATGCGCAAGCACACGCACCTCGTAGAAGAAGTGCGTGTAGGAGTTGCGGCCCACGCGCTTGATGGCCTGGTACTGCGTCAGTGGGCCGGACCCCAGCTTTTTGTTGGGGGTCACTACATGGATGCCCTGCTTCATCCTGCGCAAACATTGCCGCGCAAACATTGCCTTACATGGATGCCCTGCTGCATCCTGCGCAAACATTGCCGCGCTGGCAAGCGCTTGTCAGCAGGCCTTGCTGGAGGCGATTGGGCGATCGCTTGGGCCGGGGCCTTGCAGTGTGCACGTGCCTGCACACAGCCTGAGAACACAATGAGGAAAGGCTGCGCAGAGGGCGATGCGCAGCGGCGCACCCCCCCTACGCACACAGGGCAGGAGCAGCCTTGTCAGTGCTCAACCCATCTCTTACCCTAACCCATCCCATCCCACCCCTCATCCTAGACCCTCAACCCCAACCCATCCAAAAGGCCACCACAGCCAGCCCTGCCTTGCCCTTGTGGTGGGCGAGATGCCTGCTGCGCTGCTCCAGGGCAAAGAGACATGCTGCAGCACGCTGCCGCGTGCACATTGCCGCCGTACCCACCATTCCAAGTACTTGGCAGGGGGCTGGTCAGAGGCTGTGCAGTCAATGATGACGCAGTTGGGGATGTAGGATGTGGTGAGCGCCGCGGTGAAGGCCTGCACACGTAGGATGCACACGTAGGATGCACACGTAGGATGCACACGTAGGATGTGGTGAGCGCCGCGGTGAAGGCCTGCACACCGGCCACAGACACGCAGCAGAGGCACAGTGTGGGTTGAGGGCGGGGCGTGCATGCACCGGGCAGGAGGCAAGCGATCCTGCGCACCGCTGCTGGGGCAGCACGAAAGTGGTGATGCTGCCCAGGGGACAGGAGTGCGTGTGCCATGGATGGCATGAGCCGCATGCAGCACTGGGAGGGCCTGCAGTTCTTGCGGCTCCCAAATCGGAGCAGCAACACAGCTGCGCCCGTGGCCAACGCCATCTGCTCAACCTGCCGCAGCCATTGGCTCAACTGAGCGTGTGCATGCACGCGCCTGCCCCAGTCATCGGCTCAACAAAGCACGTGCGTGCACGCGCCTGCCGCAGCACGCACCTCCATGTCTGTGGGCCTGCTGTGGGCCTCAAAGTCCTCCTTCCAGGTATTCAGGTCCACCCCCCGCTCACGCAGCAGCATCTGTGTGCTGGACGCGATGCCCAGCACACGCAGGTCGATGGCAAAGTCCTTGCGGAGCGTCTCCATCTGCGCGCACACGCCGCACCGATTGAGCAGCGTGACCTGCCTGTTTTATGCACGCGGGCAGGGCTCGCGCGCACAGGCACTGCCTGGACGGTGCGCATGCCAGGCGGGCTGCAGGGGAGGCAGGACCCTGTACGAAGCCTAGTGGGGATATGTACAAAGCAAAGTGAAGTATATGTACGAAGCCTAGTGCGCGTGTCAGATCACGGCTGGTTTTGGACAGCGGCCACCCTGCTGTGCCCAGACAGACCTCACGCGCGCGGGGGCATGGCAGCCTGGCCCCCTCCACCCCCTGCAGGCCCACGCCACACCGCGCCCCCCTCTCTGCCTCTTCTCCCCCTTCTCCCCCAACGCACACCCTCCACTGCAGCTTCGCTATGCGCCTAAACTGGTGCCTGCTCCCCACCCCACATGCCCCCCGGATCTGTCCAGGCCTGTGCTGCACGCACTCTTACCCCC
>LFCJ01003475.1_pt1 | contig 11545 bp, 10 predicted proteins | sample 643141 | NCBI WGS metagenome assembly LFCJ01 (sample SAMN03766243, study PRJNA286221) | soda lake metagenome | biome: soda lake; feature: Kulunda steppe; material: water; isolation source: sample B1-Br-g2 brine of Lake Bitter-1 | place: Russia: Kulunda steppe | collected 2010-07 | reverse complement strand
TTCTGATGGTCAAGGACACAACTCCTTCTTGGTGTGTCATGCGCGAATGTGGTCTAGAGCCTCTACAGTTCAACTGGTTCCGGGCGGCAGTGCGGCTATACAATGCTTTAACCCAAAGCAATAGCTCAACTGCAAGAAAGATCTTACATGCTGACATGCAACTGAGCTCACGATGCGATGATTGTTGGTCATCCGACATCCTGTCTGCTATGGTTGGCCCAACCGGGGCTCACACAATCCTACTTGTTCAAGGATAGGCTGCTGAAGTGTGAACCCATTGATCTTGGTCGTTTTGTTGTGGACCTCAGGGAGAGGCACTTGGATTACTGGACACCTTATTCTGATATGAATCCACGAGAGTTTACTTAAACTTGTAAACTTGTAAACTTGAATCCACGAGAGTGCAACAGCAAACGCTCCACTTACCATCAATGGTGTGCCCTCCCTACCAGGAGGGCCCTGGTCTCGCATTCGCCATACACCCTTCCTAGATACATGCTTCTTGATCTTCCTCGCGACGTTATTCCCAGCATGGCTCGCTCCAGACTTCGTGCCCACACTCTATGAATTGAAACTATGACCTGGACTCACAATACCTCCCCTACATGTGACTTGTTTAATGTTCATGATGTACAAGATGAGCGTCACGTCCTTTTCCACTGCATCCATCCACACGTGGTCTCTCTCCGAAGGACTTATGCTTCCCTTTTGTCTTGAAACCTTACCTTCCCTTCCCTTTTTTCTTTTGCAGGCTTGAACAATGTGTCTACTTTTCTGGGCCAGGAAAACAATGAGCTATATTCCTTCCTTCACGCACTGATAGTTTTTTATGAGCAGGCTAGCAGTCAGCTATGCTGCCCTCGTTTGGCAGGTACAGCTTTGTAACTTTACCTAGCAGTCGAACTTCTTGACTGAAGGCCTTTTTCTTGTCCTATTTTTTGGCTGGCGAAAACCAGCAACAAACCAATCAGCCTAACGACCTGGCCGGCGGTTAACCCAAACTTGTAAACTACTTCAAGCCTGCAATGCCCATGTTAGCTCCGGATAGTCGAGCAGGCGGCGGGGCACCTGAGATGGAAAGTCGATTATCCACCCTCGCAACCTGTGGGTTCGGGGTTCGAACCTCACTGGAGGCCACAACCGGCTAAGCTGCCCTCATTCGGTGGATACAGCCCTGAAACCTTACCTTACCTGCAATGCCCAGCAGGTCCAGCAGTCCAACCCATCTGGCTCATGGATTACCCCCGCTGGCATCATTTTTTTCTATAGTCTGAACCCAACACCGGACATGCCCACATCACGCCTGAGAGTTCGTGGTTACAAATGGCAAGACTTTCATGCTAGGCATAGGAGACGGAAACCAAAACACTTGCTATGTGAGCCGGCTGCTTACTCATCATCCTCACCACCACCGCCCTTGCTCCTGCGCAGCACAGCAGGGCACATCAAGAACATTATATGTCAAGCCTAGCTTTTCATGCAAGCACACAATCAGGGATAGTTCTTCTGGGGGGCATACACACAATTCAGCAAATCCAAGGAACCCTGCTCACTGCCAAGCATAACAAAAACTTTTTTATCCAATTTTGGCATACAGCAAGGTGGAGCAAATTCACGCATAAAGTTCAGGTACTCTTTATCAGATTGTGGAGCAAACTCATGCACGCGCACATGCAAGCTGTTTGCATGCCCCCTTTCACAAGGAGACAGTTGCCCCAAAGCAAGATGGCTACCAGCAGAGAGTACACAGGCACATGGACAAAAGAGACGCAATAAGGTTGGCCTTCGGGTCAGACAGGGGTTCCATGAGTGAACAGAACAAGTTGGAAAACCAGGGAACCCGAGCGGGACAGACAAGTATGGTGAGTCTGACGACAATCCAACGAAACGAGTTAAATAAAGACACCTGTTTGACCTGTGCAGGATGATCAGCAACTGACTAATTCACAACTCCATACCTACAGGAAATTTAGGTAAGTCAAAACCACAACTGTTTTGAAGCCCCTCAGGGCTGCCCAGAACTTCAGGAATACCAGGGAGTATTTGTTATGGAGCGTGGATGACAGACACTTGTGCATGAGTAACAGGCACAAGACAAGCTTAACTTGTAGGAGTTCTAACTAGTTTGTGAGGCTACAGTTTTGCAGGAAAGAGTGCTACTGTACTAAGATAGGCTCTTATCCACTGCCAACCAGCGTACATGCATGCATGCACATGAGTGCACCCATGCAAGGGTGACCCTTCTTCCCAATGACAGCCTGCACACGTTACTCAGTGAAAGGCAAGCCTTAAAATTACAAACCTGCTACACATGCTGACCATTGTGGCGCAGCAGTTGGGCGAGTTAAAGCACCGAGAAAAAATGCTTTATTTCACCATTTATTTCAGCATTCACAGAAAACTTATTTGATTGGATGCAAGGTTGTGCTTTTTGAGGTTCCAGAAACCTGGTAGGCTCCTGGAATTTTAAAAAGCGGCCTAGAAAAAAACACCAGTGCACTTAATAAATGCTTGCACAGGGGTCATCAGCAGGATGACTAGTGAGCACAAGGTTGTTTTTTGTTGGTTATTGCATGCATCTGTCTGCCTTCTGCCTCCTCCTTGCATTGATTTGACCAGCACAACTGAATAATAGCTTGCAGTGTTTGCATCTGCTCAGCTGCTCTGCTCCCCAAGGAATCGCTTAGCTGGTCTGGCTATTTGATTATGGTGCGGATTGGCGACTGCCGTCAGGCTCACACAAGGCAATCTGCAAATAGCTCTCTTGAGATTCCCGCTCATGCTGATGCGCATGCACAATGGGTGCGCTTTATAACACCGGCAAAGAAGGTAGATCCATTCTTGCTGGCTTAGGTCTGCTGCTGCTGCTGTTGTCACTGCTCTGCCAAAACTGTCCTGCACTATTCATATGTCCTTGACCCATGAGTTCTGCATTCACGAAGCACCAGGGCTGTGTGGAGCTGTGGCCAGCGCAGAGGTCCGCCCGGCGCTTGCCACCTCCTGACAGTCTTGCTGCTTTGGTGAGCAGCATGGAACCACTGCTTCTCTCCATGGATGCTCGCATGCAAGTGTGGGGGGTGATGCATATGCAGCGGACGTCTGAATGTGGGGCATTTAGTTCACTCACTGCATGTTCTTTCTCTTCACGCGGCCGGGGCGGCCACCACCGAAGGGGCTGGTCAGGGCGAAGTCGATGTGCTTCTGGCTGTCAACCCGCACAAGGAAAGAGGGCACGTCCACGACCTGCTTTCCGACGCTGCAGTAGGGGAGGGGGGAGGGGATGGGTGAAGTGCTTAGCCGAGGACGGGTATCCTCCTTCCTAGGCATCCAAAAGCACTATCACAAGGCACACGGACTTCATGTACTAGGTGCTGTGCTGGCTGCTGCTCTGATCCAGGGACTGCTATCGTTCTTTCGCCCATCCGTCCGTCCCAGTTGCTCACCGGATGTGCTTCTGGCGGATGAGCACACGGGCGTGGTGGATGGACTTGGCCAGGCCCTGCTTGAACACCAGCGTCTGCAGCCTGCGCTCCAACATATCGTTGGCAACCAGGGCCAGGGCATAATCCAGCTTGTCTTGGGACTCGTTCAGCAGGCCGTACTTGTACAGCCGGCGCATGAGGGCCTGCCCCTCGAAAATGCGCTTGGGGTCCTTCTCGTCATGCTGCAGCAGGGAGCGGGCTGCGTTCCGGATCTTTGACAGCACCACCTGCGGCGCAAAGGGGTTTGGGCGGGGGTTTGTGTTGGGCAGGGGGTGGGGACATTTGCTTTTGGGGGGTTGTGTGCCCTGAAAACTGGTGCTGCTTTGGTGCAAGGACTTGCAGGCAAAAAGCAAGCATTCAGGCTTCATGCCATGCAAAGCTAGCAGGTGTGTTCCAAGGCAGCTGTGCATGGGAGGCGTGGTGCAGAAGTGCTTGTACAGGGTGCTGCAGCGGCAGACCCCTGCACACACACCTGCACGCGCCAGAGCTCGCGCTTGCAGCGCAGGCCGTACTCGCCGACGAGCTTCAGCTCAGCATCCAGACGCTCCTTCTCAAAAGGGCGTCTGGGCGTCGTGTAGGTCTTGCCATCTGCATGATGACCGGGTACCGGGCACAGCAACTACTGAGGGGAGCCGACGCAAGCACCAGCAGGAAACCTGGCTATGCAAGGCTCCAAGACAGTACGGGCTTAAGACTTTGATGCTGCTCCTCAGCGCACCCCAACAACAGGCAAGGGGAGGCCCTGACCAAGGCGTTGCAATGCACCAGCAAATTACAATACTCACAGTTGCGGTACCGGCTGACCTGCACTGGCGGCATTTTGATGAAGGGGAGATGTGACCGCTCCCTCCGGAGTTTAGGGCTGCAACTACTTAACCGTCATCAAGTCAAGGTGTGCACATGTTTAGGTAGCGAATATAGGAAAATCAAAATATCAATCTTGATCAGAATGCTGAACTGGGCAAGAGACAAGCACATATGCCAATTATGAATCATTTTAAGTGGAATACACGCTCGCGTTTTGATTATGCTTATTATTTTGAATCTAATTAAACTGGAGATCAGTGATGTGATCTTCATACCCGACATCTCATTATCATGTACATGCCTAGCCAGCTCAGCAGCATAACTGAGTGTGCCAAGAACTATGATAATTGTTCAGCTGTTTTGGGTCGAGGATCGTTTCCCTTTAAATGCTAAGCAACGACATCACAGAGACAGGTCCGATTCCAACAAGCTGTGACCAGTCACAAGCCATCTTGCTTAGCGATCATCCGCTAAGCAAGATGGTTTGTGGTCGCCAGTGCACAACTTTTGCTGGCGTAAGCAGGGTTAGAGATTCAAGAATACACCGAAGGGCCGGCTTTGTTTGTGCATGAGTGCTGCCTAGGTTTCAGAACACCACCTTGCTTTTTTTCTAAAACGTGTGTTAGTTGGTTTGCAAAAATCCAACTGGGTTGCAGGCCTGATTGGCTTCAACCAAGCCGCCCCTACTCGCAGGTACAGCTATGTAACCTAACCTTGCTTAGCGACCAGCTTGACGGTGAACCCCAGTTTATAAGCTCAAGCGCTCTTGTGCTGCTGTGCAAAATGAAGTGCATGTTTGAACAACAAAGAATCTTTTGCACTGTCAAATTGACAGTGTGAAAGAAGACTTGTTTGTGTGCTCTTAGAAAGAAGTTTTCGTTCCTTACTTCTCCCTTTCTGCCAATCCCTTTCTGTGGAGGCCCCTAATACTTAGCATGCCTTGTCTAGTCATACTCTCTTATTTCCTTTCTCAACGGCACAACAAATTCTGCCATTTCTGGCGCGTTTACAACCAATCCCAGATAGGAAATTTGGGGGCTTTTTATACAAACTGGTTTGAATTGAAAACTAGTTTTTGTTAACCTATTGCGTGTACAACACCAACCCTTTCCTCTCATCCCTGCTTGCTTTCCAAGCCTTTTAAGGCCACAGGGTAATTGCCATAAGGGGAATCAAAGACCGCTCCTTGAATTTTGCACGAGTTCCCGGGGGTGGTTTGCAAATCATTTTTTAACACTGCAAACTGCTGAAGTAGCACTGGTGTAATAAATACAAACCGGTTTTCAATTGCATTGTCAGTGAGTTTGTCACTCCAAATTGTGTCCTTGCTGAATCAGTGTCAGAAAGAGACTCGGAGTGCTGAGAGAGAGAGAGTCTTAGCTGAATCAGTCTGATGTAGCATGACAACATTTCTAAATACTATTTAGGTAGTACCGCTTTGTAAAAACACCGGTGTTGTAAAGACGCCGTTCATCTCAGACAGTATGGATTATTTTTTGACAGGCGTTTCAGGTTACATTCCCATGCGCTGCGGTCGAGACAAGAAGCTGGGAACATCATGATGGTACCTGTGATAAGTGTGGCTTGCAGGCAATTTAAGATGAAAATCACGCTCTTTTTCTGTGCCCTTGCATGCAAATGTGTTCGTTGAGGCTTCAATTTGCAGACTTGTTTCACGATTTACCAATGGCTCACAAATTTACTGTCAATCAGACGGAGATTTTTTTATTTCTCCTTGTTCTGAAGATGTCTTCAATTTTTTCCAGAAACAAACTAATGATTCCTTTCGTTTCAGAGCTTACAGATTTTTTTCATGGCTGGTGTTCACCAGCAACCTGAACAGTCAAACTACCTGGCTGAAGGTCAAACTTAAACTTGTAACCTTTGACTGGCGAAGACCAGCAACAAACCACTCAGCCACACGTCCAGGCTGGCGGTAAACCATTACTTTAAAACTTGTTTGTAAACTCCATTGATGCCATCAGATGGCAACATCTTTTTTAGTATGAGTTCTTGACGAGTCCAAAGCAATGGGCTGCCTCGCCAGATTAGTGTCATTGCCGAATCAGCGTCACTGTCAATTTGCGGTTACTTGATTGGTTGATATCTGTTGTTGTGACTGGATCTCTTTCTTCCATTTATTGTAACCTTCCTCCCTGGAGCCCGGAGCACTCCCCAGACTCTGGGAGGCGCTGGCTGCCCGGCCAGGGGCCTGGCGATCCCGCGCAACACGAGCCTGGTTGGGTCTGAGGAAGGATGAGAGCAGAGAGGCAGAGGCCCCTGTGGGATATGGATGGGTGGCAGCAGCATATGCCCCGGCGCAGGTCCAGCTGGTGCGTACAGAGTTGAATCTAGGTCCTTTGTAGCATGGTTTAACCTGCAAGACCGCCTCTCCTCGCCGACCCCACACCTTTGGATGTACATATTTTGTTCCTGAAACGCTGAATTGTTCATGACGGTGATCCGGCATGACAGAGCGAGCAAAAACAAGAAAGGTCAGGGAATTTCTAAAAAACAGTTTTGTAGACACATACACAACAGCACTCCATGTGTCAGGCAAGCGCAAGTACAATGTTAAGAGTTAGTCGTCCGGGCTGGACCAAAACGGTTTTGAGTTCAGTATGTGCTTGTTTCCACCACAGTGCTGGAGTGATCAGCAAGGGCTGCATTGGAAAGTGCAAGCACTACCGGTCCGAGGTGACGCGCAGGCAGGAGAGCCTGTACGTTCATGCATGGGGCGCACTTGGGCCCCCAAAACAGGTTGATCACTAGAACATGTCAGATGAAGGCACATCCGGCTGCTCGTCAAGCCTGTCCAACTCCTCTGCCCGCTCTTCCATCTCCTGGATCCTTGCCTGCACAATAAGGTAAGGAGACCTCATGCCTTGAAAAGAAAGTGCAAGGTTCACACGACTCATGCGTACCAGCGCACTTATCCAACAGCACTCATCAGTGAAGCTTTAAGAAACATTGTGCGCAGACTGCCATGTCCACTGTCCCCTTGCTAACCACACATTTCTGAAAACGAGTTCCATTTCTTGCCCAATCTTTGCACGTGTTATTGTACTGGACTGTTCCTTTTTTGAGTCTGTACACACACTGCAACCAGGTCTACCAATCAGGTCTCTTCTTCTTTGCAGATACACTGACACTCAACGAGTGATCACCTGCTATCCAATCAAATTTGTTAGGCATGTCTCAGGCACAAAAAAAAGGGGGAGAGCATGCATGTTTATGAGTGTGTGTGTGTGTGTGTGTGCGCGTATGTGCGTCTGCGTGCGCGTGCACGTGCAACTTTTTGCGCATGGAGGCAGTTGTCACAGCTCGTGAGAGCTGACTTACCAGTCGGGCCTCCTCCGTTTCTTCCGGCAGCTGGATATCTCCTTGCTGCAGCATCTGAGAGGGGGTGGGGATCTGCCCGCTGTCCTCCACAGTGATGCCATCCGCCCTGCATCCCAGCCATCATGCCAGGCCAGGGTACAGGCAGGCCAATGCAATGTGAGCCTGACAAGTGGGTAAGGGCTTTGCTGGGGGCCATGCTCAGAGAGGCGGCATTGCCCAGTAAGGCATCCTGTGAGCTACTGAGTGGGCTGCGTTACTTTCGGCTATTATTTGCGGCATATCAGCAAGGATCTAGCACGGGATTCGAGTATGAGGGCCCAGAGCAAGCTGGCTGGAGAAGAACACAGAATACAGATAAGCAGACACATCTCCCGATGCTTACTACATAATGCGCTTCAGGCTTATAATTTGCGGTGGGCCAGACACAACATGCTGCATCAAATTCCTTCAGCAAAAGACGATGTCCAGCCCCCTGGCCACGCCTGACATGCAGATGCAGGTGATTGCACCAACCTCCCTATTTCCAGCCCCATAAAGGTCTGCTTTGCTTATCAGGCTTAGGCTTGAGAAATGTCAATAGTGGAAGTGAACCTAAGCAAACTGTTTGTTTAATTCATCAAAATTAGAGGTTCCAAGCTTGTGTCCCCAAAACAAGTGCTGGAGAGAAGTAAAGCATTTGAATCAGAATAATCGATGCATGAGAGCGCAGTCACGGGCAGACAGCTTAATTTGCTCTGAGAGATGTCACTCGAGGCACAGGGCTACTTGAGAGATTCAACACGTTGCACAGGATGGCGTGGCCTTGGAACCAAGTGGCTCGGAGCTAAGTGGCCATTGGCCACGCCTAGCAAGGTCGCCACGAGACCATATTCCAGCGGTATGCAAGGCTCAGCAGCTTATGATGGCGTCGCCAAAATTCTTTGTGGCAGCTTTTTCATCGAGGCAGCTTTAAGTCCTCACAATTGCACGGCGCAGCATGAAGAGTGACGACAACAAGACTTGGGCACTTGCAGCATCAGAGAGTTTATTTGTTTGTAATTTTGATGGAGAGGTTGACGCTGACAACGCACATATTCAAGGGGAGATAAACCAGTCTAGTCGCAGGCAATCCATGATGTGTGCAGGAGAAAGTGCGGGACAGGGGGTGCTTGTATGAACATGCATGCCCTTCTTAAGGCTTATGAGATTGTAAAAAGGCAAAATAGACATACACGGACATGGCTTCAGATTAGCATGGCGACGTTTTCATCACTGACAAGTCTATGACAATGAATGAATCGAGAAGTTGGGGTTAGCATCATCAGCCATGCCCTGGTATGCAAATTGCACTCCAACAAGAATGCAGTGCTCTCGTGAAGTCCGCCTCATGCACCATAACTATCAAATCGTGCTTGCGTGAACGGAAGAGGCTTCATTGAGGAATGCTGGCCCCTTGAGTAGGTGGCTCCACAACCATCCATGTGTATCTGTTTTGCAGCTGAGGAGGCGTTAACACTGCAGTCATGGCTTTGTGAAAGCTTTTAATTGGAACGCATGGAGCAGCCTGGTGCTTACAAGGAGTTGGCATGCTTATCAGTGCTTGAACTGACTCGGCGTGCCCAGCCGCCAGAGTGCTGACACCGCATGATGTTCACCTGATGCGGAGGATAGGATCTGCAGGGTTTCCGACTATCTGCACGGTCTCCTTTGACAGCACTCTGCTCGCAGATTCAAACTTGTAGACCTGGTCAAGGGCCATGCGGTACGGCTTCAGAGTCTGGATGCCAACAAAGAACACCTTCTTCATCTGCACAGCGGACGGTTGGGTTTGAGCAGGCGTCTCAATATTTAAGAAAGCAAGAAGGTTGCAGACACCTCCGTTGATAGCCCTGATGTGCATCAAGCACGTTTTGCACAGCTTGCGCGTGGCAGAGATACAACCGTGCATCAACAATCTCTCCAATGCTCTGGCTTGTGTCACCAAATCTGGACCTCATCCAGAACATCCGAGCAGCAGATGGACAAGAGGCAAGTTTCTACTGCCTGCTGATATAAGTGCCTCTCTGCTGCCACAATCACCATGAGCATGAGTATGCTGGCGTGAATCGGCACCATGATATCCTGTGCGCTTGCTGGTACAACCACTTGCCACCAGCACAGCAGCAGACAGCACATGCGAGCCGCTCATGCGCGTCTGCCATCGCCATGCACCGAACAAGTGCACAATCACTCACACCAAATGGGTACACCCACATCAAATGGGTGCACAAGTAATCAGCACTGAAAAGTCAGCTTTCTGGCTGCCAGAGGCGAGCCAAGGCGAGCAAAACTCACCTGCGCGTACGGCGCCTTCTGCTTGAGGAAGTCGCCTGACTTGCGCTCCACCCATGGGATGGGTTGCAGCATGATGGGCAGCTCTGGCAGCTCCCCAGACGTCTCGGGCCGGGCGTATATCTCTGGGCCTGCAGCCACCACCCAAGGGGAGACCCACCCCACGAGCATTTTGGACTTCCCGTACAGTGGAGCAAAGTTACAAAGTTAGGGCCACGAAGCGGCTGCACGCCCCTGAGGCACAGGGGCTGAAAATAGCCATATGGACCCCATTGGTGGCAAGTACACTGGTGACGTTCCCTCAACGTGGATTGCGCCACGTCCCAATTTGCGAAGCACACAAGTTAGACATGCTGGATCCAAGGCAAGCATCCCTGCTGCAGAGGCTTTTGCATATGTGCCATGCAATGGCTGTGACCCACAAGACACACACAAGAGACCAGCGCTCGGAAAGATTTGTGCAGAGAGGATTTTAGAGCAAGAGGCTTTTTTTGAATGAACACTGCCGCTTCTGCCCCTGACGGGAGCTCACTTGGCCACATGCATGTGCTCAGCTCATGCACCCACACAAGACTCTGCCCGCGCTGAACACCATCACAGGGCACGAGATTTGTATGATAAGTTATGGATTAATCCATTCACACGAAACTTTATGATCTCCCTGGCTCTACACTTAAATCGTGATTATCAAATGTTTGGCAATTATCCAGAAGTGTATACTGAGAGAGTAAACAGTTGCTTTGGAGGAAAGGAGAACCGCTGATCCTTTTAATATAAAGTTGCACTTCTGGAATATTTCAGGTTAGCCGTATGGGACCCAGGATGTTTTCCAATTCCAAAAATCTTTTTGCAACCGGAAGACACACTGTGTCCCAGGGTTGGGTTATGCGTATTTTATCGCATTTTACGCATTGAAAAATAGGGCTAAAATTCGCGAATTGAAAATACCCAGTTTCAAATGCGGGTTTAAATGCGGACCCCCCCCCGCCGGCCTTTCCTTCTTTCCTGCTCATTTCCTCTTGGTGACCTTACTTAGCGTAAGCAAATTAAGAGAAATAAGGAAGTTTTAAGCAGTCTATTTCTTCTTTACTCCTCATCGTTGCTTCTGTCGTCTGCATCACTGCCCTGGCGCTCCTCATCGTCGCTGAAGACTTCCCATGCTTGTGCCTGAGGCCCCTGCTCCAGGGACTGGGTGCGCTCAGCCAAGCGCAAATTGCTGTACGGCTTCACCAGCTTGCATGCGCGCGATGTGGTCAAGCGGTTCCGGCTGTCGCTGTGAACGAAGAGAAAGTTACTCCAGTTCTGCTCGCATTTGCTGCTGTACTCCTATCGAGCTGGCGCTGCGCTGCTGCTGCTCCTGCTGCTGCCTTGTTCTGAGCATCGATGGCCCTCATCTCATCCAGGACAGGCTGCAGGACTGCCTCGTCTGCTTTGCACTTTGCTACCCCACAAGCTGGAATAATGTGCAGGAAGTGCTCCCTGATGCGGGAAGCACCACCTACAAAGACATGCTTGCAGTACTTGCACTCCACCTTGTGCTGGTGCGACTTGTCTTTCAGCTCAACTATTGTGACATGATTCCACTCCTTCCCCTCTTCTTTCTC
>LFCJ01003473.1_pt1 | contig 11548 bp, 6 predicted proteins | sample 643141 | NCBI WGS metagenome assembly LFCJ01 (sample SAMN03766243, study PRJNA286221) | soda lake metagenome | biome: soda lake; feature: Kulunda steppe; material: water; isolation source: sample B1-Br-g2 brine of Lake Bitter-1 | place: Russia: Kulunda steppe | collected 2010-07 | reverse complement strand
GCGCCTCAGGCGGGTCGGGAACGCTGTCAGCTACTCTATGCACCCACTGAAAGATCGCCTGATGCGAGCGTTGAACGCCGAATAATTGTAGAATCTCTTGTGTTTCTCTGAGCGAACAACCGGTCGCGTGGAGCCGGACGGCGAACGCCCTAACGGGCGTTGCCGTCCGCTCTCGCTCCCAACATTCAAGATTTGCCGTATCCAACGTCTCTCTGAGCAGTTCTGGCAACAGCATGAACAACTCAAACCACGAACTGCTCGCTTCTCAAACTGGCTTAACTAGACAGTGCCCGTGAAACCGTTTTCTTTAATTAACTGATCATTCGGGTGCCAGGAACGATTGTTCAGAGAAGCAAGCCCCATACGTCTGAGCGACCAGAGAGCCCGCTGTACTGTCTTTCTCTCCGAACCCCATTCTTTAGCCCAGGAAACAGGAGAGCCATCGTATCCGGCGGCAGTTTTGTGGATTACCCGGAGTGTGTATCCAGGAGAATCAGCAACAGCTGCAAGTGTGAAAAGCTCCGTCTCGGTTAGTGGAAGTCCATCAGTACCTGCTGACTTTCCATCACGAATTGCATCGACTCGGTCACGGACAGTCTGTATGTCTGTCTCGTCTAAATCTTTAGAGGTGACAGACCACTCATTGAGTGCAAATTGGACGATTTCTTCTTCACGTGTGTCGATGGCCTGCCGATCAAATTTCTTGATGTTTTTGAGTACGCGCTGGACTGTAAGGCCAGAGTTTTCGTAAGCCTGGCCACGCTCATTATTCTCGTCTGTTCGCTTCTTTTCGAATGGAAGATTTCCGTATCGGCTATTCCACTCTTTTTTCGCAGTTGTGAGATTACCGAGCCGGTGGACGTGTTCGTCATACTCGTCGATGATCCTATCAGGAATATGCTCCTCAGATAAGCTCTGAGCAAGGATATGTTCAACAGAAAAGTCTGTCGAGAGAATTTGCTCCAGATCTTTCTCAAGAATTTCGTCTACATCCGCATCCAGATGCTGTTCGTAATAGAAGAACAAATAACGGATATCCTGGCTGGAAACTGATTTATAAAATGTTGGATCCCGAAGATTCCGCTCAAAACGATTATCGTCTGCGTAATCTCGTGTGATCTTTTCGAGCCTACGGATAGTATCATTATAGCCATGATTTGGATTACTATACATGGTGTGAGCCAAATTAACGAGTTTACTCCGTCCAGTATTCGACCTTCGTCCGTCTATTGCATAAACTCGGAACACCAGCGTCTCACATTTTTTGAGAATCTTCTCTAGCCGTTCGTGATCATCTTCGTACTGGAGTGTAGAGACCATCAAAATCGGAAGCACGTTCGCAACACGACGCAGCGCGAACAGCCGAATCAAGCATTTTGAAACTCGATCCGAATCCCACGTTTCTGGACGAAAGATTTTTTCAAAAGCTATTGAGGCTTCGCGTAAGCTCTCGGTATAGTCATCGATTGTTGACGTGACGTACTGGTGGTCGCCTTGCCTATATCCCTCGTAGAGTCGGTTTTTTAGCGTGTCGAGTGGATTGAAATATTCATTTGAATCATATCCATCATAGAATCCCCAGTGGAACTGTTGGAAGGTATCTTCATTGAAATTGTCAACACGGTCGTGGCCATCTTCTAAAACGAAGAGATTCCGGTAGATCCCACCGAATCTGTCGTTGATTGTCGTCCGGAGTTCTTGTTTGACGGCGGACCGATCATCCATATACATAAGGAAGCTTTTACTTTTTTCCAGCGAGGAGAGAGGCTTTCCACGATCGTTGATACTCTCGAAGATAGATGCCGCCTCAGAATCATCATCCACCTCTACAACGTTAATTTCGAAATGATACAGGAGCGTTTGTGCCAGTTCTAAAACCGGTGGTTCGCCATCCATTTCACGCATGCGCTTCTCAGTGTAGTCTCTAGCTGATCTGAGACGATTCTGTGACGGCGTTTCTGGAGTCAGTTGAGTCTCCCCTAAGATGCCGTCAGCGAAGAATTCGCGGTCTGTATCCTGGGGCAGTAGCCTTGGCCTGTCATTTGGCACTGTAATCGCGTTTGACTCATCAATGAGGGTGGAAACAGACTCGTCGATTTCCCTTGCTGCATCGAGGAAAATCAGGGTAGTAGTTAGTCGTTGCTGACCGTCTACGATGTAGAATTTATCTAGCTTCCGTCCAGAGGCAGTCTCGTAGGAGACATCCTGTTTTGCGAGAATTATGTTCCCAAAAAAGTGGGTCCTGTCATCAGGAAGATATCGAATATCATTAAATAGTTCATCTAATTGCTGTTGTTGCCAAGAGTAACTACGCTGGTAATCTGGTATGTCGAACACTCCCTCAGTAAGCAGTGATTCGATGTTTTGACTGCGCGTCTCCATAAAAATCCATAAGGGTCAATCATAATGTAAATTCCGGTCAGGAGTGCAACCTCATTGGGTGGTCGCGTTGAGTTAGTGGCAAGTTCGGTCGCGGTCTAGCGATTTGGAATGAGCCTATGACGATATCTCTTCTAAACAGATCCGCTGAACGGCCGGTTTTAGACGGCATCTACGGTCGTATCGATCTTCTGATTATTTAGTAATTATAAACGGTGTATCGTTAACCGGAGCGATCAACTCGCCATCTACGAAGTCTGCTAAACTTAACGCGACCGTTGCATCTATGCCACAATCTATATGACGTTTCTTCGTGATATTTACGTATAATGTCGGGTGAATCATCAGCTCGCTGCGCGTATACGTACTCTCCGCAGAAATCACCTGTCGAGAATGACCGCGTGAACGTTCCTCGGCCAGAACACGAGCAATGCCCACACGTTGCTGTTGATACCGATAGCCACCGGTGTATCTACCACCAGGGAGAAAGCGACTATCCAAGTGAGCGATTTACCGGGAAGTTCATTGAAACATTGGCGCAAGAGGACCGCGCCCCAACGTTTGCTGGCGGACAGCTTCCTGGACTTGCATTAAGTGGAGAGACAGTCACGACAGCGACAGGCGCTCCCCTCGATCTCCGAGGAGCCGTTATTGACGGTACCCTCGATTTAACTGACGCGACTATTGAGGTGCCACTTCTGCTTGATAGTGCAGCTATTACTGGATCACTGCTCTTAGAGCGTGCTGAGTTCCACGGGCCAGTCAGTCTGAGTAATGCCGACATCAATGGCAGGGTACACGGCCACGATGCATCCATCTCTGGCGGCATCGATGCGACTGGAATTGATGCAGGATACGTCGATCTTCGCGCTATTGATGTGGACGGTGCGGTCGTTCTCGATCAAGCTTCATTCGCATCGAATCTGATTATTGCCAATGCAGCGATTGCTGGCGATTTTTCCGCTTCGGATGCCTCGTGTGATTGGAGTTTCGATGCCACCGCGGTAACTGTCCACGGAGAATTCATACTAACCGGCGTGTCGATCGGTGCAGACCTGGACGTGGTCGCTACTGAAATCGACGCGGACGCGGAGTTACGAAAAGCAGCGATCAGCGGTGAAACCGACTGGAGCCATACGACGATCGGTGGTGATTTCGTCGCATCGGATGCGACGTTTGGAGATGATGCTATCTTCGATGATCTCTCGACTGACGGCGAGGCGATGGTTTTCAACCGAACCGAGTTTGACGCTATCGCTGATTTTGCAACGATTACGATTCCAGAGAGCCGACTCGCGTTCACTGATGCCGTATTTGCGGATGAAATATGGTTAACGCACGCGACGATTGGTGAGATGGCTGATTTCAGTCACGCCACTTTTGATGGAATGTCCCACCTTCGAGACGCATCGTTTGAGGACGACCTCGTACTGCAGGGCGTTGAGACGACAGGACAGTTCTTCTTACATAATTCTGTTATCGCAGGGGAACTTGATTGCACAGAGGCCACATTCGAGCACTTCCAGTTTTCGGCTACAGCTGAGGGGAAGGCTGATTTCAGCCGTGCGGAGTTCGTTGAGAAGGCGATTTTCAAATCATCCACTTTTGGTGATCGCGTCTGGTTCGATAATGCATTGTTTGCCGGTCATGCTGATTTCACTGACACACGCTTCACTAATTACACGACATTCAACGGAACGGAGTTCCTGGTTGATCCAACGTTTACTGACGCCAGGTTCGCTATTGATCCTGACTTCACGAAAGCTGAGTTTCCATTTGCAGAGTCAATCGATTTCAAAACTCGACGCTCGCAAATGATCCTTGTTCACCCGGACTCATTACAAAATACTGGGATCACATTGTCACCTGATGACGTAGCTGGTAATATTACCATTCCAGCAGAGACAGCCCATCTTGTCCAAAATAATGCCACAATAACGAAGCAGGTGGTCACTGCGATTGCTGATTACGAACAGTCAGATTGGCACAAGCTAACCGAAGAGGCTCTGAGGACTGCTCGAACGGCCGTTGCAGAACTTCCAACAAGAGACGATGCTGTATTGGTATTTGGGCTTAGAATGAACAGCGTAGCATCGACGCCAAACGAGTTTCTGACGGAGATATTACTTGCGGGTGTGTACACGCAGGATAAGAACGGTTCGTTCGTGTTTAGCCATCTGGATCCAGACTTGGTTGACACGGATTATTTGCTCCCGATACCAGCATCCGATGATGGATTCAGTTCTGGAGCAGCTGTAGCTGTAGCATCTGAACTACAGCAGGCAGCTGTCCGGCACGAAATGTTTCGTACAATGCTACTGGATAAACAGGAGCATGTGGATAACGCCATTCACGGGATGCTTGCGCCGTTACTCGTCGGGGTGGGTAAAATATAATAATCTGTCTCTGTTGAACTATTATATTTTTGATAGTTTTTGGGCGAATGCGAGATACAGAGGATGAGTGCAGCACGACGACAAAGTTTATTTTGCGACGAAAGGAGTGAATTGTCCGCTGACTACACCTGCGATTAACTGAGATTATTTTTTTACAATTTCGAATCCTAACTCCTCGACTAACCTTTCCATCTCGTTCGTTTTTGGCCCTTGGATTCTATTACCGGCCCTCTCGGTTGCTTCTCGAACGATATGTTTGAGTGGATACTCGTACTCCCCAAACCGGATGTACGTTGTTCGACTCCCGTGATTTCTGTTCGGGTCCGTTGCGGCCATCGCTTCAAGAACGTGTACACGGTATACTGGCGGTCCGTCCCAGTCGCGGGGACTAAATTCTTTTCCACTCATGCCATCTTACCAATAAAATAGTAGTATCAGACCAATATATATTTTTCGTGTAATGACCGATCACTCCTCCTTCGCAGATCGGCTATCAGTCCGTGCCACATTAGCGCCGTGTATTCAGCACTCAGTTCATCTCAAACTTGATGGTTTCAACAGAGCTGTGTATTTCACTGCTTGTGGTAAAAGAGATTATAATGACGAGTTAATCATGCTGTAGTTCAACAAGACACGATTGAACGCGAGAAGTCGATTTTGATAGTCTGATTGAGCGGACGATCTTCCGCTCTATTTTGTTAACGAGAGTCCGACGACGCAATCGGTTCAGAAATCGCTTGCAATTCGCTAATGGTCATCGGGCTTAATTTGATGAGTTCGCCGTCGGCAGTGTAGAAGATTTGTATTGATACGTCTCGCTTCGGGTACTGTTCGGAGACGACGTGATAGTATACGCTGAGTTGCTTGCGATATTCAGATTCTGCGTGCCGACCGAGATCTGTTTTATAATCGATTATTCGAGCCTTGTCATCGGTCAGCACGAGTAGATCGACGATGCCAACGAGCGTGATTTGCGGGTTGAGATTTAGCGGGAGAATGGCTGTGATTTCTGGTTTGAATTCACCATCAAGTGAGTCGAGTAGCGCCTTGACGTTGATTTCATCGTCATCTGTCGCTGACGATTGCTTCCCCCGGATATAGTCTTCGGCAAACTGATGCAGTCGATCTCCGAAATCGGTTCCTCGTCCCTCGTCTACATTTTCGTAGACGCTGTCGTCCATAATGGCGTGCACACTCATTCGATGCGGTCGTGATCGTTTGGGGACTGTAACGGAGAATGTGCTGTCGTCTGGGTCTTCAAGTTCACGTGGCATAACTGACGGCTCGATCTCATCGCTCTCAAGAGGCAGTTCGGTGAAAAATGGGCTGGGTTTCTTGCCGGCTGTCAAGAGGAGATGTCGTTTTGCTCGCGTGACAGCGACATAGAAGAGTCGACGTTCCTCGCCATACTCTGACGGGAGACACTTCGTCAGCAGATCGTACGGCCAGTGCTTGTACACGAAAGGGCGTCCGTTTGACTCATCGTTTACTGATCGTTGTCTGAGCCCTATGGGATCTTGATACTGGATTGTACCGAACGATGGTCTGCCGTAGTGAGGGAATGCACGGCGGTTCATGTTCGAACAGATAATGATGGGGTATTCTAGTCCTTTCGCGCTGTGTATTGTCTGGAGTGTTACGGAGTTTTCGCCTGGGTTTGAGTCGATTTCGACGGTTGACTCTGCTTCGAGATTCGCTTCGATGTACGCAATCGCTTCGCTCCAAGTCGACAACGTGGATTCGTGCATGCCGGTGAGTTCACCAACCAGACCGTTCGCGTACGCGCCATCGTAGCCGTATTCGTCGAAGACAATACGGGCGAATCCGCCGATTGTTTCACACTCACGGAGTTGATCTCGAAATCCGATCATAGGGCTGGGATAGGATTCTGATTCGAGAATCTGCTTGGCTTGTGGCAGCTTGTATCCGGCATCTTCAAGTACGGTTGCCCAGCCGCGTTTTTCATTGGCTTCACAGATGCGAAGCCATGCAAGCAGGAGTTTCGCCTGATCAGTATCGAATAATTCGATCCCGCCTTCGTATGCTATCGGAATCCCGTAGTCTTGTGCGGTTTCGAGGAGTTCCCTGGCGAATGATCTTGTTCGTGTAAAGACTGCAATGTCGTCGTATGATGGCGACCCGAGGCGTTCTCGTTCGCAAGCCGCTTTCTCCGATGGCGACATCTCATCGGATGGTTTCGGCTCGTCTCGAACTTCGACGCTGTATGCCTCGTTTTCGACGATGTGCTCTATACGGTCAAGTATTAATTCCGGCTCATTTTCGTGTGTTACCGCCTCAATCTTGCTGTTGTCAACGTAGTTCGTTGCCTCTAGCGGAGTCAGTTCGTCTGTGATTGATTCAACATCGAGTGATTCACTTTTAGTAGCCGGAACAGTCAGCGTCTCAGTAGCGATTTTGAGAATCGATTCAGTTGACCGGTAGTTCAGCTTCAGCGGGATTTTCTCAACTTCTTTGACCGAATACGTGATTCGTTCTTCGTCACGATTTAGTTCGGCTTTGTACCGGGCGATCCGTTCCTCGAACCGCTGGATATTTTCGATGGTGGTATACTGAAAGCCATAGATGCTCTGTTTCCAATCGCCAACGACACAGATGTTGTCTCGTTCTGAGAGAAGCAGTGTGAGTTTGAACTGGAGTTCGTTGGTATCTTGGAACTCATCAATCATCACGTACCGGTGTTGTGCTTGCGAGCGGACTCCTGGGTTCTCACACAGCATCACGAACGCGAACGCAAGCATGAGCCCCTGCGTGAGATAGTTCCGTTTCAGTGCATACTGTAGGTACTCGAAGTATACGTCGTGGACGAACGCGAAGAGTTCCTCTCGATCTTCGTCAAAGGCCTGCTCAACAGGCTCTTTGTACACTTGTGGGTACCCAACAATCTCGTCGGCGGGTGGCGCATGCGGTACATAATCCGTGTTCTCCCAGCTGCTCACCGATGAGCGAGCATCGGATTGTGTGGGGCCGTTTGCTCCTTGATTTGGCTGATTCTCGGACTCAAAGATCTGCATAAACGCGTCCCGATCTCCTTCAAGAAGTAAATCCGTATCTCGATACCACCCGTTGCGCTGTGGAATCACACCCTTCGCGGCGAGTTCTGCGATCACAGATCGTAGTGATGCTGGGGAATTAATTGCAGTGAAAAGGTGTTCATATTCGGGATGCCGATCTTCAAACTGTGATATGAACCTGTTGAACAACGTTTGTTCCCGGAGTCCGTCTTCAATCAGATCCAGTGACCGAGGAATCTGATCGTTGATGCCGAGTTCGCTCGGTGTCTCGTGCCCGTACCGCCGCAACAATCGATAGCAGTACCCGTGGAACGTACTTATTGGGGCATCCTGCAATTGGACTGGATCATACGGCGACTGTTGAGCGATTCGGTCTGCCATCTCTGAGGCCGCGTTCCGCGTGAACGTGACCAACAACACATCTTCGGGTTGAATCGCTGGCTGTTTGAGGATATTTGCGTAGCGATGAGTGATGGTGAATGTCTTCCCGGTTCCCGCCCCCGCGTCAACGACATAGATCCCATCGGTACTCTTGATTAGCTTCTGTTGATCAGGATTAGGTGAAATACTAGTCATCGGTCTGTGAGAATGCAATCGCGGTGGTTGACGCGCTTCCAGTTCGGGCCATCCTCTCGGTAGGCGACCGGAAACCGGGTAGCTCGATACTCATTCAACGCTTCGAGTTGCTGTTCAACGAACTCCTCGAAGTGGTCTAGATCGGATCCGAGCACATAGCCGCTCGGTGTGTCATCAAGATCATCGATTACCATTTCACAGCCCTCACGAACGTAATTGTACTCTCCAACCCGCTCTTCTGTATATTCAACGAACTGTTCAGTGACTCTCTCCCGCTGATCCGGATCTTCACCAGCTCGCGGGAGTTCATTCATCTCAAAGAACTCTCGATAAGCCTCGTAACCTATCCCGAGAAGGGCTTTACAGCGTTTATTCGAATCGGCGTAATCGGTGACCATCCCGAATGTGTCACGGCTGGCGATGAATTCACTAAATGTGCCGGGGACGTACGTGATCGTCGTCACAAGGTCAGCTGGATCCGGTGGCGTTCCTGCAACCGCTTTTTCAGCATCGTGCAGCAGGTGCACGAAGTGCATATCGAGCCGTCTATCAGGCCGCTCCTCTCGGTGTTTTGCGAGATACACCAGCGCTTGAAAATCGGGATACTCGTCGACTGGCTCAATCGATGCGGCATCAAGAACTTTTGAAGCTGTTTTCTTTTTCCCGGTTTTGTAATCTGTCACTGTTGTCTCGGTCTGTAGGAGATCAATGTATCCATGAACACCGACTGATTCGGAACCGAACCACCGCTCAGTTATTGGTGAGTCGACATTGACGCCGAGTTCCGTTGCAAGTTTGTTCTCACGATCCCGGAAGTCGTACGTTGTATATGTCGCTGACTCCGGCGGATTGGTATCGAGATATGCAGTGACCGCATCCAGTCCGATTTCGAGACGTGTTCGCTCGACCGCTCGCTTACTGTCAGCCACGTACGGATTTAGGATCTCACACATCGCATCCAGCACGTCATCACGTCGGGTTTCCAAGACAGTTGGATCACAGGCATAGATTTCGGCTGTCTCGTGGAGTACCGTTCCACGGACCATAGGGAGTGATTCGGATAATTCGACGAGTCGGGTGAAATACGCATCCCTCGGGGCATTGACCAGCGATTTTAGCCGTGATTGACTTACTGTAGTCACCTGTCTCGGTGAGTCGTCCATCGACGGGGATTCAAACGGTGATATCATCGTTCCGGGTCTGTGTCCACTGTAACGCTCGTGGGGGAGATCACCAAATGATTCAAAAGCATCGTCAAGAAGCCGGCGAAAATATACACATGGTGTTATTTCGTCACCAGCCTGAGTCTCTTGCACAAAATAGTATCGTTGGTCACCGTTTTGCAGTAGCCGCTCGAATCGTTCAACATCGGCTTCGAGAAACTCGTCCTCTTCGATCCAGGGAAAATCCGGTGGTGTCTGCGCCCATCCTGGACCAAGACCGACGTAGAACACGATCTGGCGGTCAACATACGCTGTTGAACCCGCCCCGGCCAAGAGAACGCCGTCCTTATCGGTGCTATCCGTCGGAACAGTAAACGCATCCAAGTAATATTGGAACCGCGCTATTCGGTCTTCAGTGACTTGCTTATCAAGCAAATTGAGTGCATTCAATTCTCGACGAAGATCAGTTAAGCGAGTGTCGGCTGTTGATTCATAGAGCGAGAGGGTGTCTCTAAACGTTCCGTTTGCAACCATTTCTTGAAACTCGCCGTATCCACCCAGTTGGGCTACATCGAGCGAATCGATCCGGCGATGGTCCACATCCCGAGGAACAGTAATCCCGGCGCTCATAAGGACAGGCCGTATCTCCGAAACTCGCTGGCTGGATCCATTAAATGTGATCTCCAGCAGTCGCAAAAACCCTCTTACGCTTTCGTCCTGATTGAACCCTGGTCCACCCCTGTATGGGATGTCTCGTGCTTCGAGTGCTGACTCAATAAGTGCACTATATAGGCTTCCTTCGACCAGGACGATCCCGAACTGATTGGCTGTCTCGGGGTCTATCTGATCAATAATAGTTTCAACAATCGATGTCGCCGATGGGAAGATATGGAGTTCTGGAAATACCGTCTGCGTATTGCTGAGTGATGAGAACGTATCGTATCCGGATGGCGAGCGAAGCATATTTCGATCGAGTTTCGACAGTTGTTGCTCGTCAATGACGGCGACGTCTTTCTCTTCAGAAACCGTCATCTGGTCAGCAGCAAGGTAGCTGCTTTCTAATTCACCCAGTATCGCTACAATCGTCCGAACTGCTGGTGTATCGAACTCCGGATAGTCGAGGATTGCTTCACGATCGGCAGTCACGGTCCAGCAATTGATTGCAAGTTCAAGAGCTCTAACGGCCTGTTTCCACGATAGATCTGTGCTTTCAATCACCTTGAAAAAGAGTGACCGGATGTCATCGGGAAACATCTCCCCTGCAGCGTGGCTTCGAGGTGTTGCTGACAATCGGCCGATCCGAGCCTTTTCGACGCGATTATCCAAGGCGAGTGCAAGGGGTGCCTCGGCAGTAAGAACGAGGTCATAATCTGCAACTGCTGAATAGATTTGATCGATCGAACGCGCTTCGCGTACTGTCACGATAGAAGATATAATCCAACCGAGTTAAAGATAACTCCGGAGCCGGGAGAATCTGATCCAGCTAAAGAGGAATCTATGATCCTAAAACAGCATAACTCAGATATCTAGAACCAGGTCTTCCACGCTGGCTATGAGATTGCACCCGAATGTATACACAGCACTCAATCTATGGCTACCGAACATCGTCAAAACACATAGACAAAAATCTACGTTTGTACGTGTTGTTGCAACCGCCAATCGTTGTCCAATACACGTGATTTATCGTCTGTTCCGCCCTCAGTAAGTAATCCAATATGGTAGAGGTGGTATTTGAATTGAAAATGAATACCTGATTTGTACACAGTTGGATCGGAGAGCGCTGCTTCGTTGATGTCGCCGTCGGCGGTGAGAACGTCTTCGCGTCGGGATTGCGTGAAGAACACTTCAACGGTCAGTGGTTGGTTAATACGGCTGGCTTCTCGGACAACGTCATCGATCGTAGCAGGCGTGAGGCCGCGTTGATAGAGGCGTTCGAGGGCTTCGATAATGAGTTGTGTCGGATCGTACTGGACGGCGACTGACCGAGCGAGCTGTGCCCATT
>LFCJ01003472.1_pt1 | contig 11548 bp, 5 predicted proteins | sample 643141 | NCBI WGS metagenome assembly LFCJ01 (sample SAMN03766243, study PRJNA286221) | soda lake metagenome | biome: soda lake; feature: Kulunda steppe; material: water; isolation source: sample B1-Br-g2 brine of Lake Bitter-1 | place: Russia: Kulunda steppe | collected 2010-07 | reverse complement strand
GAGTGGCACGCGTCCTTCGACGCCGGCGACTACGAGACGTGTCTCGAGCGCGCCGAAGAGCGGTACGACGCCCTCCTCGGGAGCGAGGACTTCCGCGGCACCTACCGCGGAGCCTACGGCCCGGACAGCCCGTGGACGCGGATGTGGGAGCAGGCTGCGGAGATCGCCCGCCTTGCGCACCAACTCGAAACGTGGGACGAGAACACCACCGATGACGTCGTCTCGCTGTACGCCGACCCGGACGACGGCACGTGGCAGATCGACAACGCGGTACTCAACCTCGTCGTCGCCGGCGAGCCCGAGTCCGACCTCCCGGACGATCACCCCGCGACCACTGCGCTCGACGACCTCCGAACGCAGCTCCAGTCGGAATACGTCGAGTACCTCGAAGACCTCGGCGACCTCGTTACGGAGACCGTCGAAGCCGGCGCACCCTTCGTCGACGAGGATCACTCCTACCAGTTCTTCACCAAGGAGTCCGCCGGCCTCGAAAGCGGCCAGACAATCGCTCTGTTCGTCATCGACGCTCTTCGGCTCGACCTCGCACGCCGCCTCGCGGACGAGTTACGCGACTACGTGGCGACGCTCCCGGCCGACGCCCCCGAGTTCGCTGTCGATGAAGATGTCTGGCTCGGAACGCTTCCCTCTGAGACCGAGTTCGGGAAGGCCGCACTCACGCCGGGAGAGATCCAGATGTTCGACGTCTCGCTGGTCGACGGCGAGTTACAGCCGCTGCGTAACAACCGCCGCGTGACGAACAACCGTCGCGAGTCGTTGCTGAACGGCGACGGCTGGACGGTCACTCGCGAGGAGGACGACGGTTGGCAATCGACGCGTGTCGCCTATTTCAAGAACGACATCGACGACATCGGTGAGAAGGAACTGAGCGACCTCGAGGCGATGCTAGCCCGACGCGTCGACTCGCTCGCGGAGTTCATCGGTACGAAACTCGAACAGGGCGAGTGGGATCAGGCCTACGTGCTAACTGACCACGGGTTCGTCCTGCTCCCGGACAACGCATCGCCGGAGAAGATCTCGCGGCCGACAGAAGCGTCCGACTCCGGTCGGCGATGGATCGCTGGAGACGATGTAGACGAGGATTCGCCCGGCGTGCTCCTCGACTCTAGCTCACGACTTGGCTATCTCGACGCTAACGTCAGCGTCCTTGCGAGCCCACTCAAGCGGTTCAGAAAGCAAGGGCTCGGAGACGCACGATTCTACCACGGTGGGATCCTCCCACAGGAGTTCGTGCTCGACTTCATCAGCATCACGCAGGGCTAAACGCCGCTAGGCTGATACTGTAGAATCTGGAAGCTTTTGCAGGGACACTCCTCGAAGACTGGCGTGTTTCGTTGACTCTCGGATATTTTAGAAAAGGCAATGAGTAGATGCTTCTGGTGATTATTATAACTCTCTGCCAGATTGGCCTGATCGATGTTATACAATTCCTTGAGGAGTAAACTCAGAATTATTTTGAGTACATTTTATATTTTGTTCAATGCCCACACAACTTCACCAAGGCACAAGACTCTTTTCTAAAGGCATATTAAATAGAGGTATGACTGAGAGCGAACCTGACCCAGTAGATGGCCTGAAAGAAAATGCCCTTTCCTCGTACGGCGATAATCGACTAGACGCTATCGAGACTCTCGCAACATTTGGTAAAGAAGCGATTCCAGCACTCGTCGAAATAACGAATCAATCCTCCAATGAGGAACCCCAGCAGCTTGCACGCGCTAAGATACGAGAAATAAACCAATCAAGTCAAGCGAATTCTGAGGTAATAGCCCATGTTGACGGCGAAAATAAGCAGAATTCGCCTACTCAAATATCAGAAGAGCAGGATTCAGAAAGGGAATCGGAGGCATCTGAGGGAAATTTATGACGCAACAATCGCACCCAGATACGGATTATCTTGTCTTCATACGTCAGATAGACGATTATGAGACTCAGCAAGATTACGTTCATCTGCTTTTTCGCATTGCTCGGGTTGAGATTTCTGAGGAACCAGACGATGGGTGGCGAGCGTCGTGGCCGTTCCCCCCATCGAGCCATCGTCGACCGTGGATACCCGCAAAGACTGGATATTTAAATAAATTAGAATCGGAGGGGATTGTTCAGCGAGAAACCGTCTCAAACTCGACCTCCGTCTATCGCTTGGACATACCAAATGAAGAACTCGTTGAGGAACTAGGGTCTTATACTCATCATCTAGATGAAACTGACCCAACGCGCGATCTCAAATTATGAACTTTCTGTATTTACCACGGATTTTGAGTTTTCTATGGGGGATTTCAACAAAGTTACTGACATTCAAAACGGCACCAATCGTTGTGATTACTCCCAATTTATGACAAACGCTTCTCAATTTTCCCCCGGCCAGCGGGTGGTTCTTAATGACACACCCGCAGAAGTAATCAGGACTCAGGCTGTCGGTGACATCGAGTACCTGCGGGCCTATATCGAAGGAGAGGGCGCCAAAACCGTTTGTCTGGATGACGTCGAGATTCAGCCCTCCCAAAGTGGGATCGAGAGCATTTCCGATTTCCAGCTTGATTCTCTTCATCCTGACCACGATGCGGTCTCATCACAGTGGTTCGACCTCCACACGCAGGCGACGAAACTCAAACTCGCCCACGAGCAGGGACAGCTCCTGAGCATCTCGAACTCGCTCGTTCGACTGGAGCCCTACCAGCTCGACGCCGTGAACTGGGTGATGCAGAAGCTTCGGCAGCGTGCGCTCATTGGCGACGACGTCGGGCTCGGGAAAACGATAGAGGCGGGACTCATCCTCAAGGAACTCGCCGCCCGGAATCGCGCCGACCGCGTCCTGTTCGTCGTTCCCGCTCATCTCCAGAAGAAGTGGATCCGAGATATGGATCGCTTCTTCGACGTCGATCTCACCGTCGCAGACCGGGCGTGGGTCGAAGGTGAGCGTCGACGGCTCGGCGAGGAGGCCAACATCTGGAACCAAGACCAGCAACAGCTCGTCACCAGTATGGCCTTCCTCCGACAAGACGAGTTCCAACCCGCCCTCCAAGACGCGTTCTGGGATGTCGTCGTGGTTGACGAGGCGCACAAAGCTGCTAAGCGCGGAGAGTCGCCGAGCAAGACGGCGAGTATGGCCGAGACGGTCACGAGCAATTCTGACTCGCTACTGCTTCTCAGCGCAACGCCACACGACGGAAAGGGCGAGGCGTTCCGTTCGCTCGTCGAATACATCGATCCGTTCCTCGTTGCCGAAGACCGCGAACTCACACGGGAGACGGTCGACCGCGTAATGATGCGCCGTGGAAAAGAGAACATCTACGACGAGGACGGCGAACGCATCTTCCCCGACCGAGAGGTCAACTCGGTGTCCGTCCAGATGACCCACGACGAGCGGCAATTCTACCGCGAGGTCACGGACTACGTCAAGAACGTCTACAACCGCTCCGAGCAACTCAACGAGCCGGCGGTCGGCTTCGCGATGGCACTTATGCAAAAGCGACTGGTGAGCAGCGTCGGCGCGATTCACGCCACGCTTCGCCGGCGGCTGAACGATCTCCTCGACGAAGAGCCAGCGACGGATGACCTTTCTGAGGAGGCAGCGGCATATCTCGACGGCGAAGATCTGGACGAAGAAGACAAGCAACGGGCGGAAGACGAGATCGCAGGACTGACCGTTGCAAGCAACGACGAACAGCTGCAAGAGGAGATCGAGACGCTTCGACGCCTCGTCTCCCTCGCCGAGGATCTCCCCGTCGACTCGAAGGCCCAGAAAGTTCGGCGGTTCATCACGCAACTGCTCGAAGAGCAACCCGACGAGAAGCTCCTCCTGTTCACCGAGTATCGAGACACGCTCGATTACCTCCTCGAGTTCGTCGAGGACGAACCGTGGGCGGACGAGATTCTCGTCATTCACGGCGACGTCGACAAAGAGGAGCGGGCTCGCATCGAAGACGAGTTCAACCACGGCCAGTCCCGGCTGCTGTTCGCGACCGACGCAGCCAGCGAAGGGATCGACCTCCAGCACAGCTGCCACATCATGGCGAACTACGAGTTGCCGTGGAATCCGAACCGGCTCGAACAGCGCATCGGGCGCATCCACCGCTACGGGCAGGACAAGGAGGTCAAGGTCTGGAACTTCCTGTTCGACGACACCCGCGAGAGCGAGATCTTCGACCTCCTCCAGAACAAAGTCGAGGAGATTCGCGAGAAACTCGGTAACACCGCCGACGTGCTGGGGATGCTCGACGACATCAACGTGGACTCGCTCATTATGGAGTCCATCCAAAACGACGAGCCGCCGAGTGCCACGAAGGAAGAACTCGAAGAACTGGTCGAGGAACGTCAGCGTACGCTCGAAGAGTGGTACGACCGAAGTCTCGTCGATACCAGCACCTTCGACGCCGAGAGTCGCCGACAGATACAGGAAGTGGTCGACGAGTCAGAAGACGTCTATGGAAGCGAGGGAGATATCCGGGAGTTCTTCGAGCAAGCTGTTGAGGCGTTCGGCGGCGAATTCGAGAAACGGGGCACGAATCTCTATCAGGCCGAGATCCCGGAAGGAATCAGACCGGCTGGAACCGACGCGTCGTTCGGCCCGTTTACGTTCGATCGGGACTTTGCAATGGAACACGAGGACATCACGTACCTCGCCCCCGATACGGAGGTTCTACAGCGGCTCATGGCTCGAGTGCTTGAGGATGAACGCGGCGAGGTCGGGCTCAAACTGCTCCCATTTGTCGACACACCGGGAGTCACCTACAACTACCGTGTTGCCTTCGAGGATGGGACTGGCGAGGTCATTCGGGAAGAAACGATCGCTGTATTCGTGGATGCTGAACAGCATGACGCTCAACAATCCCTCGGCGAACGCGTTGTCGAAGGCGATACAGTCTCTGCAAAGCCTGATGTGAACGACGTTCAGACAGTACTGTCCGCCGAAGATGACCTGCGAGCAGCTGCTGACCGCTATGTGAGTGCCCGACTAAACGAGATCAAGGACGACATTCGGGCCAAACGTCACGGTGAGACAGCCCGTGAGCTTGAGAATCTCGATGAGTATGCACAGGCCGAGCGTGAGCGGATCGAGTCTTTCATCGAGGAATACGAACGCAAGGCAGAGGCGGGAACTGACATGGATATAGCGATCCGTGGCCAGCGTGAGCGTCTCGAACAACTTGAGCAGCGAATCGAGATGCGTCGGAAAGAGCTACAGCGTCGAGAGCAGGTCATCTCGTTGGCACCTGAGGTCGAGAATTACTGTCTCACACTCCCTTTGTAGTCGATTGGTAGTGTCAAGACAGAGATCGAGGAGACTTGGAGTGAAATCGAGGAGGCGAAAGAGCTAGCCGAAGATCCGAAAGGGTGGGATTAAGTGTTGAAAACAAGCGTCCAGAACGTTGAGAGACGTAGACTAGCGAGTCATCGGATCTTCGCCTTCAACCTCTCGCCCTTCGTCTTCGATGGTCGCCAGCTCAACGAGATCTTCCATAGTGTGAGGGTCTACATTGACGAGCTCTCCGTCTGCAGTATAGAAAATAGACGTGTTGATTCGCCGCTCAGGGAACAATTGGCGGACGACGTGGTAGTACACGGTTAGCTGTTTCCGGTACTCAGATTGAGCGTGGCGGCCACGGTCGGTCTTGTAATCGACGATGTCGATCTCCTCCGTAGTTAGATGAAGAAGATCGATGATCCCTGAGATCGTCACCTGATGTCCATCGACCTCGATCGGAAGATATGCGTTCTCTTCTGGGCGTAGTTCACCGGGTAGTCTGTCGAGAAACGCCGCAACGCGTTCTTCGTCTGGATTTTGTGGTTCGACGGAATCACCTTCGGCGTATCGTTCTGCGAAGTCGTGTACTTGCGTCCCGAACTCCATTCCCTTACCCTCTTCCACCTCCTCAAAAACGCCGTCATCCATCAGAGAATGTGGCGTATGGCCAATCGGCGAAGAGGACATCGGAACTGTGACCTGAAGTTTTGCTTGTTCAGAATCGGGGGCCGTTCGTGGGGTAAGCTCCGACTCGACTTCTCTCGGAGTGAGTGGCAATTCCTCGAAGAATGGACTCGGGTTCTCTCCAGCCGAAAACAGAAGATGGCTCTCCGCACGGGTCATCGCAACGTAGAGCAATCGACGCTCCTCGTCATAGTCTCGGCCAAGCGGTGCAGAGAGGACACGGTATCGCCAGTTGTCGTAGATGTGCGGTCGGCCATCCTCATCAGCATACAGTTTCGTTGTTCGAAGACCGATCGGATCCTCGTACCGAATTCGACTCCCACTACCACCGGAGGCTGGGAAGCTATGCTCGTTGATATCCGCGACGATTACGATCGGGTGTTGAAGGCCCTTTGCTGCGTGGATCGTTTGAATTGTCACCGAATCTCCTCCCGGACTATCGTTTACGTCGTGGGTAGCACCGTTTTCGAGACTCCGCTCGATGAACCGGACAACATCACCCCGGTTTCCCGTTTTTTCCTCGAACGTACCCTGTAGCACGGAGATGAGTGTATCGGCATACGCGTCATCGAACCCGTACCTAGCGAGGATAACACGGCACACTCCAGCGATCGTATCCAACTGGGCGAGACGATCCCGGAACCCATGCATCGCTTCCGGATACTGCTCGGTTTCGAGAATATGGTTGATCTCATCGAGCGTGTATCCAGCTTCCTCCAACACGACCGCCCATCCACGCCGAGAGTGTTCGTTTTCGAGGATGCGAAGCCACGCGAGTAGAAGGATAGCGTGATCAGTCTCGAAGAGTCTGACACCACCCTCGTAGGCCATTGGAATTCCGAACTCTCTCGCACGCTTCTGCAGCTTTCGACCGAACTTCCGCTTTCGGGTCAAGATCGCGATGTCGTCGTACGACGGCCTCGTCAGGTTGCCATCCTCATCCTCAACCGCGTATTCCTCGTTGTCAACGATGTGTTCGATGCGTGTGAGGATTTCATCGTGTTCATCGGCGCTCGTTATAGCGTCGATCTGCGAGTGGTCATAGTCGGTCGTTGATTCGAGCGACGTGATCTCGTCTTTGATTCCGTGATCGATCTCTTCTGTCTGGGTGGCTGGAAGTACGAGACTCTTATCAGAGAGATTCAAAATCGACTGCGTTGAGCGATAATTGCGTCGGAGAGAAATCTTGGTCACGTCGTCAACGGGGTAACGGACACGATCTCCGTCACTGTTGAGTTCTGTTTTGTACTGCTGGATGCGCTTTGTGAACTGGCGGATGTTGTCGACGGATGCGTACTGGAACCCATAGATACTCTGTTTCCAGTCACCGACGACGCAAATGTTCTCGGCTCCAGCAAGCAATAACACGAGCTTGAACTGGATTTCAGACGTGTCCTGAAACTCGTCGACCATCACCTGTTCGAACTGTATCGACTGCCGGAGCGAATCGTTCTCACACAGAAGTGCGAATGCGAACATCTGGAGGAAGCTGAAGTTCAGATAGTTCCGCTGGAGAGCGAACTCCACGTATTCGAAGTAGACATCGTGAACGAACGATTTCAGGCTGGAGCGGTCTTCGTGGAATGCACGCTCGGCCCACGCGTCGTCAATCTGAGGGTATCCACTCCGGAGTTCGGACTTCGGTGGTGCATCCGACAGATAGTTCCGATTGCGATCATACCGACCCAGACGGTCACGAAGATCGGACTGTGTTGGGCCGTTTGCTCCTTCATTTGGCTCGTTCGCGGTATCAAACAGGTCTTTGAATGCCTCAAAGTCACCATCGAGATACGATTCTCCGTTCCGAAACCATCCCTCAGCTGTCGGGAACACACCCTTCGCCGCGAGCTGTTTGATCAGACCGAGGAGTGAGGAGCTGTCCCGAAGGAGACGAATCTGGTCGTGATGATCCGGATGATCGTCGACGAATCTGGTAAAGAACTCGCGGAAGTGATCCTGTTCAACCACCTTGTTCTCAAGTAGTCGTGTAGAGGACGTGATCCGGTCGTTGATGCCGAGAACGGTTGGTGACTCAAAACCGTACTCGAGAAGGAACTGATGACAGAACCCGTGGAACGTGTTTATCGGTGCATCCCGTAGCGCAGCCATCGAATAGTCGCAATTGGCTACAACCCGTTCTTTGATTTCTGCAGCCGCGTTGTTGGTGAAGGTGATAAGGAGAATATCGTCCGGTTCAAGCCGTTCCTTCTCAAGCAGGTTTGCGTAGCGATGCGTGATCGTGAACGTCTTCCCGGTTCCGGCACCCGCGTCGACGACATAGATCCCGGACGTACCGTTGACGACGTCTTCTTGCTTTCCTTTTGGATCAGTCATCTGTACGGATCAGGTCTGGATTATTGAGGCGGTCATCGTTCGGTTCGCCGACAGGGAACGTCGTTCGACGGTATTCGTTGACGAGCTCTATTTGCTCATCGAGGAATCGTTCAAACACGTCCAGTTCGTCCTTGAAGTACTGCCGAGAGCGAACCTTGAGTAGTTTCTTTAACGCACTATCGGTGCCATCCTTGACGTACTGGTAATCACCAACTTCAGAGATTGCGAAGGTAGTAAACTTATCCGCGAATTCCGAATCCAGCAACTCGTCAGGATCGTCGGTATCTGGAATCGTATGCTGGTCGAAGAACGACTCGTAGGCGTCGTACTCCATCCTCTCCAACGTCTTTCGGCGGTCGTTTGATTCGGCGACGCCGGCGCAGAGTGCATCGAACGCCTCTCGGGTTCCAGCATACTCAACAAAACTCATTGGGTGGTACGTGATTCGAACGAGAGCGTCCTCTACAGCAGCCTCACCGGAGAGAGCTTCGTCGAGGATTTCGAGGAAGTGGAAAAACACGAATTCGAGCTGCTGATCTGGGTGCGCTTGTCGGTGTTGGGTAAGATAGAGTATTGCTTGGAAATTCGGGTCATCACTAATTGGTTCAGTCGAGGACTGTTTCACAACTGACGAAGCGGAGTTCAGCCCGCCGCTTTTGTAGTCGAGCAGGCGAGCTGGGTCGTGGACGAGGTCGATCTTTCCCTTCGTACCTAGTTCGGGATTTTCGAACCATCGCTCAGTGACATCTGAATCGAGCGGTCGATCGAAATAAGCAGCAAATAGATTTTCAGAATCATCAGGGTCGTAATTGTCATACTCCCGTTCTGTAGGCGGAGATTCTTCGAGAAACGTCTCAATAATGCTGATCCCCACCTCGAACTCCGTCTCTAATACATCCAACTGAACGTCATTGACGAACGGTCGCATCTCCTCAAGCATCAGTTCAACCAATTCTGTAGTATCCGTAGAATGGACGACAGAAGGATGGTTGACATAGAACTCAGCAAAATCGTGGTAGAGCGTTCCTTTCCGGAAGTAATCCCGATCCGCTGACTTGACGATCTGGTCGAAGAAGTAATCTCGAGGGGAGTTTGCGAGGGAATTCAAGCTTGATGGGCTGAGCGTTTGGATCGTTTTGACGTCGGTCTCTACCTCGGCTCTGTCGAACCCAACGCGTCCGCGGCGGGTAAACCGGGAGTGAGTCACACAGGGCAGATCATCGAAGGTTTCGAAATCCGTGTCAAGGAGGTCGTGAAAGTATAGACACGGGGTGATCGGCTCTCCACCAGCCGTGTTTTGCACGAGATAATACTGTTCGGCCCCATTCTGGAGCAACAGCTGAAACTGTTGGAGATTTTGCCGATCACGTTCTGCTGAATCGATCCACGGTCTATCCGGTATCTGGTGTGTCCAACCGGAGTTCATACCGAGGTAAAAGACGGTCGGACGGTCGACATACGCAGCCGACTTCGGATCGGCCAATAACACTCCAGAGTCATCTCGGTCGACCGGAATTTCGTACGATTGGAGATAGAATTCTAACTCGTTGAGTCTTGCCTCAGTCACCGGCTTATCTCGGAGTCCAAGCAGCTCCAGTTCGTCTCGGAATTCCTTGAGCGCACAGTTGCCCCAGTTTTCGACGGCTTTCAACACATCGTCGAAGGTACGAGCGGAAATAGACTGACAGAACTTCTGTATCGGTTTCAATTCAGGCTCGTCGATTTCGTGGAATCGTTTTTGATCGTTGGTTACGTCCGAGTTGACCCCGAGGTACGTGAGAACCGGTCGGACGTCCTCCAAACGCAGGTCACTGCCACAATATGCGGATCGGATGAGCCGTAGACAGGTTCGAACGCCCTCGTTTTCAGTAAATCCGGGGCCACCGTGGTAAGGCACACCTTCGGCTTCGAACGCTGATTCAACGAGTGACGGGTACTCGCTCCCCTGATCCATTATAACTGCAATATTGGACGCGTTCGCCGGCGAGATATTTTCTACCAGCGTTTCTGTAATGGCCGTCGCGGAGTCAAACACCCGAAAATCTGGCATATCGAACGTTCCGGATTCGAGAGGATTGATGGTGTCATAATCGGGTGGGAGAACACTCTTGTCGAGTGTGGTGAACTGTTCAACTCCAATCACCGCAACAGAGAGATCGGGATCAATAATGTAGGAAGACAGGTCGTGATGGGCACTCTCGGCTCCTTGGAGAACTGAAAGGGCAGCCCGAGTCTCGGGGGTGTCGAACCGTTCGTACTCAAGGATACCGTCAAGGGTTCCCGTTTCTTCCCAACAACCAAGGATGGTCTCTAACGCGTAGTTTGCCCGCTTCCAACTGAGATCGGTGTGCTCAATCAGTTCGAAGAATAGCTTTCTGTCGTCATGCGGCCGGAACTCGCCCGATGCCAGCATTCGTGGTGTTACTGCGAATCGGCCGAGTCGAGGAGTATCGATGCGTCGGTTGAGAGCGAGACTCAACGGTGCATCGACTGTAATTACGAGGTCGTAATCGGAAACCTCTTGATAAAGATCGGATATGGATTTGGCCCGTTGAATTGTCACAGGATACGTGCTTTCTCAGGAAACTAAAATGTTGAGTACAAGAATATCAGAGCAAGGTGAACATGAATCGCTGCGACCCTTACCTGCTGATATTTTGTAGTTCGTTCTGAGGGGGATCTCAGTTTGGTAAGAAAGCTCAACGCCCTGTAGGTAACCAAGACCACTATCAGATATCGGTTCTTCCGGCCATACATTTATTTGTCAAACAGAAGATGCTGACTTCATGGCAACGTTTGCGTCTGAAACCCTCTCCTTTCTTGAAAAATCACGTGCGAGACGTCTGGATTCGTACCGTAGTACACCGGAGGACATCAACGCACACTACAGCGACGAAGGACAGATACAGGCGGACTATCACAAGCGGTTCGCCTTCGAACTCATCCAGAATGCAGACGACGCGATGGGCGAAACGACGGGTGAAAAGAAGGTGCGGTTCGAACTGAACGGCGACACCCTTCTGGTAGCAAATACGGGCAGACCAGTTGACCAAGAAGACGTTCGAGCTCTCTGTACGATGAGTTACACAACCAAAGATGCAAGCGGAGAGCAGGAAGCCCCCATTGGTCACAAAGGACGCGGGTTCAGTTCTGTTCTTGACCTGACCGAGAAGCCGCAAGTGTTCTCTACTGGCATTTCTTTCGAGTTTGACCGCGAACGTTCCAGAGAGTGTATTGCGGAGGTTGTTGAGGAACTTGATGAGTGGT
>LFCJ01003470.1_pt1 | contig 11550 bp, 19 predicted proteins | sample 643141 | NCBI WGS metagenome assembly LFCJ01 (sample SAMN03766243, study PRJNA286221) | soda lake metagenome | biome: soda lake; feature: Kulunda steppe; material: water; isolation source: sample B1-Br-g2 brine of Lake Bitter-1 | place: Russia: Kulunda steppe | collected 2010-07 | reverse complement strand
CTGCTTTCAATGGGGGAGCAGCTTGGGGTGGGTCGGGGGGTAAAGATGGGGGGAGAGGGGGGAAAGGCAGGGCGGCTCGTGGTGGCACAGGGATGAGGTTCATGTGGAAGGGAGGAAGGGAGCGCCGGAATCGTGGGAGGGATTGTGCAGTCGCCCGTGCATGTTGCCCACGCCAGATCTGCAAGGCGTGAGCGCGTGCTCGATGCGTGTGTGTGCAAGGTGGGGTGCGCTGTGTGTGTAAGTGTGCATGCGAACATGAACATGTGCCTACGTGCACGCAGTGCCTCGGGTCTGTGGCACAAAGCCCAGCACAGGCACGCATCGCTCTTTAGGGAACTGCCACTCAGGTGCAGGCGCACCACTCAGGCGCAGACCACAAGGGGCGGCCAGGTATATGCTGCTGCCCGCAAGTGTGCGCGCCTGCGCTCCCGCTCAGCGCCCGCGCACGGGTGATGTCACATGCTGCGCTTACGCTGCACTCCTCTGGCGCGCGCCTCCACTCCCCTGCGTGGCGTGCAGATTCGTGACCAAGGCAGACCTCGTGAAGCTGGGGCTGGACCACCTCATGGGCACCTCCCTGCTGCGCGCCTACATGCACGGCTTCTTTGTGGACAACCGCCTGTACAACAAAGCCAAGTGAGCCGCCGCAGCTGCTGCGCACGCGCGCAGTGGCTGTGCACGCACACAGGGTGTGGGCGCAGAGCATGGGTGTGCTGAGCCTCCCTGTTCAGCCGCCAGGCTGGCCTGGAAGGCGCACGCGGGCGCGCTCCTTGGTGATGCAGAGTCCGCCTGGGTCGTGCAGCCAGCAAATGCATTGGGAAACTAGATGTGCTAACGGACACATCCAGACGTGACATGCCTGCATGGCAGCACTGTTGCGGGCGAGGTAGATCAGATGCTCCTGGCCGCTCATTGGCAGTGATGTTTGGGGCACTGTGGGTGCGACCTATCCAGGTCCAGGATGCGTGTGCATGCCTAGATCATGGCGGGGCAGGTCTGTGCTGCGCCTGCTGCTTGCTAACAATCAAGCTAGCTAAGTGCTGTTGGTTTGATCAGGTCTGCGCTGCACCTGTTGCTTGCTTGATGCTTTGCTTTAAAAACCATTGCTTTTTTACAGGACTTGCATGCAGAGGAGCAGTACATTGTTGATGCCTTCATTTTGCGCTTGGGCCGAGTGCCCTCGTGGCCCTTACATGCTCATTTAGGGCCACACTTGCAACACACGCACGCATGCAAGTGCGACAACAACAAACGCGCGCCACACACACACAACACACGCATGCGTGCATGCCCACGTGCATGGCAGGTCGCTCACCGAGCCCTTTGCGTACGAGACCTACCGCCAACAGCGCATCGCCAAGAAGATGGAGGAGGAGCGCCAGTCACGCATCAGCATGGTCAAGAAGCTACCCAAGGTGCGCTGTGCGGCCTGGGACCACCCCCATGAAGCCGATGCTCCGCATCCCCTGGCCGCGAGCATCCAATGCCATCTTGGCTAATGCACGGGCCGCGGCCCCCCTCTGTGCAGGCCCCACCCCCTGTGTATGCTGCGCCATACCCTCGGCTGCGTTCGCGCTTGTGATAGGGGTGTGCTGCACTCGCCCACTGCGATAGGGGTGTGCTGCACTAGCCCACTGTGATAGGGGTGTGCTGCACTCGCCCACTGTGATAGGGGTGTGCTGCACTCGCCCACTGTGATAGGGGTGTGCTGCACTCGCCCACTGCGATAGGGGTGTGCTGCACTCGCCCACTGTGATAGGGGTGTGCTGCACTCGCCCACTGTGATAGGGGTGCTGCACTCGCCCACTGTGCCTCCCTGTCTGCCCCGGCCGGCCCTTCCCCCGCCCGTTGCCCAGGTGCAGCCCCCGCCCACACCACAAACACCCCCACAGATTGCACACAGCCCGTCCCACTCAAGGGCGACCCACATATGCCTCCTAGGGTGCGCAATCAAACACCGCCAAGCGTGCAAATCTTGGACTGAACCACGTTCGCCCTGCGTCCCTGCGCAGGTCAACGCGCGCATGGCCGCTAAGCTCATGGCGCAGGAGGCAGAGGCCGCGGCAGCCGCTGCCGGAGACCCCGCGGCCCTTGCTGCCCTGAAGAAGAGGGGGGCCCTGCCCCAGGAAGGCCAGGCTGCGGCGCCCAGCATCATGGCCGACAAGCGCTTTGGGTGCGTGCGTGTTCAAGTGCATGTGCGCGCATGCTCAAGGGCCCTTGTATGTGGGGGTGCGTGTGTGTGCTTGTCTGTGTGCATGTGTGTATGTGTATGTGCGCCCGCTTGTCGGCATTTGTGTGTGGGCCACGTATTGCTACCTATAAAGCAGTTGCAGTCACTCTGCTGCCTGCAAACACATTTGTTGTGCAAGCCATGGCGCCATCATGCAGAGGGTTTGAGTCGGGGGTCAAAAGAGGGGGTCCGAGGGGGAGGCGACATGGTTCCGTGTCTGTTTTTGTTCATGTATGCTTAAGTGTGTGTGTCTGGGCTTGCCTGTATGTGTGCACGCAAGCGTGATGCAGAAGCTCAGGGCAGTGAGCGTGCTTGCTCAGTTACCATGCCAAGGTTTCACGTCCCAGGTTCACACACACACGCAACTGAGCCCGACCCCCGACCCAATTTGCCTAGGCAGGCATCAGAGTGCGACTGCAAACTGCTTGCCCAGGGATGGTGTGAGTCCTTGTCTGTGTGTGTCCACATACACCTGTATTTGTCAACCTTCCTACATGTGTGCTGGTACATGTGCTGGCGCGCAGGGCCATGTTCGAGGACGCCGACTTTGCTGTGGACGAGAACGCGGATGAGTACCGTGCGCTGCACCCCAATGCAGGGCAGCGTGCCAAGGCCAAGTCGGAAGAGGAGCGCTTGCTGCAGGAGCACTTTGACCAGGTGCGGGCTGCGTCGCATGTGCATGTGCATGTGCATGTGCATGTGTGTGCATGTGTGTGTGTGTGCGCTTGTGCATACGCTGTGCGTACGTGTGCGTGTGCATGCTCGTCGTGCTTGCCTCCTGAGTGCACATCTTGACCAGGTGCGTATTGCACATGTGTTGCGCACTGTGCCTGGGTATCTGGGTGTGCACTGTGCCTGGGTAGCTGGGTGTGCGTTCCATGGATGTGTTTGCTTCAGACGTGTGTGCGCACGCACATGCACTGCATGCATGACTAACTCTTGATGCGTTCATTCATTCCGGTAATGATGTGCATGCTGCAGCCTTCGGTACAGGGCGCACATGCACACTCGTACCTACACCCGCACGTGCATGCTTGCAAACATGTAACATGTGCAAGCAATGCGTGCACGCACGTGGGAGGCGCAGCATTGAGCGCGTGGCAGCAGAGTATCAATTGAGACGCAACTGTGTGCTCTGCTGCTGCCACTGTAGGTGCCTGAGGACGGAGGGGCCAGCGATAGCCAGGGCAGTGGGGATGAAGGTAGCAGTGATGAGGGCAGCGGCAGTGGGGATGACAGCATGGACGAGGCGCCTGCGCGCGCAGAACGGCCCAGCAAGAAGCAGCAGCAGCAGCAGCAGCAGCGGAAAGGGGTGCTGGGGGTGTCAAATGGCGGTGTTTCCAAGGAGCCCGCCAAAGGTGGGTGCTATATCCCGCCATGCACGCGCTGGTGTCATGGCACCGGGACGGGGGTTTGGGGACGCAAACACCGCATGTCACAGCGTTTTGGCGCGGTGCACGGTTTATCTGCTATGTGTGTGTTTGTGTATACGTGTGTGTACGTGCTTGTGCGCGTGTGTGTGCGCCTTTTGACCCCCACCCAATCACGAGGCTTCAAACAGAGCACAGCAGGCGCCACCGGTAGCCAGAGCCCCTGCATCCCTCTGGCGCGCCCTCTTTTGCAGGCGGCTAAAGCAGCAGATCCTTGCCTGCCTGATCAACTTTGCCTGTCTGGCTGATCTGTCTTGTTGCCTGTCTGGCTGATCTGTCTTGTTGCCTGTCTGGCTGGTCTGTCTTGTTGCCTGTCTGGCTGATCTGTCTTGTTGCCTGTCTGGCTGATCTGTCTTGTTGCCTGCCTGGCTGATCTGTCTTGTTGCCTGCCTGGCTGATCTGTCTTGTTGCCTGACTGGTCCCCATTGGTGCCTGCGCCTCCTGATATGCCTGACGTCCACCCGTCCTCAGAGCACCTCCAACCCCACCCCAACGCTTTTTTGAGGGATTTGCTCCTTCTGTTATTGCTGATGGCCCAGCTGTGTGGTATGGTACCACTGGTATCCTTCTGTTATTGCTGATGGCGCAGCTGTGTGGTATGATACCACTGGTATCCTTCTGTTATTGCTGATGGCCCAGCTGTGTGGTATGATACCACTGGTATCCTTGTCCGCCAGGATACCTCAGCGTCAATTCCATGCGTGACTTGTGCCTTGCGGCAGCGTGCTCTTCCCCCTTCACACAAATCTTTGGAGCCATTGCGCACCCCAAAGCAGGCGTGTTATCCCTTGCAGCACATTTGTGTTTGTGTGCGTATGTGCATGTGCCAGTGCTGTCGAGGCCTCCTGCAACACAGGGAGACCTGTGCGTCCTCCTGCTTGCGACGCGCATGCACCGCGGCTTGCGTTCTGCTGCACCATATGCACAAATTCATAATCACACCCATAACTGCACCCACAATATCAACCCTGACCACAACCGCGACCACACCTACACCTGCAACCATGACCGCACTCATAACCGCAACCAAACCCATGACTGCAGGCAAGGGCTCGCGCGGGCCATCCATGTACGCCGCCAAGGATGCGGCCTCGTTACAGGCCTTCCAGAAGCGCGAGTCCAGGGCCAGTGAGCTGGAGCTGCCACTGTCAGAAAGGGTGCGTGGTGTGAGCGCGGCAGCGTGCGCTGCGCGCCTCAGGTGGTGCTTGCTTGTGCTTGCTTGTGATATGGAGCTGGTGCCCATCTGCACGAACTTCATGCAGCTGCACGCTTATGCTGCACAGGCGGTGCCTGCCAGTATCATACCAGTAATATGTGCAGCTGGTGCCTGCAAGTGTAAGCCTTTTGCAGCTGCACGCTGGTGCTGCGCTGGTGATTCACATCTTCCTCGTGATCCACAGCTGGTGCCTGCACGCGTGAATATTACGCCACTGCACGCTTGTTGCTGCACAGGTGGGCCGCGCGGCCAGTGCGTCAGGGTCCTCGGGCCCTGCGCAGCGCCTGGGCGGCAGCCGCGAGATCAAGTTTGTACCACGCATGGCGCCGGATGGGAAGGGCAGGGGTGGCAGGGGTGGCAGAGGTGGGAGTCAAGATGGAGGCATTGGTGGGCTGCGAGAGGTGTTCTCTGGATCTGGTCTGGGTGGCTCAGGGGGTGGATTGGGTGGGGGCCGGTCGGGGAAAAGGGGGGGTGGGGGAGGCGGCAGGCGTGGAGGAGGCAGCAGACGGGGGGGGAGACGGTGAGCCTGGGTTGTGCTGCGCTGTGCTTGTACTTTAGTTGCACCAAGACAAAGTTGGCCCTATGGTGGCCCTGCTCTGTTGGTGTCACACGGCGTCTGTGTTTTCTTGCCCATGACTGGCCTCAGCCAATGCATGTTTTGTTCCTCTTTGTCCTTACCTTTATAAGGTATGGGCCACATTCTGTGAAGATCACGAGATACGGAGTGAGCTCGTGTATCACCCAGCCTGAGGTTACAGGGCTGATAAAGGTGATCAAATAAAGGCGATTTGATTGATAACCTGCATCCATATAGGAAATGTGTAAGGGTTATGAAGCCCTATGAGGAGCATCAAGATCATCTTGGCACACAAAATATGTCTACTAGACATATATGGAACGTAGCATATGATACACAAAAAAAGGCTTTCGGTAAAAATCATCTGATGGCCGCATTTTTTTTGGAACTTTACGGATGTACACTTGGCAAGGGGTTTACAAGAGAAGGCCAGTCAAGAAGTACGACTGTAATTCTGCCTATAAAAGGCAATAAGTGCATGAAGGAAGAAATACAGCTTGTTGTTTTGGCTCAGAAAATCATTGTGGAAAAAAAATTGTGGAAACCTGTGGGAGGAAACAGAGACCCATAAGTCCTGCGCAGGGAGATCACGTGTGAGTACAGGGGAAAAGGACATGCTGCTCATCATGATGAGATGATGTTCAAGATGTGCGTCATAAGCATTGCACAAGTCACAAGTAGGGGAGGTATTGCCAATCCAGGACATTGTTTAGGACTCCTGCTTTAAAGGCAAGCTATGTTCTCGTACACAATCAAAGTTGCCTCTTAAAAGTCTGATTCAAAAACTCTAGAAATTGGCCAGTGTGCCTGCTAGGGCGGCAAATTTTGCCGGACATGTAGGATCACTAAGGTGGGTGAAAGTGAACACAACTTCTTCAAGAATTAAGTTAAGCTTGAGGCGTTAGAGCCTCTGAGCTAAGTTGCTATGTTTATTGCCTGCAGGAATAGCCCTTGATGTTCATTTTTCACTAGGGCCCCAGGAAGTAGCAACTTTCCATGAGGGCCGAACTTTGCTTGAAGCAAAGATCGGAAGCTAAAGGAAAAGAAACTGGCAAGGAAGCAGGGGCAGACAAAGGCAGGAAAGACAGGGAATGCAAGCTGAAAAGGCTACCCTGAGCCTGAGGGCTGAAAGGTAGCTCAAAAAGAAGACAGGGAGGCTAAAGGAGCAAGGTCTACCATGTCTTCACAGTCTGCAGAGACCACCATTGGTGACCAAAAGCAAGCAAGGAATCCATAAGGACAAGGACTTGAGAGAGCGCTGCGCTCACTGAGCATTGTGCTATTACTAATAGCATGTCATCGTATGACAATAAGGTGCCACCGGAGGATTCCTCTCAGAGGCTGGCTTGCAACTCGCAAGCCATGGAGGCAAGGAACACCATGATCCCTTCTTGGCCTTGCGGGCTTGGAAGGCAATGTTTTTCTGTTCACCCTCCACCCTAGATATCCCATGCACATGAAGGTATGCCTCATGGAGGAGCTAAAGCTAAGCCTGTGGGAGGCAATGCAGTTACAGCAACCTGTTATTACAAAATATGCTATGCATGTAAGAAAGGAAAGAAAAAAGAAAAACTACGCAGGCAGCATAATACTCCCTGCATCAATTAAGGAAAAGGAGACGTATCCGCCCAAAGTGCCGTGAGTCTCCTTCACCAATGTAAAAGATAACCAGTGTGGATCTGAAGGGTGGCTGGCATCCCCCTGCTCCAGACCAAGGTCTTGAGAGCTTTTTGTTTTCTCAAGTGCGCATCTTGTATTGAGTTAGTTTGTGAGCATAATGGACGGACGGAGAGGGCATGCAATTTAATGGCAGTCTTGAGGATCCTTTGTGAATCAATACCAAGCTCTTTAAGATGGTGCAAAGTGTTGGAAGCATAGATTGAACCTCCTACACCAAGAAGGATGGTGTGGAGTGTAACCTTTTTAGCTTTCAAACGCAAGAGTCTTGTGTTGTTTGCGAGAGGCCTCCGAGGAATGGAGTCTAGCTGCTGACCAGGTCTGGTGTCTTCACAGTACTTGACCTCCATCAGGTGTACCTCCCCCTTTTTAGCGTCGAGCTTGTGAACTCTTCGCAATACCCTATGTGATCTAGTGTGCTGCACCTGATGCAAGTGAGGAGTTAAATGTGGTTTAAATTCAATGGGTATGGGAGTTACCAGAATCATTCTGATGCCATCATTGCCATGAGGTAAACAGGCATCAAAAAGCCAGCTGAGTTATGTCCTATCTAATGATTATTGGGATGTTCAGGAATTTGAAGGTTTTGTTGGGCCAAACGGTCAGCGCTGCCAGTATCTATATGGAATAAATATCCTGCTAGAGAGCCTTTACCGATGAAGCCCTCCCTATGAAGCCCTCTCAAGGGCACGTTCCATCCTAACCAGACAGCTTGCTTCCTGAAGTATGCACTTGGTGATGTATGCACATGATGTGGACAATAACATTAGCTGAGACAACATTACGTGCTTCTGTGCGTGAATTCTTTCAAATGAATAAAGTAATGATGTCATACACAAACTACCAAGGAGTCTGGAGGCAGGGACATTAAAACGTACGTTGGGTTGCAGTAGATTGACGAATGCTCAAGGCAGCATGCTTTGATGCATCTGCCAGAGCCAGCCCAGAGGTGGCGTTGTTGATGGTATTGCTGAGGCAAGGCTTCCAATCCGCGTCACGAGGCTGCTGATGCCTTAACTAATCCAAACCAGCCTATTGATGCGTACAAGAGGACCACAGGATATGTGGCCAGCGCTTTTCGCCTGCAGGTATGTAAAAGTGCAGCCAAAACGGTCAATTAAGGGAGCTAGCAGGAAGGTCTGAGGCACTCAAAGCACAGTTGTCTTTGGGCAGCGTTGCCCTCACATTTGGAGTGCCTCACTATTAATTTGAAATGTGAAGTGCAGCGCCAATTTGTGCAGCTTTAACGCAGCATATCATGTGGTCACGGGCAGGCAAGATGCTCTCTTATGGCAAGATCAGTGCGGCAACAGGTCATTTTGGGATAGGAAGGACCTGTGTGGTTCAAATATTTGCAATTTAGCAACTCCCAGTTGAACCTCAGAAAGGTTGTTGAGCTACTGGGCTGCTGAGGGGCATGCATGGTGCTTGCTGCTTGCGCTCAAGATGGAAAATAATCAAGCTGTATGGTCTCGCTGCAACCCTCAAAAATCATGCTCACGTTGACGTCCACGTTGGGTTACCCAACCTTCGCTGCAGCAAAAAAGACAAGGCCGGCGCATGGTGCAGAACTTCACCCCAACCCCTTTTTCAAGAGACCCTCGCTTCCCTTATCCATGGCACCTACTTTTCATTCACGGCGCCCCCCACGAACGGCACAGTGGCGCATGATGCCCACACAAGGCCAAACAGGATGGATAGGGTCCGGGCAATCTGCAAGTGTGCACAAATATAGAACGCAAGCTTAATCTAAATGACGGGGTATCGTCTGCAGAGAACAACCAGGCCACGTTGCCCTCTGTGGTGAGTTAGCATGAAGATAGGTTCATGCGTGTGATGAGCCATGCGAGCCGTAAAGCAGGTTCAGGAGCTCTGTGACCTTTACACTGGAGCCATGTTTGCCTGCGTGGACAAGCTTGCGCAATGTATGCACACTCCATGCACACACAAACACAGGGCTTGATAACTGGTAGATGGGCTTGCTTTGGCTGTTCATGCCTGTCAGACGCGCAGGGGCAAGTCCTGCAGAACCAGTCTTTCATATCATCATATCATCATATCATCAAATATTTGATTGCCACAGTTACTGAACAGCTCTGGCAGCAAAGGCAGGAGGTTTTGCTCCCGGAGACAAGGAACCCATTCCCGGCAGGCATGTTGTGGCAGGTGGAGGCTGCGGCGGCCTAACTGCCTTCTCTGATATGTTGCACAGCAGGGGGACCTGCGCTGGCTCACCTTGTTGGCAGTGACCGCACACACGATGGCTGCCAAGCACATCGGAAATAAACAGTAGCCTAGCAGGCACAGGGCCTGGAAAAACACGATGTCCCCCCCCAGCAGGATGACGTTGACTGTCAGCACAACCGCCCCCAGCCCACACTCAGCAAACACCAACTGCAGCACACAAAGCAGTAAGAGGCAAGGAGAGGGGAGGGGCGTTAGAGCTGCTTTCCGGTGCAGCGGCCAGGAGGGACATGCAGCACAAGGAGATGCCAATGAGGTCACACTGCCTGTGCACTGTGGGCGCAAGAAGCTGGTGCTTGGCAAAAGCACAGCGCATCGCACGGAGAGGACTCTGTTACCCTTAGTTTCATAAATCATGCTATTTCCCCTGATCCATGCGCGGTTTGGAGGCGCGTGCGTGTGTGTTTGCCCGAATCTGTGTACAAATTTCATGAATCACGCTATTTCCCTCAATCCATGTGCGTTGCACGGTTTGGAGGCTCGTGTGTGTGTGAGTGTAAATCCGTGTACGTAACCCAAAGCCTGCAAACAGACGCCGGGCCGCGGGCACAGCAAGACACAGAGGCTCAATGGCATAAGCCAAGCAGGGAGCGTGCTGCGAAAGTGGACATTAATACCCGGGGATTGGCACTCAAAATAAGATGTGTATGAGTGTGTGAATGTGTTTAAAGACAGCATGCCATCTTCACGCTGCAGCCATACACACCTCTCATGATTTGTTGCAACTAATGAAAAACCAGGAGAGGTGTGTATGGCTGCAGGCGATATGCTGTGCAACTCATTAAAACACTGGAGGTGTCTGGGGCTGCGGATCACAGCTTGCTGCGCAACTCACCGAAAACACCTGTGACGCGCTCTGCTCTCCCCATGAGAGGGTGGTGGCCAGCAAGAGCATGAAGAGCTGCAACAAAGACGCACGAAGACATTGACAGCAAGTATGTTGCATGAGTGTCCAACAATGCCGTGTGAGTGCACATGTGCATGAGAAGACATCACATGTGTAAATGGGCAAATTGGCCCCATCTATGCCGCCAATGCGGGCAGATGCGGCAGCGACGCATGGTGGTGTGATAAAGATTATTATCAAGCGGCAGCTGTCCCTGTGTACGCTGCCCTTAATTCCCATATTTGCGAGCATATATTCGCAGCCATGACGTGTGTACATTGAAAGCCAATTGTCCACTCGTGTTTCAGGCTGGCCCCTAGCAGCACACAAGTTGGAGCCACAGGTGTGTAAACTACCCAGAGAAGCCACCTGGTGCTCCACTGACGTGCCATGCCAGAACACCCGGCACACTTTCAATTTCTTCTCACCCAAACGGACCATTCCCTGACTCTGGGCTGCTGACATGAGATCTAACCGTGCCATACTCCCCCTCTGTCGTGATTACTATGGCACGCATGAATGCAGAGGATGTGCCCTTGGCTGGAGAGTCGGATGCCGGGACTTACCAGAAAGCCAATGATAGAAGACGAAAGGAACAAATGCTGAATCAGAAGTCAGATAGAGGATGGGCAAGACTCACCAGTGGGCCCCACAAGTCCCAGTTTCTCAACGCATGGTCGCGGTTGGAGAATTCCCCCCACTTGATGGGAATAAGCACACTCCTTAGATTCCGCCCAATTGTCACAACCTGCATGAGCGCACAAAGACAGGTGTCTGACCGTGGGGGGTCCTCGCGCTGTCTGCGCTCTTTCCCTGGATTCCCAGAAATTGGAGGATGAGATAGCATGCAGCTGAATCCTTGCAAGCTACTGGCTGTTCATGGATTCTTGCTAAATCTTCCTTGGTGCCTTGCGTCACACACCAACAAACGTTTGTCCTAGGACACGCAGGTGATTCTTGGAAAATTCGAAGTCCATCACCGTGTCATGTGTATGTTCACGGACATAACATTTGCTAACGGGAAAGGGATTTCATTTGAGGGACCAATTATACAGCAGCCTAGTGGTGTAACTGCTGACATGCGTGAGTGTGTGCAAGTATGTTTGCGTGTGCATATGTGTGTGCACATATTTGCATACATGTACGCATGTGCGCGCGCCCATACCTGCATTTTTGCATTTGTGTAAGTATGCTTGCGTGTGTGTGCAAGTGTGCACGCGTGCGTGTGCAAGTGTATGTGCAAGCGTTTTTGCAAGTGTGTGTGTGTGTGTGTGTGTGTGTGTGTGTGTG
>LFCJ01003469.1_pt1 | contig 11556 bp, 15 predicted proteins | sample 643141 | NCBI WGS metagenome assembly LFCJ01 (sample SAMN03766243, study PRJNA286221) | soda lake metagenome | biome: soda lake; feature: Kulunda steppe; material: water; isolation source: sample B1-Br-g2 brine of Lake Bitter-1 | place: Russia: Kulunda steppe | collected 2010-07 | reverse complement strand
CTGATGGATGTCTTTGATTTCAGCGTTAAACCATTTACTTTCCAACAAGCTTGAGTTAGGTGCATGGCTGCTGCAGCTAGGAGCATGGTATGCAGCAGTGGTCAATAAAGCCATACCTCTGTCCCAATGATCGATTATATCATTTCAATGTGCAAAATCCTGTATGGCAGCTTTTCACAAAGGCTTGTTTGCAGCATATTTACAGAGAAGAGGTTGGGAATTCACAGTACAATTCCACCTCACAGATTGTCCAATTTCTCTGCCACGCATGCCTCATCCATTATAACTTCCTCCACACCAGCACCTTCAGCAGTACTTCCTTCTTACGATTCATTTGTCTCTTCATGCACCTCTTCCTCATCACCATCGCTCAGCCATGCATAAAAATCGTCAGACTCTTCACCATCTTTTTAATGAGGCAGGAGTGAGAGCGGGAGCAGGGGAGGGAATGGCAAAACCCATGGGAATCTCATCAGCCAGAGGCGCTGGATTAGACCCCACCCCATCAGGCCAATTGCGAACAGGACAGGCTGGCTCTGCTTGCAGAAACTCTCCAATCTTCTCACAGGTATTTCAGAAAGAAACAATTCCTTAAGTGTGTGCCTGGTGATGGGATTCGGATGCTGCAGCATCCCCTCTGGGGTCCAGGGCTAAGGGCGAGGCCAAGGCTCTGTAGGATGGTTGGGTGGAGAAGGGGCTGAGGACTGGAGGCCAGGGGCTGGGGGGAGAAAGCTGTGGCCCCTACGAGGAGAGGGCTCCCACACAAACAAATGGAAGACTTTCAAGCCAGAGCATTAAGCATCATTCCCTTCCCTCTTTTTTGGATTACAGAGGCAGGTCAAAGAAATCCCTGGGTGAGGCAGGTTGGACAAGGGCCCTCTCCCTCTTCTTCGCCCTCTTCCTCACCCTTTCTTTGTCGTTTCTTAACTCTGCAGCCCGGAAATTAAACCTTAATTTTTCAGGACACCCGGAATGGGAAACAATGAAAATGCCGGTCAACGCGGACCAGCTTCGTCAACAAAGCTTAGTCAACATCTCCAGGGCCCAACCAGGCTGGACTTCCCTGGTCACATGTCACCTTAGATTCCTGCACAGTGAGAACTGACCATCAATGGACGTGGGAGAGATGCCTTGCAGTGTTAAGGCTTGTGCAGGCTTAAACACACAAGCAATCGACAGTGAGAGTCTGGTACTTATGTTGTGGGAAATAGTTGAGGTGCTTGAAAAGAATTTCGCCTGGGTGGAAGTATGTACACGGAACTTAGCAGTCCAGAGCTCAAAGCTCAATTGTAGGGGTCAGTGTACAATATTTAATGAGAAGATTATCACATTATATCAAAGTGTATCCCAATATACTGTTATAACTTCCATTTCTGATATAGATCTTATTGCACTCTTTAGGGGCAATGATTCTCACCAGATTTTGAAGATGAGCAGGGCAAGCTAAAGGCTGCCCCAAATGATGAAGAAAACACAATTCAGTTGCCAGCTCGGAAATCAGAACATTATGACTAACTTTATGATAACGTTTTGTCCATGTCTATCTGGCCACTTCCCGTGGCACTCCCTGATGCTCAGTGCCACTGTTCAAGCTCATTCAGATTGGCCCCTGGTGGATGTCTGGATGCATCCTTACTTCCATTCTTTGCCTACTTACTGCGAGGTGCCTCTACTGCAAGCCTGCTCCCACTGCTTGTGGCTGCATCACTCCTTCGGCCTGCTTTCCTGAACAAGCACTATTCCCTCCACTGTTTCAAGGTCAAGGCTGTAGCCCATGCTGGTGTAGATACAGCCCCATGCACTCTAGTTGCGCTCGGCTGGGCATGACATGGCATGGGCTGAGGACAGCGTGTTGGCAGCCCCTGTCAGGTGGGGGAACAGCTTTTGGCCTTGATCAGCCAAAAGTTGCAAAAAAAGTCAAGCTGGGGGATGATGATTCTCTGCAGCATGGCGGGGTCTGCAGAACAGTCCTGCTTAACAAGGTGGCGGGCTACATCCGCTACCTCATGCCCATTGCCAGATGTCCAGTTCAATGAGCATCTGGCTGACTGCTGCAATCAAGCTGTTATCAACCCTGCCTCCGTTGAGGCGCACTGTGCGCATGAGCACCTCCTCCTTGTGCTTGGCACTCAGCTTGCCATAGGGTGTGCAGATAATACCTGCATGTGCGCATTCACATGGTAGCATAGAATTATGGAATTGCTGAAATATTCTGTTGGCTATCTAGCACAAGCAGCCATCTAGAACATACACTGTCATAGAAAAATATCAGCTGCCACTCCATCTGAGTGAAGCACAACGTCAGCCAATCTGCGCTTATTACTTACTGCAAAACATAGGCAACTTGAAATACACTCAGGCAAGCAGCTCCCTTACCCTCAATAGTGAAGTTGGTGGGGTCAGTTACAAATGCTGCAACATTTTCTTCGTCATGGTGCTTGCTTTGGTTTGGAAAAGCGCTGGCAGCGTGCTTCTTTGAGCTTTAGTTTGTGAGGGCTTTGCTACGCACACCTGCCACTGACAGTGCTGCAGCTGTGCTGGAATGCACTTGTGGCGGTGTGGCGGTGTGTTGCCTGTGAGGGGTTGTTGGGGCTGACGCCTTGACTTTTTTGAATTCAGCACGCAGAGTCCCCAACTCTCTGGCTTTCTTGCTACTTTGAACATTGCCTCTCAATACATACGCTTGTCTGCTGTACACTGTTTGTACAGCTCTTTAGGCTTCATGCACCCTTACATGTAGATCTATATGCCATCCCTGGCCGATTCCATCAAATTTAACCATGTGGCCCCCAGGCGGCGCTGGACCCTGGCTCCAGCTGATGCGTGTGCTGATGGTTGGGCATGCTAGTGCAATGGCTGCCGCTGGCTCCCCTCCTTGTCAGCGTGTGTGCACCGCCCGCCCCCGGCAAAATAGCGCTGCACACGCTGGGCGTATCATGCGCATGCAGGCGGAGGACACGCTTCAGCAGCAGGATGGGAAGAGGTCAAGGGTGGAGGGTGAGGACTACGTTTTGGTCCTGGGGAGGCTGAAGAGGCTGACCCTACGCATCTTTAAAGGCAGGCTGCTGATTGACTTCCGCGAATTCTGGCAGGTGTGTAGGTGTGCGCGAGGGTGCTTGGATGTGGGTGCGGGGTCAGTGATTGTGTGGGTGGGAGTTGACAACCGGGTCGTGTTTAAGAGATGTTGCAAGCGTGGGTTAGAAATGTTGCAAGCGCGGGTCCCAGGCCTCTCTCAGGCAACCTCGTTTGGGAGCGTCAACGCTCTTTGGAGGGGCTTCAATGTTCATACTGATGCAAGCCACAGCCGAAAGAAATGGTCAAGAGATCTTTTGCTTGTGGTCCACAGTGCGTCTCGACCAATTCAATGAGTGTTCTTGGACATGCTTGCTCAAGTTCCTGAGCTTGTTTTCATCACATTGCGTTGCATTGTTTTCATCACATTGCGTTGCATTGGAAGCATTTTCATCACATTGTGTTGCATTGTTTTCATCTCATTGCGTCGCACTGGAAGCGTTGACCTGCTCACTAAAATTGTCGCCATCATTGGACAAAATTTCCTTTGATTATTAGCTTTATTTGCTGGGCTGGGCTTTTCAAAGCTTGTGAATATTGCCATTATATGAGGGTTGTTAAGTGCATATGTGCTGTGCCCCTTCAAATCATTGCTTTCCTCTCTATTCAGCTTTAAGTGTGTGCCTATCTTCCCAGCTAACTTTGCTGCAGGATGAGGAGTTTTTGGACTGGCACTGCCAACAAAACCCATTCAGGTTACGCAAGCGCCCAAACTTTACAACTCCCGAACTCCTGATTAGCCTGTGGTTGCACAAAACTGCTTTCACAGGATGGGACAAGAAGTGGTTGCCACACAAACACAGGCGTGCATGTGTTTGCAAACACACACACATCTACACACACACACACACACCATCATGTAGGACAAGAGCAGTGGCGAGCTCAAGCCAAGCGCAAAGGGTGTGGCTCTGCAGCCAGACCAGTGGGCCGCCCTGAAGGCGGCCTTGCCCCAACTTGCTGCTGCACAAGATGCGTGCGACACAGACGCGCCACACGTGGAGCTCGGCGGCTCGCGCAGGGCGTACGTGAGCAACTTCAAGTGCGTGCCGCTGAATCTGTGGTGTGCAAGCGCATGCTGCTGCATGTGGGCGTCCACATGTGTGAGTGAGTGTTGCATGTGGGGAGGCTGGTGGCTCGTGCGTCACCGAGTAAGGCCACATTTAAGAAGCTGCAGATGGCTCCCATCTCGGGCGCCACATGCCTCTGATTTGGTTTGATGCACACAAGTCAGGTTCATACAGTAAGGTGAGGGTGCCGTCCACGGTGAAGGCAATCTTGTGGATGGGGCAGTGCTGATGCTTGTACCCTTACGTCTCGTGTATCAATCACTGCGGCCATCCTGATCAGAGCATTGTGGGCTGCATGGGCTTTCCAGCATCCCCCTGTGCCAGGCCGCACAGGGGTAGCCTTGGTTGTGACGTCCGCGGCTGCAAGGGATCCAAAGCATCTGTGCTGTCCCACGTTGCAGGGGTATGACAGGCGTGCACGTGCGTGAGTTCTACAAAGCACCTGAGGGGGACTTCAGACCCACCAAGAAAGGCTTAAACTTGGATGCAGAGGCCATGGCCACGCTCCTGGAGCACATCCAGGTGCGGGGGGCTGTGCAGCGAGGTCCATATACCGGCCGTGTGCCAAAGCACCTGCTGCTTTGCATGCTGCCAAACAGGGGCACCCATTAGATGCTGGTGCCAAATAGAGGCACCCCTTAGACGCTGTTGCCTAACAGTAGCACCCCTTGGATGCTGGTGCCAAACAGGGGCACCCCTTGGATGCTGTTGCCTAACAGGGGCACCCCTTAGACGCTGTTGCCTAACAGTAGCATCCCTTGGATGCTGTTGCCTAACAGGGGCACCCCTTAGATGCTGGTGCCTAACAGGGGCACCCCTTAGATGCTGTTGCCTAACAGGGGCACCCCTTGGATGCTGGTGCCAAATAGAGGCACCCCTTGGATGCTGGTGCCAAACAGGGGCACCCCTTAGATGCTGCTCAGTGAAAGCCCCCCTGCAAAAGGCTGTAGCCGCTGACCAAAGCAGCGCATTGGGTGGACATCATTTTCCCTGGGTGAGGCAAATGGAGGACCAAAGCAAGGCAGCTTGTGGATACCTGCTCTTGACGCAAGCATGGCAGATGGAGGAGAAAGGCTGGGCAGCTGCCTGTACCAGGGTAGCTGCAGAGGGAATGCTGCATGAGCTGGTGGCATGTATCATGGTCCCTGCGTCCACTGCGCCCTCCAAACCGCTTCTCCTCCGACCCCTCTGCAGCCGCTCTGGACTGGCGCCAAATGCCTCCTCATCCGCCCTCACGGTTGCGGCCCATGCTGAGCAGCAGGCACCAGCAGAGTAGCTCCACAGAGGGCAGTATCCACAGGATGTGCACGCTGGAGCAGGCACTATGCACAGGAGGCACTATCCACAAGATGTGCACGCTGGAGCAGGCACCTGCAAGCTAGCACCACAGGGCATCCACAGGGAAAAGCTCCACAGGGCAGTATCCACAGGATGTGCACGCTGGAGCAGGCACTATGCAAGCATTGCGTCAGCAGCCGCGGGGCTGCAGGCCGTGCAGCGCGGCAGGGCGCACAGCATGGCAGGGTGCAGGCCGCACAGCGTGGCAGGACGCAGGCCCGATGCACATGCGCGTGGAGCAGCAGCGCTATGGAGGGCCTTTCTTACTAAGGCTGCTTGCGCACAGCGCGTACTTGCTTGCACCTGTGAGCAGGGGACTGAGGGAGGCATGCAAGCGCGGCCTTGCTTGTGCGCACAGCGCAAACCTGCTTGTGCAGCACGCGCTGGGTCATGCTGTTTGTACTGCCGCACGCACGGCCTTACCAATGCTGCGATCCGCGTGCGTGCAGGAGGTTGAAACGCACGTGGCACGGCTGGGCCAGGGCCTTCCAACGCCACCCGCCGCCACGGGGGCCACCCCCAGCGCCGGCCCCTCCGCAGTTGCCGGCACCGCCGGGGAAGCAAGCACCAGTGCGGCTGCGGCAGCGCCTGCACCAGCAGCGGCGGCTGGGCCCAGCAAGAGTGCCGCAGAAGGGTTGGCTCTAGGGGCGGGCAAGAGGGGGGAGGTGGAGTTGGGGGGAGATCGCAGGTGCACGGTGTCTGAATTCAGGGGCAACAAGCTCGTGGATCTGCGCGAGTGGTACAGGAAGGTGGGCAGAGAGTGTGTGTGAATGTGCGTGTATGTGTGTATGCGCAGTGCTTGAGGGCCTGTGGAGAGGCTGAGGCTTACATGAAGCGCACGCATGCGGGAGTCATGTGTGCGATTGCGCGGATGGGCAAGAACATGTGGATGCTGAGCTAATGCGATGTGTGTGCACGCGCATGTGCACGTGTGCGTGTGCGCATGTGCGCGTGTGTGTGCACGTGCGCAACTGTGTGATTGTGTATGTAACGTGTGGAAGCAGCGTGTGCCTTCAGTCACCAATTCATATTGCTCAGAGATGGAAGGCAAGTGGGGGCCGCCATCATGTGTGGTGATGGAAGCAGGTGTCCTGGTGGCTGAGCTTGCTGTTTTCCACACTGCAGCACACAGCCAGAGTAAGATGTGGCCAGCAAGGCAAAGCCCCAGCAGGTTGGAGAGGAGTAAGCCAGGTACACTTCTCCAAAGGGCCGGCGAGATGCACTTATGCTCACAGGTCCAGCAAGGCACATCCAAAGGGCCGGCGGGATGCGCATGTTCACAGGGCCAGCTGGGCAGTACAGCAGCAGAATGGAGAGGATGAACCAGCCAGAACCCCTCTCCGGGTAGAGCAGGGCAGACAAGATCTGAGAAGGGCCCGTGCAGCACCCGCTCCAGAGGCTTTGCATGCCCACCTTCACATGAGCATACATACACATAGCATATGCGACATTTGCGCACACCCGCATGTACGCAACAAATATCTTGTGGGTCCCATGCATTCATTTTGAGGAGTTGTGTGTGTGCCCTTTGCTGCAGGATGGGGAGCTCAGGCCCGGTAAGAAGGGCATCTCCCTCCAAGCTTCGGATTGGGAGGCAATTCGCTCTGCAGTCACGGACATCGACAGTGCGCTTGCGCAGCAGGACATGAAGTACAGCCTGCCACTGAGCGGGAAGTGAGTGACAGGGGGCAATGTTGGGAAGAGTGGCAGGGGGCAATGTTGGAGAGAGTGACAGGAGGCAATGTTGAGGAGAGTGATAGGGGACAATCTTGAGGATAGTGACAGGGGGCTATGTTGGGGGGCATGGAGCGCTACCCTGTTCGCCACCCAGTGGGGTGTGGTTGAGCATGCGTGGGACATGCACATGCCTCTATGCTGGCCTCGGGGCAAGTTTGGAGGGTCTATGACCATTCTGCCTTAAACTACCGAAGAGGCTCTATGACCATGCTGCTTCTAACAATGCTGCCTAAGGGGGTCTATAGCCATGCTGCCCTCGGGGCAAGTCAGAGAGTGCGGCCATACACAGGAGGGGTGGGCTGTGTGCCCCGCTGGCATATGGGCACCTCTTAGCCCCTTGGCACACCTTTGAATCCCCAGCACACCTCGGAGGCCTATGGCACGCCTAGAGAGGCCCTGGCGTGCCTGAGAGGGCCTTGGCACAGCGGGCCATGGGCTCTTGCCTGCTTCTCGATGGGACAGGGATGCTGAGGGTGGGGGGCCTGTGCTCCTGTCCCCCGTCCAGCATGTTTATCCTTGGTAATTCCGACATGAACTACTCTCCTTCGTAGGCTTTGGAGCTGAACAGATGCACTTGCATCATATGTTGGGAGGAACATGCTCCTCATGAGGTTTCCTGCGCAAGCATGACAATTGCCGCGGTCACAGCAACAGGCCAACAGGCGGGCTTGATGACCATGAGCAGCCTCTGAAGCTTGCATGGGGCGTCCAGACGTCCAGGGTCTGCAACTCTTGTCCTAGGGTGCACACCAGCTGAAAGTTGATGAGGAGGCTGCCTCGCTGCTGCATGGGCTCAGGCAGACGTCTTGGGAGCATGCTCGCAGCTGAACATCATGAGAAAGAAGCATTTTTTGTGTATTATGCCAGCTCTAGAGAGGCTAAGCTTGAAGGGGCGCATCATCGATATGAGTGCTCATGAGGAGCCCCTTTTTTTGCAGGGTCCGTAACTTTTTGTAAGGAACCCGATGCGCTTGTCCGATCGCAGCTGGATTTCTACAATTGACCATTCCTCACACTCAAGGCTTCAAACAGCAAATTCCATTCTTACAAACCTGCCCAATTGATCAGCCATTGCTGTTGGATTTGCTTTGCTGTCTTCAGTACTCGTTGATCAGTCTGCTTCCCTCCTGTTTCTCTGCAGGCGCAAGGTATCATTGAGCCAATTCAAGGGGAAGACATATGTGGCTGTGCGCGAATTTTACATTAAGGATGGGCAAGAATTGCCAGGCCAGGTGGGAATAGCCATGGCCATGGATGTACTTTGTTTCGTTGACTGTTTGGTGCAGCTGCTGACTCAGACCTGACCTGATGTACTGCGTGGAGATTTAACATTGAAGTCGCTTTTCAACTCTTGCTTGCGTCTCCTTGCCTCGGCTTTGCAGAAAGGCCTTAATATGACAGTGGAGCAGTGGCAGCTTCTGAAGGCAGGCATGCCCAACATCACGGCTGGTCTGCAGTAGTGGGTCACTATGGAGCTTAACTGAGAAAGGCACATGGGACCTATAGCCCAAACAATTGTTCTTGTGCACTCTTCTAGAGCTTATTACACAAGCGATAGCAAAATCTGACATGCCTTTGCATTTTCAAACAGCCATACACACAGCCTCACACATGCTGGTGCCATACACACAGCCTCACACATGTTGTCGGGGACTTTTTCCTCTGCCTGCGTAGTTTTTTCTTCTTTTTCTAGCCTTGGAGCACTGCTTTAGTGTCTGGCTGAGCACAGGAATGAAAGCAGGCTAAGGTGAAATTGCATACTATCCTGTTCAACAGGATACCCAGATAGGAAGCATTTATCCAATTGCTGATTGAATAAATGATAGCCAATTCACTAACAAACTTCATTTTGGTAGTGCTGGTGCTAATGGGCGTGTGGACTAATCTACAGAGGCCATACACCCCCTAAGTTAGGATTGTGTTTGAGCAAAGATGGTGTGTGGACTGGCTGTGGAAAGCGAGTGTTCATTAAGCAGACAACTGGTTGCCCGTGATGAGGCTGCGGAATCTCTGGTACCCTTATCCTTCCCTAAACTTTCTGTATTTGCTCAGCCTGCGGATAGAGAAGGTCAGCCCTGCCTGCAGCTGCTGTCGGACGTACTCACACTGGACTGGGTGGATGGACTGGACTGGACTGGGCGCTGCCCCGCCTGTTGCCCCCCAAGGGCTAGAGGGGTCTACTCCCTGGCATACACATTACAAGGGCGCTACTAGCTCCTAGTAGGAGCAAACAAGTTATAACTGCGACTTCGTCATTTATGTGCTCAAATACAGCTATAGCTGAACTGACAGAAGGATTGAATATTCTGCCAACTAGCTCGACCAACCTCCGAGTCATAATGCAGCATAAATCTAGCACAGCACTAATCTGGCGTGACAGGATCAAGTTGATTTGAAATTACAGTCAGGTCAAGAAAGTAGCACATCATGATGCTGTCCATGGCCACAACTGACGCTCCATTTAGCATGTAATAGAAAAGTTCACCAGTTAGTTTACAAGTTCACCAGTTAGATTGATGGATTTGTGGCTGGTCAGTGCCAGCCCAGATAGTAATCCACACTGTCTTACGGCAAAGCAAAGTTTGTTGTGCCACTTAGAAATCAGAGACAGTCTGATTAGGCGAGGCATGCAAAATATAAGGGGCTTCCTAGGAGGCAGGAGTTCATGTTACATTGACATTATGGATTACTTGATGGCCGGTGAAGACCTACCACAAACCAAGTAGCCTAACAGCCAGACTGGTGGTTAATCTTAACTTGTAAATTTGCCTCAGACAATCATATCAGGTTGGTGGTTGCACAAGGTATCATATCTGGTTTATGTTATGATTAACCTGCCCCATAACTCACGACTGGTGTGGGAGACTCGCAGCTCTTTGGGGCAATGTGTCTCCTTTTCCTTGATTGATGTAGGAAGTGATTTCACTGCCTACATCCTTCTTCTTTTCTTTTCCACTGTGCCTGCTTTTCTGAGCCAGAACAACGATTTCTTCCTTCATGCACTTGTAGCTTTCTATGATCAGGCTAGTACAAATCACTTCTTTTTCTTTCTGAGTCTGGATATCTTTTGTTTAGCTGGCAGTGTCCAGCGAGCCCAGCAGTCAGCCCATCTGGCTTAAGGGATAAAAACCCATAGTGACCTTAACCTCTGATCAGGCTGACAGTCACACTTCTCATGAAGACCTTCCCTTGTAATCCCCGAGAAAACCCCTTGTATAGGGAGCTTCCTTTGAAGGTAAAGGGCATTTGAAGCTGCTGAGTCATATCATGCGTGACCCCCCAACAAAGTTTCCTACACCTCATAATGGGGAACCCAATGTCTGCTTGCTGTGTCTACATTTCAGATAATTACCTACTAGAAAGGGGGTGGGTTGCGTTTGTGGCTGGTTGCCGGCCCAAGCTGCCCCTAGCACAGTGCGTGCTCTCCAGCTCAGGGAGCATGTCTTCTGGGGGTGCGCTGGCGCGCGCGAGGTCACTGGCAGAAGGGTCCTGCAGAGGCAGCTACCGCAGGGGGTGGAGCTTCTGCCCAAGCATGTCTGGCTGCTGGAGCCTCCTGCTACAGAGCTGCACCCCCTGGTGTGGGCGGCAGTGTTTCTGGCCGCCTTTACGGTCATGCTGTCGGTCAGCAATCAACTGCGCCGCTGCTCTAATCTGGGCCAAGCTACAAGAGTAGTGGACCGAGTCCCTGCCCTCATGTCAGAGGCCTTGAAGGACTTTTCGGCCTGCCAAGGCCCACAGAGTTCTGTGGGTGATACAGGGTCAGGTCATCCTTTCCTCCAAGCTAGGCCAGGGGGGGGTCTGGAGTGTGTTCTGCTCTAGCGCGCTGGTGCCTCTGTAGTTAGTTCCTAGTCTCGGTGCCCTTAGGAGGTCGCTTCTCTTTGCTTTCCTTTGTGCGAGCTCTTAGCCGTAGTGGTAGCAGAGTCTGAGCCGGCCTGCCCACGGGCCAACTGGTAGCCCTAGCCTGAGCTGTCCTCGTAGCCTTGGGGGCGACCTCTTAGCTAGTTGGCTTTTCTGGCAGTTCTCCTTTTCCTAGCGTTTTTTAGCTCTTCTGTCTTCCCTGCCTTAAGGACATTGCTGTGTCCGTTCGCGTCTTGTAACGACTCGTTTTTTGTTCGGAACAAAAAAAACTACTAGGTACCTAGCTAGTAGCTTGCCTTATTGGTTTCGGTTGCAGGCCCGTTTGGCTTCAGCTTAGCTGCCCTCTTTCAGCAGGTTCGGATAGTCGAGCAGGCGGCGGGGCACCTGAGATGGGAAGTCGATTATCCACCCTCGCAACCTGTGGGTTCGGGGTTCGAACCTCACTGGAGGCCACAACCGGCTAAGCTGCCCTCGTTCGGCGGAT
>LFCJ01003468.1_pt1 | contig 11559 bp, 14 predicted proteins | sample 643141 | NCBI WGS metagenome assembly LFCJ01 (sample SAMN03766243, study PRJNA286221) | soda lake metagenome | biome: soda lake; feature: Kulunda steppe; material: water; isolation source: sample B1-Br-g2 brine of Lake Bitter-1 | place: Russia: Kulunda steppe | collected 2010-07 | reverse complement strand
TAAGCATTGGATGGCATGTCCCTGTCACCGGATGGTCTGCACAGGGGTTAAGGGGTTTGCAATGGATGGAGTGCACCTTATGGTGAGGGACTAACACGTGCAGTGGCTACCAATTTCCAGGGGTGCATGTGCGGAGTGACACTGCAAGCATTTGACACCATGTGCGTCACATTGCATACGTGTATGGCTCTGCACATAGGTCACCATGTGTGCGTGGAGCTTCGTGCAGCAAGCACACCCAAAGAGGCTAGGCCGCGCAAAAGGCTGGGTATGCATGAAGCTCTGTTGCATTAACTTGTGCATGCAAGATGTCACACGCCACCAATGTGTGATGTGCGTGGTGTGAGACACAACTACTATGAGCATCCCCACTTGTGCACCCATCCCCCTCATGGTCAGGGACAAAGCAAGCGGACAAGTAGACTGCCTTTTGCCTTAGTAGTACACAAATTAAGGCTTGTGTGCACCACCAGCACCACCATCGCAATTGCTGCCACCACCACCACATTGCTGCCGTGCAGTTGCACGCCTCAGTTGCAATGTGGTGCGCAATGCGGCGCTGGAAGTCTTGCAAGAAGACTTATTGTGTGCGTGTGCAATGGGGAGCACAGCTCAGGGCACACACAAGGTCATGATACTTCCGGACAATGGTGCGGATCGATTTCACATGGTCAGACTCACTAAGGGACACAGTTCATTGCAAGGCAGCCGGACTTTATGCAGCCTGTTACTTGGCGCCCCTGGCAGCAGAGGTGCTGACACGCAAGCATGGGTGCAGTTTAGCGCTTGGCCAGCTAAGTAGACGCTCCTGGCAGTAACAGTGATAACACAAGAGCACGGGGGCACTGCCTTTTTTATGCACTTGGCTTGGCTCTGCCAACATACATAAGAGCACAGGGCTACTGCCTGTAATATGCAATTGGCCTGCTTGCAGGAGCTACTGACACACACACACGCACGCACATACACACGCGCACACACACACACACACGAGCCAGGGGCACCACCTTTGTGTACTTGGCCTCCTTGTAGGCACTGTTGCCAAGCTCCTTTAGTGCCACTGCCTCTGAGGGCTTGTAGCTGTTGACCTGCGCAGGCATGCAGAGAGGGCAGCTGAGCATGAGCAACATCCTTAGAACGTTTATGTCTGTTGATGCAAGGCCAGCCGGGGGCACTGAGCAGAGTCTATTGATACAATGTCAGCCGGTTCCTTAAAATGCTTATGCCTGTTGATCAATGCCAGCCGGGGGCACTGAACAGAGTCTGTTGATACAATGCCAGCCGAGGCACTGAACAGAGTCTGTTGATACAATGCCTGTTGATACAATGTCTGTTGATACAATGCCAGCCGGGGGCACTGAGCAGAGCAGGCGCGCAGGGGGTAGGCGCGCATTATGAGTGGCAGCAAAAAAGGGCACCTTCCTGAGGCCCTGCAGGAGCGCAGCTGCCTGGGCCGCACCGCTCATGCACTCTGGAAGCGCAGCAAGAAGGGGTCAAGCCCTGCAGGAGCACTAGGCTCTGCGCACACACCTCTGCGCCGCGCAGGCACCAATGGGCGAAGCTCATGTGCTTGCAAGCATCGGTGACTTGCACCACCATGTGTGTGCGTGCGTGTGTGTGCGTGTGTGCGCGCGCCAATCACTTGCACTTGCCGCTCTGGCCACTTGGAAAGGGTGCACGTTTGCACAGCGTCGTCTGGGCATACGGCCAACACCCAGAAAATTGCTGATTGCCTGGAGCAAAGCGTCCTCAGAGGGCCCAGGGCCACCACTTACGACGCACAAGAAGAGGGCCACCCGATTATCAGAACACCTGGGCAAGTTTTGCACTGAGCAAGCCTCCCTTCCTGCCTCTGTCCCTGTTTCTGTTTTCTGTCTCACTTATGACAAGAAAGATGCCTCCGCGCTCCTTTCCGTGCGCTCAGCAGGCCCCCAGCCGTTTTGTCTCATCCATTGCGCATGACAAACTCGCAAAAGACATGCCCGCCATGGCCCAGAGTGCACTCAGCTTCTGGCTCACTCAGCACCACATTATGCAGGCAGGAGACACTGCCTTGGGGGGTGATGGCGATGCCTCTGTGGCTGCAGCACATTACAGCCAGCGCATCAGTCCAGATGCTTTAAGAAGCGTGCCAGTCCAGACGCCAACAATAAGCGTGCCTGTGGTGCACAGGGTGGGGTTGGCCAGCGCACGACGCCTGCCTAGGCACACACCTGGGTGTGGTCATGCACTACCCGTAAGCCCCAGTCTTCAGGTACGCTGGTGTCCTCTTGGGAGCTCCCCAGTTGAGGGATGGGGTGCCGGGTGGCTGGGGCAGCCCTGCCAGTGCACAAAGTCAGGGGGAGGAAGTGAGGCTTCCAGTTCAAGGTATGGAGTGCTGAGGGTGTGGGGCGGCCCTGGGCAGTGCAAACATAGTCATACACACACAGTCACACACACACACACACGATCACACAGACATGGTCACGCACACGCAGCACACGCACGGTCACACGCACACACAGCGCCCATGATCACACACGATCACACAGACATGGTCACGCACATGGTCACACACACACAGCGCACACACGGTCACAAACGCTGTACATACACGGTCACACACACAGCACACGCGCTGTCACATACACACATGGTCACACATGCCGTGCATACACGGTCACACACGCGCGCGGTCACACACACGCACACGCATGGTCACACATGCCGTGCATACACGGTCACACACAGCGCGCAAAGTGTCACACGCGCAGTGCGCATGGCCGCACAGGAAGAAGGGATGGCTCTGCTGCTCAGTGCACGCCGCCAGGAGGAAGTGGGGCTCGTCCTAGGTGGGAGCGGAGCATTCAGAGCAGGGGGACCAGTGCTCATGCAGAGCCCTGCTGCTCAGTGCACAGCCCCAAAGGACATCAGGCAAATGATCGTGCAGAGCCCTGCTGCTCAGTGCACAACCTCACAGGACATCAGGCAAAATGACGGCAGCCCAAGATGGCCCAGAACGGATGCAATGCGAAGCTCCCAGCTCATATGAACACAAGGGTGGCTGCTGCCCCCAGAAGCAGGTGGACTCCCGAGGCGTGTGTGTGCTGGTGGAGCAGCTGGGCGGCCATGGCTAGTCAGACCTCATCCCCTTTTGTGTGCTGAAGGGTCTCAGTGAGAGCATGCAACCATCTACCCCCGTGCAAAACGGCCTGCAGCAATGCTGCCTCAACAGCTCACCAAGCACACCCTGCCAAGTCAACTGTATCTCAACAGTTGAACTCAAGCAGTGCTGCACTGGCAGCAGCTACAATCATGGAGCACACGGCCGCTGCACACAGCCCTTCTGGCCCGTCTGAGGTGTGGATCCACAAGAAAGGGTGGGCCTTGCATCCAAAGCCCCACAATAGAAGCCCCTGCGCACCCACCAAGGCACGTCCCGCCTGTATATAAACTTTCATGTGCGCCCACAGCCAAGCTACTCTGACAGCCTATTTTCCCTGGAGAAACACGTGTGGGCACACATGCATAAGTCCTTAATGGTTGCGAGCTGCATACTCCCCCACCTCCCCAGGGCACCCCAGCTCTTAATTTAGCTCCCTGATGCGCACACAAGCACACCTGCTGAAGTCCTCAAAGAGTTGCTTGGCCAAAGACCTCTCAGGCTCAGTTGCAGATTGCCTGCTCGACCACTCTCGTAGCAGGCCCAACAGCTGCGGGCTTAAATGGAGCACACGGTCCTGCGCACACCCGTGCATGCACAAGTGTGTGTGTTGTGTGTGTGTGTGTGCGTGTGTGTGCGTGTGTGTGAATTGTGTGTATGTAGTGTGTGTGTGTGCCTGTGTGTTTGTGTGTGCGAGAGCTTGCACATGATATGTATGCAACGTATTCAGTGCGTGTATGTAATATGCATGCATTGCATGCAGGGTATGTGTGTATGTGCGTGCAAGCATGCTTGCGCGTGTGTGAGGACGCGCACGTGCGTATCTGTGTGCACACACGAGTTTGCACGCAAAGAGGAGCGTGTGCTCCAGCGCATCTGCATCCATGCTCGCATTCATGCTCATGCTCGTGCACACCAGCAGTGGAGGTGCATGCCATAGTGGGGAGTTTGGCAGCAGACGGTTTATCCCCCCAACACCAACCCATGAGTAAGCACATGCAAACGTGCGCGGACGACGCTCATGCTTCTTCCCTGCATGGCTCTGCTCCCCACGAAAAGGATGAGCTGCCCACATGCGCTCCCCTCGCCCTGCAGGCTCATGCCCTGAGCGCACCCCACCCAAGTGTAGGCCAAGTGGCTCTGGTGCCGCGACGCGGGCACACAGCTGTGCATCCTTCAGCAGTGCCCCACCCGACCAGCACCATCCTTCAGCCCCACCCGATCCAGAAGTCCCCACCCGATCTAGACATCCCTACCCAACCCAGCACCATCCTTCAGCTGTGCCCCACCCAATCCAGACCACAGCACCAGCCTGGCTGCAGTGGCGCCTGTCCCTGCGCGCATGCCCCGCTCGCCTTGATGCAACGGCTGGGGCGACGTGACACACGGCCCACCCACTGAGGTGTGCGAGCTTGCAGGCTCTGGGGGAGCGGTCCCAGCGCACCTCTGGGTCTGCTCCCCCTGCGCAAGGCACAAGGGCTCAGTGGTGCGCCACCCAGTGGCCGCCCATGACCCATATGCTATACGACCCACGTTGATTGAGTCATGTGACATGACCCGTGTGCCCTGGAGAAAAGTCACACCTCCTCCATGTGTGGAGACCGAGCACCTTCTGTTTATGGGGTGGGACCTGAGGTCCTGTGTGCAGGCAACTGAGGTAGCGCCCCGTCTGGCGCTGTGTGTGGAGACCGCGCACCTTGGTGAAGTGGTACCGGGTCCAGCTCACGATCCACGCAAAGATAGTCAGCGCCAGGAGCCCAGAGCCAGGGAAGGTGTCTTGGTGGCGCAGCAAGGAAGGAATGAGTCCCGACCTGCACAGTGTGCGCTGTGGCTGAGTGTGACACTACGCATCACACAGGAGGTGGTAATAACCGGCTTGAGCTCGTGTTCCTGGCTCCTTCCGCTGTTTTGTGTGGAGGCCTCACTGCAATTTGCATCAGGGATCCCACCAGCAATGCATTGGGGGGCAGCATCTAAGGGCCAGTGAGCACCTTCAGCTCCGGATACTCGAGCAGGCGGCGGGGCACCTGCGATGGAAAGTCAACTATCCACCCTCGCAACCTGTGAGTTCGGGGCTCGAACCTCACTAGAGGCTCACAACCGGCTAAGCTGCCCTCGTTCGGCGGATACAGCCTTGAAAACCTTAAACCTTAAGGGCCAGTGATGATGAGGGCTGACTTGCCGCATAGAGGATGGAGCTTGTTTGCGTCTTGGCTCCGCAAGCGGATTTGCTCACGAGCCTTTCAAGGGAAACAGTTGTTCTACAGACGTGGCTTCTTTGGCTGGGGCACGCACTCTCTCCCACATCCTACAGATAATCCCTGCCAAACTGACTGATGATCCCTGCCGGACTAACTGATGATCCTTGCCAGAGACTCTGTTGCAATCCTTGTTAGAGACCAACCCAATGCCCCACTGTCTGCGATGGAACAGATCAGGGGACAAAAATCTTGCTGGCATTGACCACCACAATAAAATTGCAGCCAAGCTGCGCAGCGCCCCCTCTTGGCAAAGGGAAGGCACTGAGCCTTGGCACTGCCACACTGAAGCAGCTGGTCCAGCTTTTCTTGCCGCATGGTGTGCTCGCGCGCACCTACTGCATTGCCTCAAACGTGTGCCTGCCACCACACGGGCCCATCCTCAGCTGCCCAGGCCTGCACGTTGGGGCCTGAGCCCACTGCGCTCAGCCCAGCTTGCTGCCAACCCAGGCTCAACTTACTGCGTTGCTTCAAACATGCGCCTCCACACAGGGCCATCCTCAGCAGGAAGGGCACGCCCGTCGGAGCTGCGTGGAGGCTCATGCCATGGGTACATCTCTTCATCTGCAAGCAGGGGCATGGCAACTGTCAGCAGCTGTTGCCACCCTCTTCAGCCCATCCTTTGCTGCCGCAATCCTCAGCAGCCGTACATCTAGTAGATGTCCAGAGCCACCAGAGGCTCTTCTGTCATCCCTTCTCACCATCCTCCTCTAACAGGAACCCGCATCACCATGTCCTTCCCTGTCATCACTTGATGATGTCCTTCCCTGTCATCACTTTTGATGACGTCCCTCAGGCAGCTGCTGCCACAACTCGCCCTGGGGTATCACTGTGGGCAACGGCAGTGCATGGGAAGCAGGCCACATCTCTACTTTGCCCGACACTTAAACACATGACTGCGATTGCATGGTGGTATAGATGACACATCCTAGGCCATAATGGTCAGCATGGCTGGTGCTGCAAAGCAAACACTTGGAAGGCTCGGGTTGCATGGCTGGCGTGACCCTCTTCATGCGATGCATGCTTGCCAAGCTTGCCAAGCAGAGCGCACACCTGATAAATGGGTGAGCTTTTCATTGCTTTGGCCTTCACACATCCCAGCTCCCAGAGTGCATCCTCTGGCTTGGTCAATGCATACAACATGACTGAAGATGTTGGATAATTAGCCGAACAGCTGCCTGCCTAAAGGAGGACGCCCTGGGCATGGAACGCAGCGCACAGCCTGCCAAGCTTGCAACATGACGTGCAGGCGCGGAGAGGCGGGCCACACCAGTGTTGACCTGGAAGCACTGCATGGCCTGGCTTGCGACATGCAGGTGCGGAGAGGCAGGCCACACCTGTGTTGACCTGAAAGCGCTGCATGGCCTGGCTTGTGACGTGCAGGCGCAGAGAGGCGGGCCGCACCTGTGATGATCTGGAAGCACTGCATGGCCTGGCTTGCGATATACAGGTTCTCATGTCCCAGCAAGTCCTTGAGCTGACTGCAGGCAGAATACCGTATTTGCAGGCCCTCTGAGGAGCAGGCATGGCAGGCGGCACCTGGCTGTGTGGAATGCGTTGCAAAGATATAGCGGCCCAGCATGTCTTTCGGCTGGCTGCGAGCAGGAGGGGGGCTGTGAGGCTGGCCAGGGAATGTTGCCAACATCACAGCAATGAACATTGGGGCAGCTAGTCAAGGAAGGCGGTCATGGGCAGCCACCACCTCCAAACTCAAAACAGTGTGTAGGTGCTCTCGAGAAAGCAGAAACGCACCGACAGTGTGGCAGCCAGTCAGGGGCACGCAGCAGCCGCCCCTCATTGGCGTGCTTGCTGACAACATGAATAACTGCACGCAGCAGCTGCCCCTCATTGGTGTGCTTGCTGGCAATATCATTAACTGCACGCAGCAGCGGCCCCTCATTAGCGTGCTTGCTGACAACATGAATAACTACGCACCAGCTGCCCCTTACTGGTGTGCTTGCTGGCAATATGATTAACTGCAAGTGCATGGCTCCAACCCTGGGGCCACCCAAGGACGATGTGGTGGCTAGTGATCAGCCACCGGACAGTGAGCCTGAAGATCCAGCTGACAATCAACCATGCAATGCTTGTGAACCCCACTAGACGAGAAAAAGGAAATCACGTAGTACTAGGTTAAGGGCCAGTGGGCCTCTCTCAGAACGCATGGCACAGCTCATCACCTCCCAGCACAGGAGCATTGCCCATTTCCCTGACACACACACGCGCACACACACCACCCACACCACACAAACACACACCCCCACCCTCACACCCACACACACCACACACCCCCACCCTCACACCCACACACCCACAGCCAAGTAGCTGGCAGCAGCCCACTAGACAGGATGGCTGCACGCCAGATCAGGGGCGCCACCACTCACATGAGACCTCCCGCCTCAATGAAAGGCTTCACGCGCCCCCAGCTGCGGCAGTGCACCAAGTAACTGCAGAGCGCACAAGCATGAGCACGCACTCAGTCAGTCAAGTGCACCAGGGTACCGCACATAGGCGCAACACCAGTCTGAAGGTGTTTTTCTTCATGGGATCCAAGATGCATTGAAACACAAGCAAACCAGAGCAACGGCAGGCGCCACATGCAGAGCAGGTGCTGGCACAGCAAGGAAGCTATGGTTGGGGAACATTAACAAGCACAAAGCCCTTCAGCACACACATCCAAAGGCTTTATGAAGTAAAGTAGACCGACAACTTGAACAAACACCCAGATTCTCGCTTTCACGACCATGAAGACCTGAAAATAGGGCAGCATATTGTCCCACACAACTTTTGATGTGATCGGGTGCGCTGACTCACAAGCTGGTAAGGGCATGTGTCAGGCACTTCCCCTGCGACTCCTTGTGGGGTGTTGCTACTGGCATAGTCAACAGTCTAGGGTAGAGTGCCATGTCTTCTGTCGATGGAGAGAACAGGATTTGGCGTGCCTGCCATTTCAACACAACAAAAGTTAAGAATGCTTGTTTGCAAAAGCAATGGCATAGGCTATTTGATAAGTTTGTTGGCCATATCTTTCTCTGTTCCTCCAAACTGGCCTCAGCTTATTTCGCACACTACATGTTTTGCCTGTATGCATTAAACATGAAATTAAAACTTAAGACTAAAAGTATGTCTTTGCCTCCATGCCAAGTCCCATCCAAGCAATCAAGCAAATCAAGCAAAGCTGACTGATCAGATTGGGACAGTGGCAAGCAAATAAGGACAGTGCACCAGCACTCCAGTAGCACCGTGTTCCTGCATTCTCAATTCTTGATTCTTCTTGCTTTTCTCAACTCACCCATTCTGCCGTGACTGGTGTTCCCAGGCATTGCTGGAGAACAGCCGAGGGCGGATCTTTGTGGCGCTTTTGCATGGCCTTGATGATGGTCTTAGTAAGCTCTTCATCTGGTAGAGGCTCTATAGCTCTCATAAAGCCTTGGAACCCTGTGTCTGAGCTCAGGGATAAATGTTCCTCAAGCGAAGCTGAGAGTGCATTCGAATCCATAGACACGAATAACAAATATCATGCGAATACTCTTAACTAGATAATAAGAGAAATATTGCAAGTCAGAGTCCGCGTCCCTTTCGAATCACAGGATTATCACTTGCAAGAAATTCAAAGTCAGAACAAAGGTGTCGCAAAATATTTTTTTCTTAATTTTCTTTTAAGCATTCAACGCGTCCAAAGCATTCAAGCACTCAAAGCAACAGTCCAGCATTATTCCAATTTGACTTTTCCTTGTAGAGGCATACTATCCAATTTGTTAAATCAGCTTCAACAGAGGCGGTCTTTTCTGTGACAAAGTTGGGCCATAGCTCATTTCAGAACCTCAGGCCAACCAATTTCCCAACCAATTTCCCAATCTTCCACCTTTATTCCATACCAAATGCTTTAGCACTGTCTCACATTCCTCACATGAGGAATTTGTCCTAACCTAGGTAAACTTGATTTCAATCATCAATTTCATCTTCTCTGCATGCACAAACTCTTGCAGAGTATAATCCTTCCTTTGACGCTGTAACGGTACCGGTCTGACAGACCTGGCCACTTGGGTCCAACCAATTCCGGTGTTGGATGCCACTTTGGCACCTTCCTACTCCTTTGGAGGAGCGGGGGGACTTAAATCCCAACCCTTATGGGCCCTCGCTGCTGGCACCGGTTAGCTATTGCAACCTCCTGTTGCAATATTCATACCCTTACAGGCGCTGTGGACTCCATGTCAGGTGAAATCAACGTCACATAGGAACAAGCGTCATGGCATGCCATACAACAGATGCTGTTCCTTCTTCATTTACACAGATGATCATCATGAGAGCAACAGATGCTGTTCCTTCTTCGTTTACACAGATGATCTCATGAGAGCAATTTTACAAAGCTCTTCACAACACTGATTATAATCTACCCAATTTCTCTCTCACACGATGGCTTGGCTGCCAAGCCGTTTGTACCCTTTAGTGTCAAGCTTCTACTGAATGCCAAAGAAGCTCTGCATCTTTGCTAATGGTAATCCTCTTAGTCTTGTCCAGACAATATCGGGAGATGATTACCAAAACTGGGTAACTCAGTTGTTGCTCAGCCAGAAATACAAGCAACTGACCAACCAACTTCAGTTTGACTTCGATCGTCACTGATTATGAATCGTCGTGACATCCACTTTTGGAAACGGACATTTTGACAACTTGAAGTGCTCTTGTGCGGCTGTGCAAGATTAGATGCATGTTCTTTTTCACTGTCAAGACTTATTGTTTATGTGCCCTCTCAGAAACAGATATTCATTCCTTTTTCTCCCTTTTTGCTCGTCCTATTTTGTAGAGGCCTCTTACAAGGGGGTTACAAGGGGTTACAAGAAAAGACCTTCAGTCAAGAAGTGCAACTGCTAGCGCTAGCTTGCTCATAAAAAGTTATCAGTGCTTGAAGGAAGAGATAAAGCTTATTTGTCACGCCAGATTTATGCAGTGCCAGATTTATGCTGCATTGTGAGCCAGAGGTCGGTTGAGTCAGTTGGAGGAGTATTTGATCCTGTTGTCAGTTCAGCTATAGCTGTATTCCTGACCCAGAAAAGCAGACACATTGTTGAAGCCTGCGGGAGGAAATAGGGATGCACAAGTCCTTCGGAAAGAGACCAAATGTGGATGGGCACCGTGAAAAAGGACGTGTTGATAGAAGGAAAGAAAAGAAAAACTACGCAAGCAGCAAAAAAACTCCTCATCATGAGCAACATGATGTTGCTCATCTTGTAAATCATTAGCATTGCACAAGTCACAAGTAGGGGAGGTATTGTGAGTCCAGGTCACAAAATTTTATTTGTAGTGTGTGAGCCTGCCATGCTGCAAATGACGTCACAAGAAAGGCCTCTTACATTTGTAAGCCTTGCCTGGTCATCGTCTTTCTTTTCCTTCCTATACAGCCCAGCGGACTTTGCCACTTCATCTCAGACATTAAAGATCACATCTTGGCTGGCTAAGACCAGCCACAAAAAAATCAGCCTAACGTCCAGGCAATGTCCAGGCTGGCGGTTGACTCTAACTTGTCACCCAACTTGTAATTTGCTCCTCTATTCACTCAAGACATCCTGAATCTCATGACGTGTCTTCTTTCTTAAACCAGAACAACAATAAACTTCCTTCTTTCCTCAAGTCTTTGTGGAAGCTGTGCGTACTGGACAAGCTCTGCACGCCTGCGAGCAATTATAAAGAGTATAAAAAACCGATCAGGCGTGCACGGCGTGCGTATGTGAGGCACCAGAAGGCAGTCTTCCTGAACAGATTGCGCAAACATAGCCCTGAGATCCATGCTATACTGCGCAAGCGAAAAGGAGCACACCAAACACCCATCACCAAGGATACCTGGGAGGCATATCTGCATGAGCACTTCTGTGTCCCATCAAACAGCTGCCCTCCACCACATAGGGCAGCTGCAGAGGGTAGCTGCCCTGAAAGCCACACAGGAAATGTTGAAGCACAACCGCATGGCGGGTCTGTGGAAATCAACTCCACAGGTCCAGCAGCAAGTTCTTCACAAATTTTGGATAGCTGGGAACAAGGAAGCATGGGTCGCTGCCTTGAAAGCGCAACTGCTGGACACCGGGGGGTCTGGGGAACCATCAACAGAGGAGTGCAGTCCTTCATGGGAGCTGTCCGTGGGGTAGCACAGAGGGTTGCGGC
>LFCJ01003467.1_pt1 | contig 11560 bp, 7 predicted proteins | sample 643141 | NCBI WGS metagenome assembly LFCJ01 (sample SAMN03766243, study PRJNA286221) | soda lake metagenome | biome: soda lake; feature: Kulunda steppe; material: water; isolation source: sample B1-Br-g2 brine of Lake Bitter-1 | place: Russia: Kulunda steppe | collected 2010-07 | reverse complement strand
CGTCTGCTCGATAGCGGCGAGCGACGTACTGGACGAGCGAGATACCGATGGCGAACACGAGCAGGTGGGCGACTAGCTGTGGGTGATACACGACGAGTGCGATCGAAATGAACGCAAGTCCACCTCCGATCCCGGAGAGCAATCCTGGGTGAGGATCGGACAGGAGATACTTCGTGGCCAGATAGACGAACAGTGCGGACAACATCACCGCCTGTGTCATCGCGTGGGCGTTCATGTGTGTCGCGATCGTCGTGATCGTCAGCAGCAGAAACGCCGAAAACGTCGCGACGGCCACGGCAAACGGGCTCGACGTGATCTCACCGACTGTGAGCGGAATGAACATAAACGAGAGCAGCGTCGCGAGGACGACGACCAGAAGCATCGACTGCGGAATCGAGAGTCCGACGGTTGAGGTGATGAACACCGAGACTGTGTGAATGCCAGGATAGAGCAAATCCGTCGGTGCGATCGTCCCCTCACTGAGTGCTCGGGCCCAGCCGAGATGTGTCAACGCGTCGTGGTGGCCATAAAATCGGTAGCCGCGAACGAGCGGAAGCGCGACGAAGACCACTGCTACGATTCCGCCGAGTGCCAGCGCGTACGACCGAAACCGACGGTGGACGGTGGGGCTGAAGGAGACGGCGAGTGCGACACCCAGTGCAATTGCCAGACCGACCCAGACCGGTGTGGGAGTCATCGTATAGACCGAGAGTTCGTACCCGGTTGCCGGGTTCGTGTGTGCAAAGAGAGTGGCTCCGGAGACAGACAGAAACCCGATTACAAGTGCGATTTTTCGCCACAGCGAGCGTTCGGCGTCGGGAGGATGTGACATGCGACTCTACGGAACCGACTCTAGATTGTGGAATTGTTATACGCAATGTGAAAGCGGGTAACAGTAATCTACAGCCGAAAATCGGAGAGTACGAACGAAGCAAAATCGATGATGAAACCGGCGTTGACGATCGGAGCTGTGTTCCGTGACGATTCCTATCGGTCCCCCTCGATCGCTCAGTCCTCGTCGCCAGCAGCGCTCTCGGCGTCGGTAGTGATCTCGGTCCAGAAGTATGCGTGTCGGTAGGCGTTGTCTTGTGTCGGCGTCTCCGGCACCTCATCGGTGTAGACGAGCACCGAGATCCGAACCGTTCCGGGCTCGCCGGTTGGCGTAATATCTCGATCGCCGTATCCAGTGGCGCCGTCACTGAGAGAGTACTCGATCTGTCGCAACTCGGTTTGCTCGACGACCTCGTCACCCTCGAGTCGCTCTTCCTGGACGACGACAGTGTAGTTCATGTCCTGATTCTCGTTATTCTCGACACCGATGACGAGCGGAATCGACTCTCCGGGGGCGACTGCATCGGGATAGCCCGCCGCCACCAGCTCACCAGCATCGTTCTCCGTGAGCAACTCGAGGGAGGTGTACTCTTCTCCCTGCTGTGGGGCGACCAGGGCGTATCCAACGGTCGTTAGTGCGAGCACCATACTGAGAACGAGGGCGACGTTGATCGCCGTGTGGACCGTCGACTCCGTGTCGACGATTCGCCGCCGGGCAGCAGCCACCCGCTGACCGAGTTCGAGTTGGTATCGCTCCGAGGCCGGCACGGTTAGCCGCCGTCCGATTGCGACACCAATCATGGCCAGTGTGACGCCACTAACGATCCCGACGACAGTTCCCGTGGTGAAGCCGACAGGCGCGATTACGAGACCGAGCAGTGGCAACAGTGCAAAACTCAGCCCGAACGCGAGTGCCCCACGTTCGACATCAGAGAGACCCTGCGTCTGTGGGACCATCGTCGAGGAACCCGTGGTCGACGCCACGGCGGGCGCTCGACGTGGGAAGAGCATCGACACGAGCGCGTACCCTGGCGCAAAAAACAGCAGGGGTAGCCCCACCGCCGCTCGGACGAGCGACGACGAGACACCGACGACCGTCAAGAGCACGGCCGCCATGACAACGAAGCCCGCGGTCGTGAACAGGTCGACAGGTATCTGAGCGACAACTGCTTTACTCCGGTCTTGGATGGCTGAGAACGGTTTTGACAGAGCGTCTTTCATAGAGGCTGTAAGTATCGACTGATCGACTGTGATAGCTATTGTTAGTTGTCGGATAACCGATCGAGAGCCCTGCTGGGACGGACAGTTCTCTGTATGCGTCTACTCGAAGTACTGTCGCTTGGAACCGTCCGGTGACCTGATATTATTCATTCGCGCGAGACGCGATCATCGGCGATGGAACTCAGCACACTGGTCCGGTAGCAGTCCGGTAGGCGGCCTGAACCTCGTCGATGTGGGAGAGATCTTACTCGTGAATCGCTTTGGCCGCAGTTGTACGGCCAGACGGACTGTCAAGTAGTATCGACTTACGGGCTGTATTAGAGGATAGTTTCGGTACTCGGGAGGGAATCAATCTGTTCTCTCCTGTCCAGCGTGAACCACTGGAGTGATAACTGGTGGGAACTCCCTGCTGATATCGGGTTTTCCGCTCCCTACCGTGCACGAACGATCTATCGAGCGAACTCGTGTCAGTCCGTGGGTACGGCCGAGTTCGGCGCTTCTGTAGCGGTGCTAGTTGAAACAGCATCAGAGAGAGTAGCCGGCGGTTCACATAATGGTACCATACAAATTTAGAACGGTCCACTGAGGCACTCTAACATCGATTCTACGGCTGTCCCGGATCTCTGTCAACAATCTCTTACATAAGACAGACCGTTCTTCAAAAATATATAACAAAGTCGATTGTGGAGAAAAAAACGTGTAGATATCCATGTCTACTCACAGTGACTGGAGCACAGAACACACCTCCCAGCCACACCACCGCAAAACACCTCGGTAACCAGAATGTATAGAAACCACACCGTTGCTGTCGTTGTTCCAGCGTACAACGAAGCAGAATTCATCGGGTCCGTACTCGAAACGGTACCGGAGTTCGTCGATCGAGTGTACGTTGTCGACGACTGTTCGACAGACAGTACGTGGGAGGAGATCAACGCCACTGCACAGAAACTCAACCAACGACCACACCACCGCCGAGCATCACAACACGCGACAGATGGTGGCCACCCGTTTCCCCGGCGGATCGTTCCGATCCAGCACGAGACCAACAGAGGTGTCGGAGGAGCTCTCAAAACCGGCTACACCCACGCCTACGAAGACGGAATCGATATCACAGCCGTAATGGCTGGTGACGGGCAGATGGATCCCGAGTATCTCGACACGCTCATAGACCCGATTGTCGAGGGGAACGCCGACTACGCGAAGGGGAATCGATTCTTACATTCTGCGTCCCGAAAAGAGATGCCACGGTTCCGTTTGGTCGGAAACTGGCTGTTGTCGGTGCTTACGAAATTTGCGAGCGGATACTGGCGGACGGGCGACCCACAGAACGGGTATACCGCAATCTCCCGAACCGCACTGGCCGCGATCGATATCGATGCGTTGTACGATCGGTATGGGTTTGCAAACGAACTCCTGACTCGACTCAATTGTCATAACCTCCGGGTTGCTGATGTGGCGATGCCTGCGGTGTACGGCGAAGAAGAGAGCGATATCAAGTATCATACCTTTATTCCCACTGTCTCGAAGCTCCTCCTCACGCTGCTTTGCTGGCGTCTCAACGACAAATACCGGAGCCACGATGGTCGCTCCGTCGTCAGTCTCTACCTCCTCTGTTTCGGGAGCCTCCTCGCCACTGGAGTGAGTGCAACGATCGCTGCAACGACACGCAACGGCAACTCACCGAGGATGGCTCGCAGCGCGATCGGGTTTCTTTTCACGAGCGTGGCTGCGCTTGGTGGGGCCGTGTACGTCGAACGAGCACAGAATAGTGAGCTAGAGATGCAGGTTACGCCGACTGAAGAGGACAGATGAGCGATCGACAGCAGTCAGGAAGCCGTCCGCACAGCACAGACAGCCACCACTCGACACCACACACCAACCGATGAGATACCTGTTTTTCACCAACACTCCCGCCCACGTGCACATGTACAGGCACACTGTTACTCAGCTCCAGCGACGCGGTCATGACGTCCTGATTCTTGGACGCGACTATGGCTGTACAAAAGCGTTACTTGACTACTACGACCTGCCGTACACGCTGTATGGCATCTGCGAGACGAACAAAACCTCGCTGTTCAGAGAACTGCCAACACACTTTGTGAACATCTTCAGAGAAGCACGGTCGTTCGGTCCCGATCTCATCTGTGGGGTTGGCGCATACGCAGCCTTTGCTGGCGCGGTCACCCAGAGCCCCGTGTTCGCTATCCACGATTCCGAACCGACGACCCTTGACCATCTGTTCACGTCAGCGTTCGTCGATGCGTTCCTCACGCCGTATACGTTTCAAAAAGACATTCGGAATAACCACTACGAGTTCAACGGGTTCAAAGAACTCGCCTATCTTCACCCCGACGTCTACGAACCGGAGACGGAGATCCGAGACGAGCTGTCCCTCGAGCCCGATGAAACGTTCGTTATTGTTCGATTCAACGCCTTTGGATCACACCACGACATCAGTCACACCGGGTTCACGCCCGACCAGCGACGACGGCTCCTCGAAGTCCTGAGCAAAGACGCGACAGTGTTCGTCTCCGACGAAGGTGGGGAACTCGATTTTACCTCGGTTCCGGGACAGCCGTTCGATCTCCATCCGGCACTGCTCCACGACGCGCTGGCCGAAGCGTCACTGCTCATCGCGGATACACAGACCATGGTGACCGAAGCTGCCTGTCTGGGGACGCCGGCGATCCGATCGAATTCGTTTATCGGTGACGATGATATGGGGAATTTTATCGAACTCGAAGACCACGGACTCATTCTCAATCTGGCTGAGTTCGATGCTGTACTCGAACACTCCAGGGAGATCCTCGAGGATGAAGAGATCCAGGCAGCGTGGCAACACAAACGTGATGAGTTCCTCGAACACAAAGACAACCTTACCGAAATTATTGTCAAGGTGCTTTCCAACCCGACTGACATTGACGGGGTTGCGGAGCTATCCCGACGGCACGGAGGAACGTACTCGTCTCTCTCGAAGACGTAGTCAGTGGACCCTGAGTAGATGAGCAAGTACTGTATGGTCGATCAAAACCACCGTGTTTGGCCGCAGGTGCGCTGTTTGCCGCACCTGGCAGTCTGTACTGAATAAATAATAAACCACGTCGGTTGTCAACCACTGTGGTGATGCACGATCGGAACTCGCTTTCGCTTCCCCTCGACTCGATTTCGGTGTGGACGCCGCCGCGAGCATCTGGGCTATCGGGAACGGTATCGATCAGTGGCGACGACTTGATCGGAGAAGAGCGATCCCTGTCTGGTCGAACCCCAGACTATCGTACCGATGAGGAAACACCGCCACGCGCCTCTGTACGGGCAACGGTTCGGAACCGACAACCCGTGTTTCCCGAGGCCACCGGCTCGGGTACTGAGGTCACTCTATGACCGCCAGTTCGACCGGCGAACAGAGTCGACTCGATCGATCGGCTGCCGACGATAGTGAATCGACCGAAACCCGCGACGGAACGCCTGTCGAAGAACGTCGTATTCTCGCGCTGTCCGGGCTGCGATACAAAAACGAACAACACTATGGGCCACTCGCTGACGTCGCGGGAGACCTGACGCTCGTCTGTCTCGACGCGGAGTACACCCTCGACAACGCCAACTCAGTTGCCGTGCCACAGATCGGACCACGAGTGTTTCGTCTCGTCCTCCTGTTTTTCATTGCACTTTATGAGGGGTACAGAAACGAGTACGACGCCGTCGTCTCGATCTCACTCGTCCCCTACGGCTTCTATGCGCTCACACTCAAAACGGTGTTCGGAATCCCCGCTCATCTCGGCATCATCGGGGGCGATCTAAACTATCATCTCGATCAGTGGTACAGTCGGATCCCAGAGATGGCGTTTGCACAGTTCGACGTCATCTCAATTCCTGGGACGTCCCATGTCGAACAACTACGCGAACGTGGCATTCCGGAGCACCGAATCGAGATCCTGACGAACGCAATCGATACGGAGACCTACCAGCCGCCGGCAGACGACGTCGAACCCGAGTACGACTTCGTCTGGGTCGGACGGTTTAGCGACGAAAAAGCACCGCTTCGGTTCGTGAACGCACTCGAGAAATTCGCACAGACCGACCGCGAGTTTCGAGCGGTAATGGTCGGTGATGGGCCACTTCGGGAAGACGTCCATGAGGCGCTCCAAAAAAACGGGTTGATCGATTGCGTCGACCTTCCCGGTTGGGTCGACGATCCCGTGACGTACTATTACCGATCGAAGATATTCGTCCTAACGTCGAACCGTGACGCCCTCCCGCTCGTGATGATCGAGGCAATGGCGACCCAGCTCGCCTGCATCGTCCCGCCGGTCGGATCGATTCCGGACGTCGTCACAAATGGCCACAACGGTGTCGTTGTCTCAAACGGTGATATCGATACGTACGTGACCGCAATGAAACAGTTAGAAGACGACCGTTCCTATCGTCGATCGATCGCAGCCAACGCGGCGGCGGTTCGAGCTGAGTTCTCTCTCGAGAGTTCCAGCGACGACTGGCGACGAATAGTGCGGACGCTCGGTTCGTGATGGCTGCCAAACTGTACGGAATAGTCGATTGCTTCTGGATTGGGCATACTGTCGCCGTCAGATCGACTGCAATCGACACTTGTTCCGTACGGATCACACAGCACGCTCCGGTTACTGCTCTCGGGCGTTGTACTCGACGCTGACCGCTGCCTTCCCCACCATCTTGAAGTCGGTAATATCGCCACTGAACCAGTAGGCGTCGCGCCAGTTTGCAACGACACCACGGACGGTAGTTCCGTCAATGACATCGTCGTCATCTATCGACGCGTCCATGTAATCTGATTTAGCGACCTCACCGTCGACTGTGAACGAATACGCTGTCGGTTCGCTGGTTCCGGCGCCATCGAACAGGAGTACGTGAGGGAGGTCGTCGGCAGTTTCAGTCGTCCCCGCTTCGTCGTCTGCGTCTTCAGCAGCCGCAGTCTCAGTGCCGTCCGATCGATCGGTTTCTGATCCGCCAGATGAGGAACCTGCTGTGCCCGATGCGGCTTCCTCGGCTGACAGTGGAACACCGTCGACCTCGTCAGGTTCGGTGCGTTCGGCCGGGCCGACGGGTTCGCCGTTGAGGCTTGGGTTTGCCCACGAGGTCTGATAGTGAACGTTATCCACGTCGAATCGGCTGTTCGAGACCGTTACTTCGACGTCTGTCTGCGTGTACTGCCCCTGGCTGCCACCGCCACCGATGCTGATATCCTGGCCAAGATTCATTCCACCGGTTATATCTGAGTCGATAACTTCCGTCTGATTGAAGAATCCGGTGTACGCTCGGTCACAGTTGTACATGACACAATTCTTTACGTAGGAACCATTTGTCCCAAGCCGAAACCCGGCGGCGAAGCAGTCTGCACAGTAAGAGTCCTCGATAGCGACTGTTCCGCCTGCACCAGGGCTCGGGTGATCGTTCGGATTCCCCATCGAACTGGCGTAAATGGCGTTGTCAGAGAACCCCTGGATATTGACGTTACGGATGTCGAGGTGGCCCGCATGTCCCGAACTGACGAAGATTCCTTCCGTTCCGTCGGGATAGCCAGTTCCAGCGTCACCATCGGCGCGGTAGATGTTCTCGATCGTCGCACTGCTGTTTGCGTTCGGTACCGATACCAGGAATGAACCCTCGTCGTGTGCAGGGTACGTTCCCTTGATACCAATGTTTCGGATCGTGAAATCATTGGCAACCGCGCGGATGAGAATCTTCGCCCCATCGGCCGTCATATCGATGAGAACGTTCTCCCAGGTCTCGCCATCAGTGACTGTCTTCGTAAATTGCTCTCCAGCCCCGACAACTATCTCCTCGTAGTCGTCCTCCGTAGCGGCATTTGCCGTCGCGGCAACGCCCGCAGCCGCTGCCGCGCCGGTCATTGTAAGATACGATCGTCGACTGAATAATCCGTTATTACTGGATTCGTCGGCTGCATCGGTAGCTTTCGGAGTGGGTTCGCCGCTACTCGGTACCGTAGTATCGGGCTTCATTCATATGTCCAATTATACGTTAACTGCCTAAACGTTCACCTTCTAACGGACAGTTTTTATAAACTCTCCACATCTGGCGCACAGTATGGATTAAAATAATAAGATAAAAAGAAAGTATCTGGAAAATACGTTTCAAGTAGTACACGTTCGAAGGTGACCCGACTGATCGGAACTCGAACGAACAGGGACTGCCAGTCTGTCGTTTGCGACTGGAGACTACTAGTCTCGTCTACAGCGTTTGTAGGCGATACTGGTAGTCATAGTTCTGTGCTGGGGATTCAGCGATACATGGTAAAGACGACAGTGTGATCGATTCTCCCGCACCGCCGATTCGGGCTCGTGACTCAGTCTTGCTTGCTCCGAGTTCCCGATGCAGCCTCTTCTGGCGACAGCGGAACACCATCGACGTCTTCTGGGTTAGTGCGTTCGGCTGGACCGACTGGCTCGCCATCGAGGGTTGGATCTGCCCACTCGGTTTGAAGATGGACGCGATCTACGTCGAACCGGGTGTTGGTGACTGCTACTTCGACGTTCGTCTGCGTGTACTGCCCCTGGCTGCCACCGCCACCGATGCTGATATCCTGGTCGAGGTTCTTGCCACCGATGATGTCGGAATCAATGACCTCGGTCCGGCCAAAGAATCCTGTGTATGCGCGATCACAGTTGTACATGACGCAGTTCTTTACGTAGGAGTCGTCCGTTCCGAGCCGAAAACCGGCAGCGAAACAGTCTGCACAGTAGGAGTCTTCGATTGCGACCGTTCCCCCAGCTCCCGGACTCGGATGATCGTTCGGGTTCCCCATCGAGCTAGCGTAGATAGCGTTATCGGAGAACCCCTGAATGTTGACGTTGCGGATGTCGAGATGCCCAGCATGACTTGGACCGACGAACATCCCTTCTGTCCCGTTGGGATACCCGTCCCCAGCATCGCCGTCTGCCCGGTGGATGTTTTCGACGAGTGCGCTGCTCTCTGGGTCTGGAACTCCAAGCAAAAACGACGATTCGTCAACCGCAGGGTACATCCCACGGATACCGATATTACGGATCGTGATATCGTTTGCCACCGCGTTGATCGTGATCGTTGCACCGTCTGCGGTCATGTCGATGAGGACGTTCTCCCAGCTCTCGCCGTCAGTGAGTTCCTTCGCGAACGTTTCACCTGCACCGACAGTTATCTCTTCGTAATCATCGCTTCCCGCAGCAGCAGTCGCTGTCGCACCAACCGCTGCTGCTACCGTCGCGCCAGTCAACTGCAGATACGATCGACGACTAACCGACCTGCTATCGCTCGGTTTTCGTGGTCCGCTGTGGCTTGTGGCGAAACGGTCCTCGTTATGTTCTGCTGGAATGTTGCGTTTCATTCATCCGGGTAACAATGGCTTGACCGTGTAACGCTTCACCTGAAAAAGAGCAGTGTTTATATAATATATGCCTAACTTGAACTGAAAGTATTGAAGAATGCGATCGATTCAGCACATTCAACATACGTTAGATACCCAGTTGGGCAGATTGCGTGGGAAGAGGACTGTTCTCTACAGAGAGAGGCTGTAACCCATTATCTCCCGGACCCCAATGTTTCACTTTGAACAATACTTATAAAAGTCAGCTCACGGTGCCCCGATCAGATCCGCCGGGTATCGAACGGAAAGCCGTGGTTACGTCTTATTTTCCCCTTTTGTCCCGTGTTGCTAGAGGCAGTCGTCGAAACGGACTGCGGTAGGAGGAGTTTCCTGAGACGATAGTCTCCGAAACCCATCGCTTACAAAGATACTCTAAGACGTCCTTCAGATCATGACGAAATGGATACTCAATGAATTGGTCGGCAGACAGCCTGATGGGGGGGCGAACGAATGAGCATCGACGTCCGCATCGCGACCGAAGATGATCTCGATCGATGGAACGGCTACGTCGAGCGATCGCCACAGGGTGGGCTCTGTCACGAACTCGAGGCGCTAGAGGTGCAAGCCGATCACGCCGATGCGACGCTGCATCCGTTGATCGGGTTCAAAGGACAGGAGGCAGTCGGTCTGTTTCCGGTCTTCGAGATCGAGAAAGGGTTCGTCACGACGGCGTTCTCACCACCACCCCACCTTCGGGTGCCGTACCTCGGCCCCGCGTTCATGAATATGGGGAAGCTGAAACAGCGCAAGCGAGAGCGGCGACAGAAGCGGTTCATCGAGGGCTGTTTCGAGTGGGTAGAATCGGAACTCGCGCCGAAGTATGCGCATCTGCGGACCAGTACTGCGTTCGGTGATTCGCGCCCGTTCAAGTGGAACAAGTACGACGTGTCGCCGGAGTACACCTACGTTGTCGATCTTACCCACGATGAAGACGAGTTGCTAATGACGTTCAGTAGTGACGCGCGGAGCAATATCACGAACACCGATGACGACGCCTACGAGATCGAGGTCGGCGGTGACGAGGAGATACGTCTCATCGTGGACCAGGTGCGACAGCGGTACGAATCCCAGGGCGTCAGCTTCAACGTCACCGAAGAGTTCGTCCTCGATTTGGCCGATCGTACCGAAACCGGTGCGGTACGGCCGTACACCCTTCGTTCCGACGGCGAGTTCCTCGGCGGCATCCTTGCCCTGGAACACGGCGATAGGACGGGGCGGTGGCTTGGTGGGGTCCGGACCGACAGGGAGATCGAGCTGCCGACGAACGACCTGCTCGACTGGGCGGTGATGAGCGACGGCCTCGATCGCGGACTCGCCGCCTACGATCTGATCGGTGCCGACAATCCACGGATCAACCAGTACAAAGCGAAATTCAACCCCGAACTCCAGACCTACTACAGTATCGAGTACGGTGAGTGGGGGTTCCAGACGATCGCGTCGCTGTACAACTCAGTCAAGTGAGCGCGATCGGGCGGGCGGTCGCGACGCGCCCGGATCCCTTCGACGCCGGGACGATCGACAGCGCGGTCACACGGAGACGTTCAGTATGACCAATAATTCTCTCCATAACGAAGATACGGTATCAAAGAGGTATCGCTAATGAGCGACTCGTCTCTCCAGACGCTCCTAGTTGGCATCGACGCGGCCTGCGATCGAGTACTCGACCCTCGCTTCGAGGCGGGAACACTCCCGACGCTGGAATCGATCTACGACGATGGAACGGGTGGGCCACTCGAATCACAGATCCCGCCGTGGACGGCTTCGGCATGGCCGTCGCTCTATACGGGCATGAACCCCGGCAAACACGGCGTCTACAGTTTTCTGACGTTCGAGGGCTACGACTGGGACGTGGTCAACGCGAGTGACGTCCGCGAACGGACGATCTGGGAGCTCCTCGATCGCCACGGACTCACGAGCGTCGTCGTCAACGCGCCAGTAACACATCCGACGCGATCGTTCGACGGGGCGTTGATTCCCGGCTATACCGCCCCGGAAGACCCCGACTGTCACCCCGAAGGGGTGCTCGATGACGTTCGGGAGGCGGTCGATGACTATCGCGTCTACCCGGACGAAACGGCCGAGGACCTGGGGGGAGCGTACGCAGACTGTGCACGG
>LFCJ01003466.1_pt1 | contig 11562 bp, 15 predicted proteins | sample 643141 | NCBI WGS metagenome assembly LFCJ01 (sample SAMN03766243, study PRJNA286221) | soda lake metagenome | biome: soda lake; feature: Kulunda steppe; material: water; isolation source: sample B1-Br-g2 brine of Lake Bitter-1 | place: Russia: Kulunda steppe | collected 2010-07 | reverse complement strand
TGCAAGTTAAACGCTGTCGGAGCATTGGTAGTAAGATCAAATATTTTTTCAAGATCTTCTTCTCGAACGGTTTTATCCTTAAACTTTTTTGTTGACGCCCAGTCCTCGATTATGTCTTCTATGTCCATTTTTCTTCATTCAGGAGGATATTCTTCGGGTTTTAAACTTCCATTTTCAACCAGACGATATCTGGAGCAGTATTTCTTCATCTTAGTCTCTCCACATGTAGGGTTTCTGGCCTTACAGTTGTTTTTACCATGTTCAATCATAAGCATGTGAAGAGAGTTTTTCAGTTCATGAGGAACAATTTCATTAAGTATTTCGTGAGCTTTCTCATTTGATGCGTTAAAAGGTATAAGCTGGAACCTTTTGGAAATTCTCTCAACATGTGTATCTACAGGCATAACATCCGCATCAAAATGAAAGTTTAGAAGAACTGAAGCTGTTTTAGGCCCTATTCCTTTGATCTGCTCGAGCCATGCCTGTGCATCAGATTCTTCCATCTCACCAAGAAACTCTACGGAATATCCTCCCGTCTCCTCTCTTAAAGCCTTTAATGTTCTTTGTATTCTCTTAGCCTTCGTCTCAGGAAGTCCTGCAGGTTTTATCACTTCTGCAAGTTCTTCTACGGGACAATTCTCAATTGATTCATAGTTTCTGAACTCTGTAAATAGGTTTTCTGCAGCTCTAGCAGTGTTAGTATCAGCCACATTCTGAGAAAGTATGGTTATCAGTAGCTGTCTAACCCCATCTGAGCTATCATGGAACTTCTGCTCACCATAAATACTGAGTAGATCCTGATGTATACGCCTTATACGTTCTTCAGACTGTTTTAACTCCATGGGTGAATATTCAGATATTACGTTAATAAGATTAAATTGTTAAAACTCCTGAGAATCTGTTTTAATTTCTTCCGCTTGTCTTAAAACAGTTTTGTGTTAAATAAAGATTTTCGTAATAATTTTTACAGTTTTAGGCAAACCTAAAACAATTTTTTAACCAAATTCTTCTTTTAATAACTTCGATAGCTTTTCTGATGTCGCATCAGTCTTCAGTAAAGGTTTTATAGCTTCATACTCTTTCAAATCATTAAATTGTTCCTCAGAATCAACAACCACTATTGAATTCTGTTCAAGTTTTTTCAATTGTTCCAAGACTAGAGGGTTAGTTGTAGTCAATATTATTAAGTCCGATTTATCGTAATTAGCTTTTTCCCAGACCTTATTATCCGTAAGATCTGCAAAAAAAGTGTTGTAATTCTTATATCCTGCTTTTTCTATGTTAGACCTATTATAGTCTATTACCAAGAATTCTTCGTCTTTCCGACGTAGTTCCTCAGCTACTAAAGAACCTAATTTATCATAACCCGCTAATATAACATGATTCTGTAGACTGGTTTGTTTATAGGACTCTAGAAACTCATACTCCAGCCTTCTAATCGGACCAGCAATTTTTTCAAACACAGAGTTCTGTCTATGCGCTAAAAAGCCTACAAAAACCATGGAAAACGCCATTGAGATCACAACAGATTCAAAAATAGTATCAGATATAGATCCACTATAAACTGCTAAAAAGACAGCTGCTAATGCAAACTCACTGACTTCAGAAAGATTTAAAGATATCTTGAATCCTGTTAAAGGTGAATTATCATCAATAAGCGCGATTAAAAACACAACAATAGGTCTAATAATTAATACAAGCGCCAGTAACCCTAGTGACACATATATAGTCGTCACAGAACTTATAGAGACTAAAGAACCTAAACCTACGAATGTAATTACTGCAAAAAAGTCTTTTACATGTTCAACAGAATCTAAAATTTCATCAGTCTTAACACCCCCAGAAAGTGCCAGACCTCCTGCAAAACACGTGGCCACTACTGATATATCCGTATAATAGCCTATAGAGGCGCTAAGGCTGAATGCAGAGACAACAAGAAGCACCTGCAACTCTACAGTCTCAAATAAAGGCTGAATCCTAGGAGAAAATAAGTAACGGAAAACCAGTGCAGAAAATAATAAAAAAACGGTCAGAAATACCGGTAAAAAGCCGCCACCAATAGATTGAGCTGTTATAAAGCCTATAAACACCACTGCAAGGAAGTCCTCTGTGAGGTTCGCACCAGTAGAGATCTTTCCGTGATGAAGATCCATCCTCATCTTCTGATCAAAGAGATCTGTACCTGCTAAAGTAGATCCAAGACCTGCGGCCAAACCAAGATAAAGGCTATCAACAGTACCAAAACCGAAAAGCTGGCCCATCACAAATCCTAGAAAGCTCAGTACAGAAACTTGTACAACTGCTATATTAATACTATCTGACGCGATCTCTCTAAATCCGCCAAAGTCTGTTCTCAGACCTATATAAAATACCAGAAATAGAATACCAGCAAGTATAGTTTCTGAGGATTCAAACTGTATGAAGAAAGACGATGCCACTCCTGCCAAGATTAAGAACGGTATTATAGGAAGATCTGTCGTACGAGAGATCACTGCAGCTAAAAAACCGGCACCAAAGATTACAGCTATAAGTAAAATGACATCTATCAATTTTCTTCACCTCTAAAATTATTGTAAGCCTTTAAAATGGCTTCAGATACTATTTCGTTCTCATCATATGTTCGAGCTCGATCATACTCTGTCTCAGACCGCAGAAATATCTTGCCCCCCTCATTCTCATCTAAAATAAGTTTGTGAAGATCTTTATCATCGATATTAACCATTACAAAATCTGCATCCTGAATTCCTTTCTCCTTCCTTAGGTCCTCATGATAGACATCACCGAACAAATATTCAGCGCCTTGGATCTCAACATCAGAATCTGTTCCAATAACAGTTATTTTATCGAATTTTTCTCTAAGCGTTTCAATACTTTTCCCCACAGCATTATTGTAGCCAAGTATTAATGCAGAACTCTCGGATCCGTCGGACTCCTCAGAGTCTGTTTTGGAAATTAGACGCGCCAATCTTCCATGAACAGTTATTATATAGCTCGAGGCCGTCATAGTAATTATAGCTACTAATGTTATTAGACCTAATAACTGATCTCCTATAAGACCTGCTGCTAAGAGTGTAGCTCCGAATACTAAAGAGAACTCGCTGGTCTGCATCATGGTTAAACCAGACTTTAGAGATGTTTCAATAGAGAAACCCTGATTATAGGTAAATACAAACGTAAAGCCTAGCTTAGAAACCATAAGAATTATCGACAATATTAAAGCCTCAGGCCAAAGAGATAAGAATTCGCCTCCAGAAAGACCTAGCCCAAAGTTTAGGAAGAAAAACGCCAGAAAAAGCTCAGTTAAAGGCTTAATATCATATTTTATCTCTTCAGAAAAGTTTAACTGACCTAAACCTAAGCCCGCTATAAACGCACCCACCTCAATACTCATGCCAGAAAGTTTTGCAGCCATTAAAAATAAAGAGAGCCAAGCTATACCTGTTATGAACAAAGGAAGATTTCTAGAAGCCATATAAGAAACTAGCCTCGGCAAAAATACTTTTGATGCAACAATAGTACCGATTATAGCTAAAAATAGGAAAATTGAGCTGTAAACCAGGCTTTGTGCAATCCCTGAGCCTCCTGAAGAAACAACTAGAACCATTAGCATTACTACCACTATATCCTGTATCAGCAAATTACCTGTATTTAGCTCCCCGTAAGTCTTTTTCACGGCGTTTTCATCAGATAAATACTTCTCAACAATAGCGGTAGAACTGTACATAAGAGCCAGTCCCAATAAAAATGATTCAAAAAAACTAAAACCTATTAAATACCCTGTAAACGCTGTTACAAGTAATATAGACGCCATTACACCTGCAGATATTTTTATAACAGGTCTAAATACACTTTTGACCTCACCAAAATTAAGCTCTACACCTATTAAAAAAAGCAGGAACGCTAAGCCTAGTTCCGCAGCAGTTTCTGTCAAAGGAGTTGATTCCGTCAACCCTAAAGCTGCAGGACCGACAATTATTCCTGCAAACAGATAAGCTATCAGCGTAGGCTGCTTCAAATGATAGGCTATAAGCCCTAAAACAGTAGCTGATAAAACCAGTATTGTAAGCTCAAAACCTCCTGTAATCATACAAGATTCCTATCAAATAATAGTTTCTGTTCGCTTAAATAAAAAGAAGGAAAAAATGAAATGTTTCAAGCGGCTCTAGAGTTCATCTCCGGCTTTGTGGATCATATACATATCCAAGAATCCGTAAACCTGCTTACAGAAGAACGGCAGGATTACAAACGCCAGAGATGTTTCAAATGCTCCTAACATGGCCGGTCCTTCCGGATAAACGACCTCGCTTAAGTACCATGCTGCCGGATACAGTGCGAAGAATACCGATATGTATCCTGCTAGCAGCTTGTACTTCTTAGCTAGCACATCTGAAGTCTCCTCAGCAATCTTGCGGAAAGGAACCCATAGAAGGTAAACCACTCCTGCAAGTAGCAGACAACCAGCCCAAAACGCGTAAGCCGGTGTAGCTGCTGCTTCCTGAGATATCACACCTGTCACAATCAGCATGAACTGAAGACCCATAAGTGCGGCTATCAGATCATAGTGATTCTTTTCAGACTTGTACGTAGCTGTTAAAGCTAGAGCTAGTACAATTAAAGGCGTGGATACCATCCAGTCAACGTACCACGCAAAGTCGCTTAGAAGAGTCTGTCCCTCAACGAAGTTGAGGTACATTAGTCCCGACCAAGTCACGATAAAGAAGTGGACTATCGGGAATCTTCTAGGCACGTTGTCCCAGATCTTGCTGAGGTATAGGAAGGCTAGACCGCTTAGAAAGGCAGTTATTATGTATGCCCAAATATAGGGGCTGCTGCCTGATGCTGCGATAGCTTCGTATACCATTATTAAAGTCTATGACAAAGTCCAATATATATTTTAGCTTTTAACTACATGTTTTTGTGATTATAACCTGTTTTTAGTTGACCCTTAAATCATTAAAGTTGTTTTTATGACTCCTTTAACTAGAGATCTAATCTCCTCTACTACTATTTAATTGGAACTAATCTGCATCTCCAGAACTATGTTGGCTAAAAACGTCAGTCTAGCAGTTTACTAACCTGCGCCAGATCCTCGTTACTGTGTCTCTCTTCTATATCTGAGAGCTCCGTGTATCCATCCATATTTCTTATGTAGTGGCGCTGTATATTACGGTAGGGCTCGCTTACCGCTCTGTATAGCCCGCGCAAATATCCTTTTTCCGAAGCCGGTTCAATAGACGGCTCTTCAGGCTCCTGTTCTAGAAAACTCTCATCCGTGTATTCTGTATTGTATCTTACTGTCTGAGATCCAATAAGTGTCATTAAAGCAGTATAACTTCCTAAGGTGCCTATAGCAAGACCTATATTAACCGTCTTTCTTGTCTTATCTAAAAGATCTTCATAGGGCTTGTGCTCCTCCATAAGAAGCTCTTGCAGAAAAACCGTTAAACTGTTTTCCATATAAAGCCCTTAACAGAATCAGTATACAAGTTATAAACCTGACAAACAACTGATTAAGTGAACAACAGAATGGTTCGATCAATGTTTGAAGAGTTCTCCCCAAGATACCAGCACGTTATAGGAACCGGTATAGGAGTTCTGCTTCTGTTTTACACCTTAAGCTTTCTACTAGACGTGATGAACATATTTGGTTTGAGAAACCTCTACTCCGATATGACTGTTCCTCTTCTCTGGGATCTCATGTTCCAAGAACGCGGCCCCGTAGAAATGTTCCAGTGGCTTTTTCTAGGATTTCTAACTATTACCAGCGCCTTCCTGTTCGGAATACTTACGGAAAGAAACCGTAGGAAGGAAGGAATGTTCTGGTTCTTATTTTCTATAGCAGGAGTGCTTATGCTTATGGAGGACGCAGGAAACATTAGACACTTTGTTCTAAGAGAAAATATGGTCCTAGGATGGGTCGTTATGCAGAGCCTTGAAACCTTATACTTCGGGCTGATTGCAGCTATACCTATAGCAGCGGTACTAAAGTACGGCAAACACCTTAGAGAAAGCCGTATAACCATTGTTTTGCTGGCTCTAGGGTTTCTGTTTTACGGTATGGCTGTGTTTTTTTCAGGGCCAGCCGACCTCACCAATATCAATATCTATGTAGGCGATGCCTTCTATGACGCAACAGCAACTTTAGGAGGTGAAGAGCTCGAGCAGATCTATGAAGAAACCGATGCAAGACTGGAAGAACAGGCCGGAGGAGAAGGATTTATGGATGTGAGCTACCGTTTCGTTGACCACTTAATAGAGGAAAGCCTCGAGCTACTTGGCGCCACTATGCTTCTGGCAGCCGCAGTATCATATATGGAGCTTCTTAGAAGAGAAAAATAAAGAAGAAGTTACGCCGATTTTCACGGTCTTCGCTCCTGGTTTTCAGGGCCGTTTCCGTTCTCCCGTGTACTGTTCTCTATACCGTCTTCGGTCTGTTCATGCGCCTCCTGTGTCTGGTTTCCTATATCTTCTCTAGGACCTGTCTCTGTACCAGGACCTGCATCAGACGGCGGTCCTGCTCTCCGACTATTCTCTATCGCTGTTTCTATTCCTTGTTGAGCCTGTTCAGGTAGTTGTTCCCTAAGACTTTCCAGCCTCTCTGTCTGTTGCTGTGAGGCTTCAGCTATTCTCTGTTGAATTTCCTCATTACCTGACCGGTTTGCTCTTTCGGATGCTCTTTCAATTCCTTGACCGTATCTTTCGATTGCTTGCTCTGCTCTTTCTGTGTCGTTTCTTTGTGAAAGTGCTTCTGCTTCTGCAAGTCTTCTTTCAGCATGGTTGGTCTCAACTTGGGCCTCTCTGTCTACACTTCCTATTCCTGGAGCTCTTGCCATCCCCATCTCTATTCTTTCAGATACTGAGGTCGCAAAGTAGAATCTGTCTCCTGGTACGCGGATATCTGCCTGTTCATCTGCTTCTTCAGGAAGCTGTTCCGCCTCTTCAGGTACTTCAATCTCTTCTGATATGTTGTCGTTTTGCTCTGCAGCAATAGTTGTAGATAGTAGTGCTACAAGCCCTATAACTGCCGCAAATTTAATTCTGTTTTTCATTTTGGATTTATTCACCAAGAGGTTCTTAGACTAACCACCCTTATAAGGCCTGTTCGTAAATAGTCGTTCGAAAAGGTTTGAAAAGCGTTTATTAGCGTTTATCTTGAAGTTTTAGCCGTTTATTTTCGTTTGAAGAGGTTATATTAAGCTGTGTCTTATTATTTACTGGTATGGTAGATCCGGTTTTTCCCGAAGCTACTATAGGCCCCTTATTCTATATCGCTTTAGGCATACTTATGACTTTATTTGTGGCCTTATTGGTTTATACTTACCGCCTTAAAGCATCTGTGAACTCAGATCTTGATCTTAAGCAGCTGAATATGTCTCCATCCAGAATAACTATCTTAGAAGAGCTTTTATCTGGAGGCGTTATGCAGAACGAGCTGCCTAAGAGGACAGGACTTTCTAAGGCAACAGTTAGCCAGTCAGTAAAAGAGTTAGATAAGAAGAAACTGGTAAAACGTAAGAAGAGAGGTAATACGTATCTAATTGAGATACACAAAGATGTTTTGGAGGAAAAGTGTAAGAGACCGAGTTAGCATGTCTTTTCGCAGGTTCCAGGAACTATTTTTCTGTTCTCTCATCAAGTATTCTTAGGACTATATCCCTGTTGTTTTCTGTGTAGAGTATGTTTGCTTCTGCTTCCTCATTCTTTGTAACTGATATGCCTAGACCTAGATTATCAAAAACGTCTCTAAGTTTATCGGCTAGTCCTGTCTCCCCATGGATTATGAACTTGTTTCCATCGTCCTGTATCTTGGTGATTCTCACAGGTTAAGTTTGATCTCTTTCATTAATCAACTTTTAGCCTGTAGCCTTCATCTGGTAGGTTTCAAACTCTTGGACTAGTTCTCTTAGTATTCCGGCGAGTTCTTCTCCATCTCCTGTTAGTTTTACAATCTTTTTTCTTCCTTTTTTCTCGAACTCGACCAGTCCGTGTCTCTTCATTCTTTGAAGTATTTTTACGGTATGCGAGTAGGTCGCGTCTACCTCTGTTGATAGTGCCGATGCATAGTAGTCGGACCTTCTACTGAGTTTTACAAGTATTCTGACTGGTTTCGAGTTTACAAACAGTTCTTCTGGTGTCTCCGACATTTATATCGCCCAAAACATGGTTTTGTATACTGGTTTAAGTAAAGATATTATATGAAGGTTCAATATTGTTTCTTGTTGGCATAATTGTTCCATACATGTTACTGTTTCTAAGGGTTAATAAAGGTTAATGAGTTTTAAGAAGTTTAAACAGCTTCAAAGCTGTTAAGATTTTTTTGATCGGCCTCCAAAGAACTATACATAACTCTAATAACATCAAAAGCTGTAAAACCATATAAATAACTTAAAAAACAGTATAAACACTTCGTATTAAGACAGACTCAATATCCTACTAGAAAAGTCAAAAAAAGGTCTGAGCGAAACGTACGTAAATTAACGTGTCGAACTCGCCACTCTGTTTAAATAAATTCAGTATAAAGCCCTTACCGTGAATAAGATGGAGTTTTCAATCGCCAAGATGAAAGAGATACTGAAGAGCCAAGGAGACAAAAGAGTGTCGGAAGGCAGCGCCGACGAACTAAGAGACATACTGGAGATGTTCGCAGGCGACATAGCCGAAGAATCAATCGCCGTAGCCAAAGAAGACGGTAGAAAGACAATCAGGGCCTCAGACATAAGAGAAGCTCTCAGATAAAACCGCCCTATTCTTATTCTTTTTAAGTTACGGAAGTCAAACACCACGGATTTAAGTCTTAATTCTCAACTTACCGATATGGATACCGAGGAAATAATCGAAAAACTAGTCGAAGAAGCAGACCTCGAAAAAGAAGATATAGAGGAAAAGATAGACGAAAAAATGGAAGAGTTCTCCGGCCTAGTATCGGAAGAAGGCGCAGCACATCTAGTCGCAAAAGAACACGGCGTTGACATCGCAGAAGCCTCAAAACAAGAACTAAAAGTAGAAAACGTCGTACCCGAGATGCGCAAGGTATCCATAAAAGCCCGAGTAGTAAACATCACTGAACCGAACACGTTCGAAAGAGACGATGGAGACGACGGAAAAGTACAGAACGTCGTGCTCGGAGACGACACCGGAACCATAAGACTAACTCTCTGGGACGAACAGACCGAGATAGCTGAAAAAGTAGAGGAAGGTGACGCAATACATATAACCGGCGCATACACCGTCGAAGATAATAGAGAAAACGCAGAACTACGGCTCGGAGACTCCGCACAGGTAAAAATGGCTGAAGAAGATGAAGTACCTGAAGTAGAGACAAGAGATTCAACCACAACTAAAGCAGATATAGGAGAAGTAAGAACTGAAGGCGCAAGCTTCGAAGTAACCGGCATGCTTGTAGATGTCTACACAAGCAATCCTTTCTACAGAGTAGATCCTGACTCCGGTGACACAGTAAGAGAGAACGACGATGGAGACTACGTTACCGATGACGGGACAGAAGTAGAGGAACCAGACCACCGTCTAGCAATTTCATGTGTCGTAGACGATGGAACAGGAAACATTAGAGCTGTACTCTTCGGCGAACAAGCAAGAAACCTCCTAGAGCTTTCTGAAGAAGAAGAACGAGATGGAGACACAGACGCGGTAGAAGACGCAGCTGAAGAAGTAATAGGGAAAGAAATTCAGGTACAGGGACGAACACGGTACAACGACTATTTCGGAAGAATAGAGATGCTTGCAAACAGTTTTGAACAAGTATCAACTGAAAAACAGATCAAAGAACTACTAGAAATAATGGAAGCCTAAAAAAGCTTCCACTTATCTACAAGGTAAAAATACTATGACCGAACAAGAAGAGCAAAAAGTCGAACTCGAAGACCTACAAGGAGTAGGAGCTAAGACAGCAGAAAAACTAAGAGACGCAGGATACGACGACCTAATGTCTATCGCCACAATGAGCAGTGGCGACCTAGGAGAACTAGCAGACCTAGGAGAGAAAAAATCACAGAAAATCATAACAGCTGCTCGAAAAGAACTAGACCTCGGTTTCGAAACAGGAAAAGACAAGTATGACTCACGTCAAGAAATGCAGAAGATAAGCACCAGTGCGGAAAACCTTGACGAAATACTCGGAGGCGGAGTAGAAACCCAAGCAATAACAGAGTTCTACGGAGAGTACGGATCAGCAAAAACACAGCTCTCACACCAACTATCCGTAAACGTGCAGAGATCTGAAGATGAGGGCGGACTCGGAAGAGGCGTAGTCTTCATAGATACAGAGGATACGTTCACACCTATCAGAATCGAACAGATGGCAGAAGAAGCAGGACTAGATGTTGAGGAAACACTGAACAACATCCATGTTGCAAGAGCTTACAACTCCGACCACCAGATGCTTTTAGCGGATGAAGCGCAAGACATCTGTCAGAAAGAAGATATCGGTTTGATCGTCGTAGACTCCCTAACAGCACAGTTCAGAGCGGACTACGTAGGAAGAGGCGAGCTGGCACCAAGACAACAGAAGCTTAACAGACACATGAACACTTTGTTACGTTTAGCTAACTCTCATAACGCCGCAGTAGTTGTCACCAACCAGGTTATGAGTAATCCTGACCAGATGTTTGGAGATCCAACAAAGGCTATTGGAGGTCACATAGTAGCACACAACTCGGCTGTTCGACTTTACCTACGTAAAGGAAAGAAGGACAAAAGAGTTGCAAGACTTGTAGACTCTCCTTACATGCCTGAAGGAGAAGCAGTATTTAGAATCACTGACGGCGGAATAGTAGACGCCAGTTAAACATTTTCTTCTCTACTTATTTTTTAGTTCTGTACATTTTCTGAAATATAACGGTCGTATGACTCCAGTATCATCCGCATTGCATCTTCGAAAACTTCTTCAGTAAAAGAGTATGTTTCAACACTGTAGACTTCATCATCCTTCTCTGTGTATACAACGAAGTTGTAGTCTGATTTGTTTACAAAAACCGCAGGATAGTCAACGTTCTCTCTAACTATATCTATGGTTATTTCTTCTGTCTCTAAAGTGGCTATACCGTTCTCATAGTAGATATCTTCAAAGTATCTATCAACCTTCTCGACCACCTCCTGCATCAAAATAAACCTCCCTCTAGTAACTTATCAGAGTATAGAGAACTCTGTGCAAGCCCTTTTTTCAGTCTAGGAGTACATGGTCTTTCAAACTGCTGGTTCATCAAATGCTCTAGATGATATCCTCTTCTGAAACAATTACGAAGTCTCCTATACTTCTTACAGCTGAGAAAGGTACAATGTTTCGTCCTCTTCTATCTTCCTGTAGCTGTACATCATCTATATGCTCTGTTGTATTACTTATCAAAAGATTCATTAGTTCTCCTGTATCTGAAACGAATGAAACGTCTTCTACTTCTCCATATTTTTTTCCATGTTCTTCAGATACTATTGTCTTACCTACTAGCTGTGTTCCACGTGGTCTGTCCGACATTATTTTTTTACACCGTATAATAAGTTTATAGAGGTTTGAAAGTTAAAAAACTGTATGGCGCGACTGTTCTCCGC
>LFCJ01003464.1_pt1 | contig 11569 bp, 9 predicted proteins | sample 643141 | NCBI WGS metagenome assembly LFCJ01 (sample SAMN03766243, study PRJNA286221) | soda lake metagenome | biome: soda lake; feature: Kulunda steppe; material: water; isolation source: sample B1-Br-g2 brine of Lake Bitter-1 | place: Russia: Kulunda steppe | collected 2010-07 | reverse complement strand
GCTACGTCGGCCTGCCGCTCGCGCAGGCGTTCGACAGTGTGGGCCACGACGTCTGGGGGGTCGACATCGATCCCGACAAGATCGCAACGCTCGAAGCAGGGACCGATCCGACGGGTGACGTCGGTGACGAGGCGATCGCCGACAGCGACATCGAGTTCGCGACCGACCCAGGACTGGTCGAACAGGCTGACGTCGTGATCGTCGCCGTCCCGACGCCAGTCGACGACCTCAAAAAACCCGACCTGAGCCTCGTCGAGAGCGCCGGCAAGACGATCGGCGAGCACCTCACCTCGGGGACGACCGCCGTCCTCGAGTCGACGGTGTATCCGGGTGCGACGCGCGAGGTGTTCGTGCCTGCGATCGAGGAGACGTCTGGGCTGGTTGCTGGTGAGGAGTTCGGCGTGGGCTACTCACCCGAACGGATGGTTCCGGGTGACGAGGACCACGGGCTCGCGAACGTCGTCAAGATCGTCAGCGGCATGACCGACGAGACGCGTGCGGAGTTGGCTGCATTGTATGGGACGGTGGTCGACGCTGGCGTGCACGAGGCGGCGACGATCGAGACCGCCGAGGCGGCGAAGTGTGTCGAGAACACGCAGCGGGATCTGAACATTGCGCTGGTCAACGAGCTCGCCGTTGCGTGTGAGCACCTCGATCTGGATACCGAAGCGGTGCTCGAGGCCGCGGGGACGAAGTGGAACTTCCACGACTACCGTCCTGGCCTCGTTGGTGGGCACTGCATCCCCGTCGATCCGTTCTACCTGATCTACGAGAGCGAACAGAACGGGTTCGACCCGGAGCTGATTCGAAAGGCCCGCGAGGTCAACGAGTACGTCCCGAACCACGTCGCCAAACTGACGATCAAGGCACTCAACGAGAGCGAGAAGGTACTCAAAGGCAGTCGCGTGCTCGTTGCTGGCCTCTCGTACAAACCGGACGTCGAAGACATTCGGACGTCGGCGATCGGCGGCGTGATCGACGAGCTCGAAGGGTATGGTATCGAGATCGTCGGCTTCGATCCCCACGCCGACAACGACCAGATGCGCGAGGAGTTCGGCATCGAGGTCCAACAGGAGCTCTCGGTTGCTGAGTTCGACGGGCTCGTGATCGGCACGCCACACACCGAGTTCCACGGGCTGCCATTTGATGATCTGGCCCACGAGATGGCCGAAAATCCGGTGCTGGTCGACGTCGATGGGGCGTTCGAGGACCGTGCAGATGGCTTCACCTACCGGAGGCTCTGATGTACCGGGACCACTCGGTCGGGGTCGTCATCCCCGCGTACAACGAGGAGGGGTTCGTCGGCGACGTCATCCGCGAGATGCCCGACTACGTCGATCGGATGTACCTGATCGACGACTGCTCGACGGACGGCACGTGGGAGGAGATCCAGTCGGCTGCGCGTGAGGATGCCGACGCCCAGACGCTGGAGTTCGACGAGGAGCAGGGCGTCGAGGTCGTCGCTGACCGTGGCGACTCGCTGCTCCACCAGCGAGCGATCGTCGAGGATCCGATCGGTCGGGTCGTGCCGATCCAGCACCGCGAGAACCTCGGTGCCGGCGGTGCGATCAAGACGGGCTACCTGGCGGCGCTGGCCGACAAAATCGATATCGTGCCGACGATCGACGGCGACGGCCAGATGGATCTGGAGCAGTTGCCGAAACTGCTGGATCCGATCGTCGAAGATAAAGCCGATTACGCGAAAGGAAACCGGCTGTTGTACAAGGAGTTCCGATCGGAGATGCCAGCGTTTCGGTTCTTCGGGAACTCGATTCTGACGTTCTTGACGAAGATCGCCTCGGGATACTGGAAGACGATGGACCCACAGAACGGGTATACGGCGATCTCCGGGTATGCGCTGGCGAACGTTGGGATCGAGAACATGTACGAGTACTACGGCTACTGCAACGATCTCCTGGTGAAGCTGAACGCCAAGGGGATGCGGGTGGCCGACGTCGCGATCCCGGCGGTGTACGGGGATGAAGAGTCCTCGATCAACTACACGACGTACATCCGGAAGGTGTCGGGGATGTTGCTGAAGAACTTCTTCTGGCGGCTGAAGGTGAAGTACTTGGTACTCGACTTCCACCCGCTGGCGTTGTTCTACCTGTTCGGGGCCGCGACCGCGGGGCTTGGCATTGCAGCCGGGATGTGGTCGCTGTACGCGAAGGTTGTGCTTGGCCAGGCGCTGTTCATGCGCGCCTCGGCGAGTCTGTTGCTGTTCGCCGTCGGAAGCATGTTCCTGATGTTCGCGATGCTGTTCGATATGCAAGCGAGTGAGAGCAAGGAAGTGCAGATTCGGAGTTGAGTGAGATGAGCACTGAAAACCTTCGTATCCTTCGGATCGCAGCGAGTACCTACCCAGAAGTCGTCGGCGGCGTCGGACTGCACGTCCATCATATGTCCCGAGTGCAGGCCGAGATGGGACACGACGTTACCGTCCTCACCTCGGACAACGGCGATCGATCGCTGCCACGAGAGGAACAGAGAGCGGGGTATCGACTGCTTCGCCACCGGGAAATCGCTCGACCACTCGATAACACGATTATCCCAGGCGTTGTCAGCACACTCCGTGGAAACATCGACGAATACGACGTCCTTCACATTCACTCACACCTGTACTTCAGTAGTAATGTGGCCGCCGTATTTAGTCGCTTATCAGATATTCCGACGGTGGTCACCAACCACGGCCTGATATCGCAAACCGCACCCTCGTGGGTACAAAAAGTGTTCAACCCAACGCTTGGCAAGTTCACGTTCGAGGTCGGTGATTCCGTCCTCTGTTATACGGAGACCGATAAACAGCGACTTCGAGAGCGTGGGATCGAGACGGATATTTCCGTGATTCCGAACGGGATCGATTGCTCACAGTTCGAACCAACCAACTGTGAGCCGAATCGTCAACTGCTGTTCGTTGGCCGGTTGAAAGATGGAAAAGGGCCACACTACCTGCTCGAAGCCTTCGGGCAACTGGCCGCGGAGTATCCTGACCTCTCGTTGAAACTCGTCGGTGACGGACCACTCCGACCGGATCTCGAAACCCAGGCCGCCCAACTCGGCGTCACCGATCGGGTCGAGTTCCTCGGTGAAGTCCCCAACGACGAACTGCCACGGCTGTACAACGAAAGCCTGGCGTTCGTGCTCCCGAGCCTGAGTGAAGGCCTGCCGCGTACCGTCCTCGAAGCTATGGCCTGTGGAACGCCCGTCGTGACCTCAGATCTTGAGCAGCTGCGACCGATCGTCGAGGATGCTGGATACACAGCCGAGCCAGGATCGCCGGCGGACCTCCGATCGAGTATGGATGAGTTGCTGCAATTGAACGGGCAACTTGACGAGTTTGGAGAACGGGCGCGCAAACGAGTCGAACGGAAATACTCATGGCAGAATACGGTTGAGGAGACCGTAACGCAGTACCGCCAAGCGATTGATGACAGTCCAGCATGACCAGTTCAAAACCACTCGTAAGCGTCGTCATCCCGACGTACAATCGAGAAGAGTATCTTCCACTAGCGATCGACAGTGCTCTGTCTCAGACGTACGAAAACATCGAAATTGTCGTTGTGGACGATTGCTCGACTGACGGAACAGCAGAACTGATTGAAACACAGTATTCCGAAGACGTCCAATTTATACAGCACGCCGAAAACCGCGGCGGTAGTGCCGCCAGAAACACGGGGATCGATGCAGCGTCTGGAGAGTACATTGCGCTTCTTGATTCGGACGACGAGTGGAGTCCACGAAAAGTCGAGAAGCAAGTGAATCGGTTGGAAGAGCTCTCTGATGAGTGGGTCGCTGCGTATACTGATTTTCATCAGACACGCCAATCTTGGCTGATTGAACTATTTGATAATATTTTTCCACGGACAAGCGGCCAAGAGGGTGGAGAAGAGCTAATTGAAGATGTCCTTACCAAACAGTTTGCACATGGTGGATCATCATCTCTAGTAATCCGTACAAGCGCATTAGCAGAACTCAACGGCTTTGATGAGCGGTTCCAACGTCACCAAGATATCGAGTTGCTTCTTCGCCTACTACAACACGGAAAACTTGCCTATGTTGATGAAGAACTGTTTCGAAAACACGATTCTGGTAATCCAACACTCGAAGATGTCGTATCTTCTGATAAACTTTATCGGGAACAATTTTCTTCTCTTATTGAAGAGTACGAACAACACGGGTCAAATATAACAGGTATTCATGACTATCGCCTCGCAAAATATTACTTTCGTAATGCTAAGTTCCAAAAAGGAATTAAGAAACTCCGCCATGCATCGTTTCCAGAGTTTCGAGATATGGTCACTGTATTATTATCGATAATTAAGGGAATGAAATTGAAATTCACAAGAGCCACGACACGGTTTACTAGGAGTTTGAATATACAAAAGCATTACAATAAATAGATTGCAGAACAACAGAGACGAAACTGCCGCATCAGACGGTGACGGAAGAGTTATACAATCTCCATGCTGAATAATCATCGAATGAAAAGCGTCCTTGCTGACGCCCGTATTGCACTTATTGTCAAGTTTTTATCAATTTCTGGAATGGCCATCGCCGGTCACCAATTGGGTCGAATCTATCCGGGCGTACTCGTTTTCTTTTTTATTGGTCTTTGCAGTCTTCTTGTCCTGCTTCGATATGGTCAGCATCTTTTTAGTATCGTTTGTGGAGCTATTTTACTTGCAATCAGTTTTAGATGGTTTTCTATTCACATTCCAGAGACAGTAATTGGCGCAGATACACCAGGCAACGTTCGGTGGACTCAACGTTTGATCGAGACTGGAAGCGCAGAAGCGATTGGATCCGCATTTTACGCAGACGCCCCTATTTATTATATATTTTCAGCCATCTCAGCAGTGGTTTTGGATGTTGAACCAGCGAGCGCCATTGCGGTATATGCGGTTATATTGAGCGTCGTTCCGCCGCTAGTCGTCATAGCAATGATTAAATCGCTTGGCATTACCAAACCCCAATTTCTTGCGATTGGCGCACTACTGGCGGTTGCAACAACTGAAATTGTACGAAGGACTTACTGGCCAGTTGCGCAGTCACATGCATCAGTTCACTGGTGGATACTGCTCCTTATTATCATTTGGTATGTTAGAAGGCCAAGTAAACGGTTATACGCGCTTCTCGCTATCCTCCTCACGACACTGGCATTGACACACAAAATTCCGCTTGGAATCGCCATTGCTACCTTCGGAACCCTTCTAATATTACATTATATTGACCGATTAGCATGGAAAGACCTTGGGGATACAAGCCCTCTACAGCAGGTTCTCGGCTTAACTGTCTTTACTGCCGTAGTAATGCTTGTCCAATGGATCTATACATCCTCATTGCTTTTTCAAATAGTGAACCGATTTAATAGGTTCTACCAAGAATTATCATCTGGAGGAGGTGGAGGAGCTGGCGGTGGATCGTCGTTTGAACCCTCTGCTGCAATTACTGCTCGTCCAGGCCTAATAGCCGAAGTTTGGAGGTATCCTGCCGAATATGCTCTCTTTGTCGAACGGGGACATCTTATAGCGATACTCCTGTTTAGTGGATTAGGTTGGGCTATACTCTTTTTATTTGCTAGAGACAGACGGTATCGGCACGCTGTTCAAATCTTATTGGCGGCCGCTGCAGTCTGTGTCGCTCTTATGTTTGTGGGGCTGATCTCAATCAACGCACTAAATCCTACGCGACCATTGTTATTAATTGAACCAGTTCTTGTTTGTCTGATTGTGGGTGGGTTGTGGCTGGCATCCAACCGTTGGTCACGGAATTTTAGCGTCCAATCAATCGCAATGACCTTTTTAATATTATTAATACTTTGGACGCAGGTTTTTTCCGGGACGGTTGCAGCAGATTATGCTAATACACCCCGATACTATCTCGATAGCCCTGAAGTAAAAGCTGCAGATACCCTCTGTGAGTATTCAGATGAACAAATCGCCGTCGACCAAGAGTATCATCAGTTTGGCGAATGCAGTCAATTCGACCGAATTTCCCGTGAATCAACAGACCCACTATATAATGCGAACATCACCGAAGAAGAACATCCGGTCGTGGCATATCGGCACGACCCAACAGTCTATCTTGGATATCATGATCGTTGGATTCTTACTTGGGACCCTTCCACTGAACTCCCCCAAAGATACCATACAACATATGACAACGGATATGTTACGGCATACAGTAAACAAACAATATAATCCCATGTCGGGTGTCAATTTCATCGATAGCAGAATCACTTATCAATCAACCAATGTATCTAGTGTCAAATAATGGACATATCTGTAATAATACCGGTATATAATGATTCTAATGGGATTGAAACCACGCTCAGCTCGCTTGTTTCACAAAACATTTCGTCGGATAGATATGAAGTAATCGTGGTAGACAATGGTTCAACAGATGAAACGCCCAGTGTAATTTCATCGTATCAACAAAAGTGGCCAGAAACGATACAAATGCACTATGAGACGGAGATCCAAGGGTCGTACGCAGCCAGAAATACAGGCCTTGAACAGTCTAAAGGTAATATATTAGCTTTTATTGATGCCGATATGAGTGTCAAACCGACGTGGCTGAGCAGTATTTTACGCTTTTTCGATGAAAGAGACTGTGACTATGTTGGTTGCAATGTTGAAATTACGATCCCAAAAAACGAACAGAGTATTTGGGCACGATATAATAAGGCCCGAGGTTTTCCCGTAGAACATTATATCAAACATCACAACTTTGCACCAACCTGTTGTATGGCCGTACGACAGTCCGTTATTGAGGATGTTGGTCAGTTCGACGAACGGTTAGTATCTGGTGGCGATTCAGAATTTGGAAAGCGTGTGGCAAAAGCCGGGTATACTCAATGCTTCGCTTCGGAAATTACAATGATTCATCCTGCCCGTACTACCCCATCAGAGCTCATATCTAAAGGTGTACGACTTGGTCGAGGTCGCTATCAAGTTCGGACGTACCATCCAGAAGTTTTCGGCTACGATCGGCTTTCGATCAGTGATTTCTTACCCCCCCACCCAATCAAGTACCGACGCCGAATCAGTAGTGAGCGATCAGTCCATTTGTTCGTTATTTATTATGTACTAGAATCGATACTCAAGGTGGCTAAACTATATGGGATACTCTCCGAACTTTCATCAAAAAATAGGAACTAAAAACGGATTTAGACAAAGCGGTTAGTCAGGTTGGCCGATCTCGTCAATTAGGGGAGCGAGTTCGTCTGCAACCGTTGATGCGGTTGTTCCCTCACCACTAACTGTGTGAACAGAATTGGAAGCATTCGGTGTGCCTTTGACCAAGTCATCGATAATATCAGACATTTCTTCGGCATCCGTCTTGGTTTGAGATAGCTTTTCGAACCGCGTTGTATTCGTATCTCGTTTCTCCAGACGATTAAGAGCAGTCTCGGGACTAACTTGTACCACGACAAGATGGCGTTCAACTGGAATCCCAAACAACGGTAACAATTCAATAAGATTAGCAATTGCCGGCTCATTCGAAGATAGTGCGACAGACCAACAAGCCTGATACGGACCTTGATCAAGCAAATGAACTCCACTTTTTTTTAATGGTCTTTTCATGAGGTAACAGAGATATAGCGAATAGAGCCATAATCTGATGGTATCAGTATAAGAACGTTGATTGCTTTGAACAATTGTTCGAAGTATTTGTATAGATTTCATAGGATTGATAATGAGTGTAACAACGGCATAACCAATCATCGTTATGTATCTGTGTACAAAAGACCTACTTCCGTGTGTTATATCATAGGTCGTATTCGTCACATCCATCCCTTCTGCTTCAAGTTGATTTTTTAGTTCACTGGCAATGGTCGATTTGCCTGCTGCCGGGAGTCCAAGAAACTCAACTACGATTGGGTGGTTCACATAATATAGAATTGAAAGGGTTCCAATGAATCTATCGACAATCGGAGTCTGGTTTTTCGAGGACTACCACAACTATAAATATTATTGACAGATATAATAACCACCGTGTGTGATTAGGTATCAGACACATTGAAAGACGGGAATTTAATATAATATTACACTTATGCTGGAGCATAATGAAAGCTAAATATAAATATTTACAGAGAGAAGATACACATCTCTCAATTAGGACGCTGCCACACCCCAAATCAATAACAAATATACATGGTTTCCACTAGTGTTATTATCCCAGTATATAACGACCCAGATGGTCTTATAGCAACGGTAGAATCACTGTTGGACCAGTCAACAGATGACTACGAAATAATAATCGCAGATAACGGTTCGACTGATAAGACAAAAGCAATCGCAAAGAAATATACTGAAAGTAAAGAAGTTCGGTTAGTAGTTGAAGACGAAATTCAGGGATCTTATGCCGCTCGCAATGCAGGAATCAGTATTGCAACTGGAGATGTACTCGGCTTTATTGATGCAGATATGTGGGTGGAAAATGATTATATTGAATCAATCTCTGAAGAAATACTAGTTAATGGATTCAAATACATCGGTTGTAATGTTGAAGTAGTCGCTCAAAACGACATAATATCGCGTTATAATTTAGCAGATGCATTTGATATTGAGCACTATATTAACAATAGAAGGTTTGCCCCAACTAACTGTCTCGTAGTACATCGAGAACTATTCGATACTGTTGGACTTTTTGATACACAATTAATTTCGTCAGGCGACTTTGAATTTGGTCGTCGGGTTGCAAATGCTGGGTATGAGATGAAACATATGCCAGAAATAACTGTTTACCATCCAGCACGGGGTACGCTTCAAGAGCTGGCTAAAAAAAACACTCGTATTGGAAGAGGAAAGCAACAATTACACCATCGCTATCCTGATCAGTACTCTGGTCAAAAACTCCACAACCCAATCCGTTATTTTCCTCCCCACCCATATAGGTTCTACAAAACGTATAAGGACGATGTGGAATATCCAACCGATTTTGTTGTATGGTTCCTTCTAGAGTGGATCTTAAAATTGTATAGGCGGAAAGGGGCAATACTAGAGTTAGCAAGTAACTATTCCTAATTATGGTTTGTCGAAAATCGATATGAAAGATTACCAGACGCTATAATAGACTATGCTTTTTGGAACACTGTTTCGAGTTTGTCTGCTTCTATCTTAATATTAAAATCTCTACAAACTGTTTTTCGTGCTGCTTCTGCATACCTTTTCCTCTCCTTGTCCGTCTGGAGCAATCGGATCAGGGCCTCAGCAGTTGCTTCCGGGTTCCGTGGTTCGGTTAAGAGCCCATTTCTCTCGTGATCAATTAATTCAGGGATTCCAGAGACAGTGGTTGAAACTGGGGGTGTTTTCATTGCCATCGCCTCCATTAGGACTACAGGAATTCCGTCCCGATCTCCGGAATCGGTTATAATACATGGGAGCAAGAAACACTGGGCTTCGTCAAGTTCAGTCACTAAACGCTGGTCACTAACATTATCTAAGAATTCGACATTCTCATCGATACCCAATTGATCAACTATATCAATCAGCTGGTTTTTTAATTTCCCCGATCCGATGATGTGATATTCTATATTGGGGATCTGTTCAGTTGCGATTTTTACCGCTTTTAACGCGTATGGAAGCCCCTTCTTTTCAACAAACCTTGATATAGTTAGGATTCGGTTTTCTTTTGTTGACTGTGTCGGTTCAAATTTTTCGGGTCTAATTCCCGCCCGAACGATATCAATTGGAGTGTCCGTAGTGAATTGCTTCTGAATGTTTGTCTTGTTATACTCGGAAATAGTTACGATCCGATCAGCTCGTTTGAGCAGGGTTTTAGTATAGTTTCGGGATTGTTTCTCGTAGAGATCATATGCATGGGTTGTAATAGTAAATGGCACACCGTAGTATCTAGCCGCATATTGAGCACTGAATTTTTCTAACGATGCAAAGTGGGCATGAAATATATCTGGCTGCCAACCAAGTGAATCAATGAATTCAATGCACTCTCTTGCTCGAATTTGATTTGCAAGACGCCGCTCTAATGGAACATCATATAATAGGCTTGTTATATACCTCGGGTGAAGAGCTTTCTTTGAAAAAAGTTTATTGAAGTCAGTTCTCCCAGGGCTTTTTAAATAATTAATAGGTATATCTAATTTTTCAAACTCTCTATGTTGGATGCCAGTGTTCGATTTGTTTACCGCACAGACCGCAATCGTGTGCCCTTTCCGATCTAATTCGTATATTTCGTTAAGTATAAAACTTTCAGATATTTTTGGGAAGTGTTTGAGATAGTATATGATATTCATGTAGACTCTCATTTGTATTACTGCTATATATACACTACCAATTGTGGCGGTGTTCAATCATCTTGTATGGACTCATAGAGGCATATTCATTAATTATAAAAACTATCAGAAATAAACTTATTCTGTGAACTAAAGCAACTGTATGCGTAAAAGTAGGCCACTTTCGGACAAGTCAGCCATAAACCAATATATATTGACATTCCACACAGTTGTTGTCTATCAGCCTTTATTGATACATAAACACCGCTGGACTTCTGGGTGATCTAATGGCAAACCCTCTGTATTGTCTGTTTCCACAGCGGATTCCAGTTTCTCAACCCATTCTTGATGTCGAACCAGTACTGTAACCGGGATAGAATCAAGATTAGCTAGTTTTGCTGCTGTTAGTCTGTGTGTGCTATCTACAAACAAAAACTCACCATCACGGGAGATATCAACAGTAACCTCATTGACAAATCTTTTTCTTTTATTATGTGGATAACTATTTAATTCTGTTTGTGTAATATAGCCCTTGTTGGACATTGAATCCATCAAATTCTCAATTCTTTTCACATGTTCGATTGCATTTTCAACATCTTTGACATCATATTCGTTACTACTTGCTAAATCCATCTCTTCTATTTTAATTCCTTTTTGAAAGTATAATTTAGCAATTTTATAATACGACCTCTCTTCAAAATACCTGGGGTAGTCCTGTCGGATAGGTTGTTGATCCCAGTTACCACTCATTACTTTGCCAAGGAGTGATTCACGGTTTTTCCATGGAGGGAATTCTCGTCCTGTATATCTATTTAGTACGGACGGAGATACATTATAAATCTCGAATGGTGATAATGGTGTATTATACTTTTCAATGTCTTCTTCTTTCCCGATATTTGAAATTCTGTACGCTGTGTCATTAGATATAATATGGGATAAAATGAATTCAACAACCCGCCGGTAATCTTTTTGGAGGATTTGCATAGACGTTGCTTAAGACCTTGTCGTAAAAGTAATTTCTGAATGATCATTACTGCGGGACAAACGCTGGTGTCACACAGCTGTGAGTGCTAAACACTTTCAGACAATTCGTCAGACAGTGTTTTGAACTTTTAACTCTTTTTCCGAGAACGGTGAGCAACAGTTATAGCCTTTTCAGGTTGTTCATCAGGAGCGAGTCGCTCAACTCAGCTATCAGTACCTCACAAGGCGTCTTTGGCTAACTCGGTCTGAAGCCGCAGTTCTGTTCTGCTGAGTCATGATCCACGGAGTTCGACTCCGAAACTGAGTGAAGCTGTGTGATCTGTCGCTGTCGGCGGCGCTCAGCCGCCG
>LFCJ01003463.1_pt1 | contig 11570 bp, 10 predicted proteins | sample 643141 | NCBI WGS metagenome assembly LFCJ01 (sample SAMN03766243, study PRJNA286221) | soda lake metagenome | biome: soda lake; feature: Kulunda steppe; material: water; isolation source: sample B1-Br-g2 brine of Lake Bitter-1 | place: Russia: Kulunda steppe | collected 2010-07 | reverse complement strand
GGGGGGGGGGGGCTGTCCATGGGGTAACCGCCTTCTAAGGTGTATGTCATGGGTGAATCCGCGATCTGTAACACACATGCAGCTTTCTCATCTGGGCCTTCATCGGCCCTCCCCATCCATCCCATAATAAATGTTGCTTTGCTCGCGCAGTCATCCTGAGCCACTCGCCCATGCGCGCATTAGTGCCAGCTCTGAAGGAGCAGCCTGTCCTGATAAGTGGCCGCGGGGATGTCTTGGGGGTTGCCAGGCACTACGGTTTTCAGAGGTGTGGGATCAAATACAAATACCCTGATCTGTCATGAATTTGCTGAACAGCTTTGCAGGCTGTGGACTCCAAGACTGCCTGAGCATTAGACATGCTTGCATGGAATGAGTGCTGGCCGAGACCTTGCCTCCAGACAAAGCTTGATGCTGTATGGTCATAGATCAGGCATGTGCATTACCCCGACCCGGAAATAAAAGTGATTGAAAGCTTCAAAATCCCTCTGCACTCGTAGGGTTGTATCAGTAGAGGACTTAGCAAGAGCGATGCCCAGCGCTGTTCCATTTGCCCGACCAAGAGGTGCGCTCATGGTGCAAAGGTTCATTGCAGAGCTTGCAGCAATGAAATGAACAAATTAGGTGTAGCAGTGTGGCGTGACAGGCACAGCAGGCTCACCTCAGCCCCGTCTTGCCCCATCTTGCAGATGAATTAGGGAGCGCCGAATGTCCTGTACAAAAGGAGGGCCTTGCCACAGAGGCAAACCCTATCAGAGCCGTTTGCGTTATCACAGACCCAAGGTACCAAGCTCAAGGCAGGCACAATGCCTGCTGTCTGTGCAGGCTGGCCCTTGCACCAGGCTTGAACATGCCAGTTTGATACTTGCCTACCTACCTGGTGGCAGCAGTCACAAGCATGCGTCAAAATCAATTTGGACAGTGTCGTAAGGGCAACCTCAGTCAATTCAGTCCAGGAACAGGCCCTGGTGGCAAGTGTACCATAGGCTATATTAGGCCAAAAATGGCTGACATTTTGAGGGCATGTACCCATCAGATCATCTTCCTCGCTCCTGTGCAGCAACTGGTATGTTGACCTCCAGATTATTCTCGACGTCCTGATGTCTGGGGGAGTGCCGACACGCTTGCAAAACGCTTCAGGTGTGACGGACCTGCTGGTGTTAGAGACACGGTGGTGGACTTTGTAGTGCACCATATCATGCAGTCTGCCTGCATGCGCATACAGCGTGCTCCGTGTTAAGCCTGAACTCTGATTTCCTTTACCCCCTCAGGTGTATCAACATCCTCTGTGGAACTTTACTTCAGCAACCCAGACTTGCTGTGGGCAAATGACTTTCCTCGCAACAGGCTAGGTCAGGTGCGGCCTGCTGTTGTCTTGCTTATGAGCACCAAGATCAAATGGTTGGATTCAGGGTTGGGTCATGCGTTCATTTGCCCAGACCAATGCGCGTATGATACAAACAATTTGCGTATTTAACGTGAATGCGTCCACATTTAGGGATCATTTTTGAAGGTAGTGTTAGGGGGGGTAGAGGGGGGCCTGTGGGTCCCCAACTGCCCCCCCAGCTACCGATAACCACTCCTATACAATCTTAGATGTATATATATATTCAAAATGCCTATAGAAAAGGGGAAGGAGTGGGATCATGTCGCTATCCTTGAGCTGAAAGACAAGTTGCACCAGCACAAGGTGTTGTGCAAGTACTGCACGTATGTCTTTGTAGGTGGTGCTTCCCGCATCAGGGAGTACTTCCTGCACATTATTCCAGCTTGTGGGATAGCAAAGTGCACAGCAGATGAGGCATTCCTTGTCAGGTGGGCATGCACTTCTCTTGGGATTCTGAATTTTAGCTTGGTGGCAATTCTTTCGCTGACCTTTGGAAAGCTTGCAAGCAAGGATGCAACACATTCATCTCGTGCCGAACACCCCACTGCATGGCAAATACATCACTGGACAGCTGCTGCTCCCCATCACCAAACATAGCACGGAAAGGCTCCTATCGTCAGGAAGTACTCCTAGCGAAGAAGCAATGCTTCAAGCCGTGCATGTGGCAGCTCGCAATGCATGCCAGGGCTGTGTGCGTTGGTGAAAGGTAGGGGCATGGGGCACCCATTCCTTCAAGTAAGCGGCTCTAGCTAGGGGCTCAGACGGAGCAGTGGGAATAGGCAAAGGGAATGGCATAGGCATCAGAGTGAAGAGCAGCACTGAGGTAACATCAATGGCAAACAGTTCGGGACCCCCCCTCTCCGGCTGGCCGCCGAAGCGCCTCAGGCAGGCAGGCAGGCAGGCAGGCCTGAGGTGCAGCACCCTCAGGCCACAGAGCTGCCCACATCTGAGTGTGCACACATGAATAATATAGCCAGAGGGGCAAACATACATTCCGGGCAATCTCTTGTCTTACCTGCAAAAGAAGCGCTTTGTGACCTTTCCGCCGGAGAAATGGGTCTGGCTGCTGTAGTAATTAGTGCATGTGCTCGCCTGATACTCAAGACTTGAAATTCAAAAAGGAAGGCCAATCATGAAGTGTCACAAGTATGAAAGCACCTGGCGTTGCAGCAATCTTCATCAAATTGTTTTCAGACAGTGCTGGTTTGAGACAATCAATCAAGTCATTTGCCTTTTGGACCAAAGTTTTTTCATCACTTGGACTTGGAAACAGTTCTTCGAGGTCTTTGAAGAACTGTTTCCAAATCCAATTGATCCATGTGTAGCTAAGAATGCCAAGGTTTGCTCTGAGGAAAAGATAAGCCACTTGCAACTTCATTCTGAGGAATGATCTACCTTACAACATCTCACCAGGATTGCTTTACTCGACTCCTGCATACCTTTATCAGTAACTTGGAGAGCACGCACTTTAGACCTGCCCAACATTTGACAAAACGCTAAGTATGACCTTTGCCTTCAACTTTCCCAGTCGTGAACAAGGGTCGCTCAGGATCTGTCATGCCTGTATGGAGTACACACACATGTATGTGTGTGTGTGTTTGTGTGTGGGGAGGGTGGGTGGGTGGGTGGGCGCGCGCAAGCGCTCATGTGCATGCGCGTGGCTGTACATGTGTTTGTGGTTTAGCTGTGGGAGTAGGAGTGAGTGTGGACGTGTATGTGTAGGTGCCTGCGTGTTTTCTCAACAAACTGCTGTCAGTGCCATCTTGACATCCATGCCATACTTACCTTTATACCATTTCCTGAACTTCTTTCTCCCCCATGTTATCTGTTCTTGTGTTGGAACCTGGCTGGGGCTGAATGGGCTCAGGGACTACTGCTGGATCACCCTGCTGTTGGGTCGAAGCTGTACTGACATATGCAGGCTTAAAAGGCCATTTCAAAGCTACAATTATGCTTACTGGTATGCCAATGCCAGGCACAAAGCACTTTTGCAGATTACTCATATCACCCCTTCACCTTAGATGTTCCGCAATATTTGGAAAATACTGTTTCAGGCAAAAAAATTCTTAAAGCGAATGGTGCAAAAACCAGAAAGAGCCCCCCTTGTATTATTTTGGTCATCGCCCTATGATTTTGGCCAAATCATGGGCTGATCGGTTTGTGACTGACCAAAGCCGGCCAAAGGAGACAGCCCTAAGTCTGGTGGACGGAGGCTGAATCAAATCTGGTTAGGCAAGGTAAGGATTACGTAAGGACTGTCAATGAGATAAGTTTGGAGAGGGGGTTGAAGAAGTGACTGGGTGTGTATAAATAATGCACGACAGAAAAGAGCATGCACCTCATTTTGAGTGCACCGTTTGTAATGTTCATTCATAATGCATCTGCCAGGCAGCAGCCATCGTTGCAAGAGTGAGTGCAGCAGCCAGTTGGCCCTTGCACACAAACTCATCATGGTGTGGGATGCTGGTGCAGGGTGCCTTTGCTCATGTCCTTTTGTCAATGTACAAGGAACTGACTGGAGGGCATCCCATTTTGGTCAAGACATTTGGTAAGTAAATTGCCCGTGAGCAGGTGCTTGCGCTCAAAAAGCTGTGTACTTGCTCTTGCAACAAGGCTCCATGATTGCATCTGGCGCAGCAAGTAACGCCTGGGATGCACGAGCGTGGAGCCTGAAAAGGTTCATCCAAGCTTCTGTGTAGGATTCCACACTCTCAGTCGGTTGTCGCGTGCTTGCTCATCTTTTTTTTCATGCGTTCTCAGCGGCATTAACAACTTTGCCATTTCATTTCAAAATCATGGATTACTTGTTGGCTGTCGAAACTAGCCAGAGAACCAAAACCAAAGCCCAACAACCAGGCAGGCAGTTCACCCTGACTTCTTAACTTGCTCATCCTCCTTCTTCCTGTGGCCACGGCTTCCCAGCTCCTTCCTGCGGTCTTTCAACCAACCCTTACTTTGCAGGCAAGCCAAACCCTGAGGTTTACCAGCTGGCAGGGCAGGCATTGCTGCAGCAAGCAGTCAAGCTGGGTGCTATTGATAAGCATGCAGCGTCTCAACCTGGCAGTCTGGCAGCAGCGTTCTCTGGCATCTATTGCGTTGGGGATAACCCCAGTGCTGATATCCGAGGTGCTAACCGAGCCGGACCACCTTTTGCCTCAGTCTTGGTGAAAACTGGTGCGTGAACATTTAGACAAGCCGTGCCGGGAACAACTCTTTCAGTGGGCATATTTCCGTCTGCTGCTTTTGCTTGGCAGTTCAAATTAGCGAGTTTACCATGCATGCAGGGATGTAAACAGCGCCATTCTGGAGGTTCACAGCGTCAAAGTACGCGACAATGTAATCTAACGAATTAAACCTTGAACTGACCTAGTGAAAACAGAAGTTGGGCCAGGGGGGTTTGGGGAAGCCCGACTCCCCCCCCAACCGCCCTCCAACTGACAATATGGCCATACAATTTAAAATACCTCCATCTAAGGGACCCGAAGGGGACCAGGTTACCCTCCTAGTCACTGAGTGGACAAATGGGACCAGGACTTAGGGGGGGTTCAAGGTGCAGTGCACGCAACCGCCTGACCACCAAGCATGCCACTGACATAGTGTGGTTGAACAGCAACCTGTGTTTGGCCAAGCGCACGCAGTCCGCAGAGCAGCTGGAAATGGCCCAGCCCTGGGCGTTGCTCGAGGAGGAGGAGGAGGAGGAGGAGGAGGGGTCCAGCGGAGGGGGGGACTTCAGTGATGAGGATTAGAGTTGAACTACATTAAATGTTGCATTTCCTTTGTGATTTTTTTGCACAAAAAAAGGAAGAAGAGCGTCCCTGAGCAGGGCTGCGGCTGCCCCCCCCGTTACTCTCAAATATAATATCAATTTAATATCCATGGCAAAAATTTGAAAAACCCGCTGTTTATCTAACATCCTTGCGTACATATGTGTTGTTTGTCACTCTGCTTATCTTCTACAGTTTTAGAGTCCAAAGCAGCCTCAACCTTGCACAGCGCTCGCTCAGATACCAAAACGGCCGTGTAAACATATAATTGGAGTGTAAGATCAGCAAGATGTGCGTCCCTTGTGTGCAGGTGTCTGGCAAGGCCCGGGCAGCAATTGCCCCCAGGATCCTGCATTGATCTGTGCTCCTGACGTCCGGGGCGCAGTAGAAGCAGCTTTTCACAGGACGCGAAGCCTCAGGTTCCACAGCATGCGCTGAGGCTAAATGAAGTGGTGTTTTTGTTAGGCTGACTGCCTGACTAGCTTTAACTCGAGCATCCTGAAATAAGTGTGGACCGGTTCGGACGTATGTTATAGCAGTAAGCAACAGCCTCACTCTGTACAGCACCTCGCAGTGCCATTTGCTATATCTAGGACCCCATGCGGCGGGCAAAGCCTATGAGCATTGTTTTGCTCTAACATGGTGCATGACAACCAAGAGGTCTTGCCTGACGATACCATTGGAGCATATCCGTGGCACTTGCACCTCTGCCAGCCTTTTCCAGAATCTGGCAGATGCGGATTTTCACGCCAAATTAGTGCAGTACCAATGTATGCTGCATTGTGACTCAAAGATTGGGTCATTCGGTTGGCAGACTATTTTATCCTGATGTCAGTTCAGCTATAGCTGTATTTGAGCACGTCAAAGAAGAACTTGCAGTAATACCTTGTTTGTTCTTAGTGACCTTCAAAGATTAAGGCCAGGGAGTAGACCCCTCTCAGCTGCATGCCCTTGGATGGCAACAGGCGTGGCAGCGCCATCCAGTCCAGTCCAGTCCAATAGTTAAGAATTTTCTAATTGGGCAGACCCAAAACAAGATTGATTTGATGAATTCTCAGTGTCAAATCACACCAATACAAGGAGAGTTTGGAAGGATGGACGTCCGCGCAGAGTCCCTGCAACATTTTGCAGAAGTTCATGCCCATTTAGCCAAATAGAAGCAAACAAGCCCACTTCTGATGGTGGGCATCTGCCAAGTGCTCGCACAAGGTTCCTGCCATATAAGCTTCCTTCGTACATGCTACTGGAATTATCATAGATGATCCCACAAGGATTACAGGGGTAAGGTTTAACGATTCAAGGCTGTATCTGCCGAATGAGGGCAGCTTGGCTGGTTGTAAGCCTCAAGTGAGGATCGAACCCCGAACCCACAGGTTGCAGAGTTGGACAGCCGGCTCTTCCCATCGCAGGTGCCCCGCCACTATTACAAGGGTAAGGTGTTCAGTCAAGAAGTGCGACTACTAGCCTGCTCATCACCCTACAGACGCACTAGTAGTCTTTCAAAGACTATGAAAAAAGTTATTTTATACTCAGCTAACCCAGGCTTGCCCGTCAAGTACATATGTACACAATAAGTAAGTTCACAGGTCAAGCTTAATTGCCAGCCTGGTTGTTAGGCTGATTGGTTTGTGGCTGGCCATCTGATGTGCGTGTTGCCAGCCAACATGTTGTTCAAGATATCTGGAATAACTGCTACTTGAAATTCAGCTGCGAGTCAGAGTTAAATGCCAGCCTGGCCGTGAGGCTAATTGTTTTGTGGCTGGTCTTCGCCAGCCAAAAGGTAATCCGTAATGTCTGAGGTGAAATAGCAAAGTTTGATGTGCCGTTGAGAAAGTAAGCCAGAGACAATGACCAAGCAATAGTAAAGAAAAGAAAACTACTCAGCTTGTGAAAACAGAGAAATCACTTGTATGCAATCCCTGCATCAAGAAAAAACGCTTTGGCCTGAAGAGCCTCCAACAGGAAAACACTTTGAACATCAATATAGGTAACGGGGGCATATAGGGCATGGGAACTATGTGCCCCCTCCACCAGCAAAGTAGAAACAAAAGGAATCGGTTGGGATCAGAAGGGTGACTAGAAGTACCCACTCCTGGCCTTGATGATGATAAGTTGTAAAAAGTGTTCTCAAGAGCACGTCTGGTGCTTACAACTTAACATTTCCTTTATTGATGCAGGGAGTGCTTTACTGGCGTAGCTCTTCTTCTTCGATAAGCATGTTGAAGCAAATGAGCATGAAGCTTCACAAATGCTCGGTATATATCTGAGGATCTAGACTGAGCTTCTTTAGACTTTGAAGAGACTCCAAACTTCAAGGGCTGCAGATGGTGCCACCCACTCCCTGAAGGATAGTGTGGAGGCTAACAGTGGCCGCAGTTCGGCGAAGGTGTTGACGAAGTACGCTGTGCTGAGTGTGAGCGGCTTTCAGCGAGCTCCTAGGCCTGGTATGTTCAGAATACTTGGCCGTCACAAGTGGATGCGCCACATATTGGGTGTGAGCTGACTAGAGTTCCTGATCTTGGACAAAGGCTTGGAAAGAAAAGAAAAGAAAAACTACACAAGCAGCAAAAAAGCTCCTCACATCTATTTAGGAAAATGGGCCACTTGGAAGAAAAGCCCCTTCACCAGAAAAGAAAAGGGCGGCCCTACTTGTTAATGCATATCTAGGGTGGGTATCTGGTACAATTCTTCTTTTGGTAGGTATTTCTGTTACTAGTTTGGCGTCTGGACAACTGGCAGTGAGTCTTTGCTTAGAAAGTAAACGGCTAGGGAGAAGCCATTTAGGCATGGTTCTCTTCGTTGACCCTTCAGGGATCTGTAAATTATTTGGATGCCAGGCAGTCTTTGCTGCCATTATTCATTTGGACAAAACAGCTCCCTAGGGAGCCTGCTTCAATATCTTGCATGATAAGTCTACAACTTGCAGTACAAGCAATGTTTTGGCGCTCAGTAATCATACCAGGGATGGTCTGGTGTTGACACCATGACATAATGTGTATGGCACTGTCTGAGTGATGACAGAGGGGGCATGGGGACTGGTTTAGGTCTTATGGCAAACAGCGTGCTTCTGATTAGAAAGTGTACAGTTTGATAGTGAAAACCGTTCTTCTTTATCTTGAAGGACAGATTGAGCATTGTCCAGAATGCATTATTGATATTTTTGTGGCTTTGGGAAGTAAACTCTGGTGATACAAGCTGTGGCCGGTTGTAGGGTTTGCATGACCAAGCTAATGTTTAGAGTGCATATGTGCCTTCAGAGCACCGCAAAGACTTGAGAAGTACTGGAGCTTCAAGATTAATAGGTCTGAAGATATAGGGATTTTTGCGTCAAGGGGGCTGATTCTTTCAAAGGCAAGCCAGGTGATGTCATGAAAAGGGTTACCACCAATCCGGCACATGGCATCCCTGTGTCTGCATGGCTCGAATCAACTTGTTTTACCTGATAGTTGGCCACACAATCTGCACGCTCGTTGCCAGCAATGCCAGCATGGGATTTGACCTGCAGCTGCCAACCTGGACGAAAACACAGAGCAGGAGCTCACGAGACCAGATTGGCATAACACACCCTCCAGCTGAACACGTTCAGTAAAATACACACTCAGTGTGCACTGCATCAAATTCCAGAAGGTGCAATGCAAGAATGGGGTGCAACATGCAAATTATGAACAGCTGGCATGCCAGTCTCCGTGACAACAAATGTAGCAATTGCATGAAGACAATTTAGTGCATATATACATATCCAGGCCTCGTCGCTCAGGCGGAGCTACCCTACTTGCATGTGGTTGCAACTTTGAAGAAAAGCCAAGCAGTCACGTAAAAATATGTAAAATATTTGGTTGCTTAAACCGACAATGCTAGCGTATTAGAAATCATGCATGTGTTGACCCTTCCAGCAGCTGTTGGCATGGAGGGCAGACACAGCACACCTGGAGGAGGAGGCTAAAGCTATTGCTTGACATGGCTACTTAAACAAAATGCCAAACCAGAGAGTCATACGCCCTGGGCAACCCAGGCCTGCAGTTCCTGCGCCTGAGACAGATGGCTTGTTCGCAGAGGTACTTGGCATGTGCGCACAATACTTGAACTTTGCAATCTGAAATGACATATGAAGTGGGAGCAGGAGAAACAAGCTCAGATCTGGAATGAACGGGGAGAGGGGGTGTCTGATTCTAAGTGGTAGCTACATGTATTCTGCAAGACGATTGCATGCTGCTGGCCTGCCTGCCGCGGAGAACGTGGAACCTTGCATGAATGCATGCGTGCAGGGTCAAGGCTACGATCCCCCCAATGCGCACCTGGATCCCAGACAGATTGCCGGGAAGGAGCACCAGCAGCAAGCCCCCCAGGGCTACCCGTTCGGCTCACCCGGATCCCTGCTAGCTGCAGTGATGGCCCACAAGCTCATGCCCCCTCCGGCAGACCCGCCTCTTGGCACACCCACGCCACATGCCCAGGCCTCCCCTGCGCACACCGCCGAGCGCACCAGGATGCTCAAGGACTACCCACGGCTGCAGATCCCTGACCTGCCCTTGCTGCCTTCAGAGGGCTTTGCCAGGGACGCGCTGGGTGCCCGGGCGCGCAGCGAGGTTGTCAGGCAGGGCACGATGCGCAGCAGCCTGGTGCAAACGCGGCGGTCGCGCAGGGATCTGTCCCCCATCAAGCAGCGCGCCATGAGCTTCAGAGCGGGCATCAACAAGACCTCAGGTGCGCAGCGGAACAGGGCACCAACATAGCAAGCGGGGCTCGTCAATGGGACCCCAGAATGCGCAGAAACTCGTGCAGCTGCCAAGATTGCCGGCAAGGGCTTTCACGGCATGTAGCTCGGGGCTGGCACGCCACGCGAGGAGCTTCAGGGCATAATGAATACACGGGGTGCAAAGGTGTGCATTTTGCAGAGCAGTGTAGCGACAGCGTGGGGCCAGGAGCAGACCTCTGGAGATGCGGCGGCCGCGGCTACAGCATGGGCTCAGGGGAACACTCGCTTCCCATGTTAATAGAGCAGACCCTGGAGTTTTATGGGCTCACATCTCCTAGTGGGAGCGTGGCGGAGGCACAAGTCAGAATGTGCCAAGGGACTCAGCTGCATGCCCGTGACGCACTGGCGCGGTAGAGTGCCGGTTGCTGCTGGACTAAGGCGGCCATGCCTCTCCCTCCCTGTGTGGCATGCGTGCGTGCACAACGAGAAGCGGCGGCGGCGGCCACGCCCTTGGCGGCCGCACCGCTCAACTGTTGCCCCCCTCACGCTTGCGCTGCTTGCAGTGTTCATAGAGCCCAGCTTCGCTCCGATGTCCGTCATGGCGTCCGCGCTAGGTGAGCCCCGCGTGCTGCAGCCCACTGAGCCGCAGCCGAGCGCAGCCCCAGGCCTCGTGCTTGACGCATGCACGAGGCACGTCCTCCATCAGTTAAGCTCCAGTGCCCACCATGGCACTCCATGTGCAGCATTTGGAATGGCTCGCTCATGCTCACAGCCAGGCCCTCTCTTCAGGCAGAGCACATTGCCACCAGCCGCGGCCATGCCTGCACACCACCGTTTTTGTATCTGTGGATTGGAGTGGTGGAGTCAAGCCCTGTGGACAAGCTAGCCGGGTCTGCCAATGAAATGTCAGCCAGGTCTGCCGATCAAGTGTCAGCAACAAGCTCTTATGGGTATTGCGCGCAGAGTATGCCTTGCCACCTTCGTCACCTGAGGCCAAGCTGGATGCGTCTTTGCTGGATGGTAAGCGAGCTGTCGCATGTGCCTTCTGCAAAGGGGGCCTGTGTTGGCATTCCGTGCATTGTTTGGATGTTTAACAGAGGGGTATCTATGCTGCTGTGGGCAGGGCACAGGAAGCACTGCATTGTCGCATTCTGCTGTGCGGTTTTGCTCCGAGCTAGCACACACGCCAGCCTGCACCAGGCAGGCCACGCTCCAAGAAGAAGAGACACTCATGCATGTGCCCAGGTGGTGATGTTCGGCGGCACCGCCCCCGCCTTATGCCACAAACGGTTTCTGCCCTGCCCCATCTCACGCCCACCTCTGCAACCTGGCGTGCGCACGCCTGCCCGGCATGGCATGCTGCAGCATTGCGCGCACACACAGGGTGGCAGCGAACCAGCGCGCGCGTGCCCAACCAACCCTCCACGCGCCGCTTGCTCCGTGTGCACGCTCCCGCGCCACTTGCAGGCTTCCGTCCAAGCACAGCCTCGCCCCCTGCCCGCCTGAAGAATACCCGCCCTGGGCTGGCCTCAGCTTCGGTCGACCTGTCAGGGGGCAGCTTCACCTTGCCTGCCGCCGCAGGCCAGCGCCTGCTGAGTAGCTCACAGAAGCTGCCCTTCCACACAACCTCCGCCGGTCTACTGGCCACGTCCCTTGGTGCGCTGTGCATTTTATGTGCAAAAGTTGTGTGTGTGTGTGTGTGTGTGTGTGTGTGTGTGTGTGTGCG
>LFCJ01003462.1_pt1 | contig 11573 bp, 17 predicted proteins | sample 643141 | NCBI WGS metagenome assembly LFCJ01 (sample SAMN03766243, study PRJNA286221) | soda lake metagenome | biome: soda lake; feature: Kulunda steppe; material: water; isolation source: sample B1-Br-g2 brine of Lake Bitter-1 | place: Russia: Kulunda steppe | collected 2010-07 | reverse complement strand
CTGCTGCTGCTGCTGCTCATTGCTGCTGCTCACTGCTGCTCACTGCTGCTTCTGCTCACTGCTGCTCACTGCCGCCACTGCTGCTGCTGCTCACTCCTGCTCACCGCTGCTGCTCACTGCCGCTGCTGCTACTCGCGGCTGCTGCTCACTGCTGCTCACTGCTGCTACTGCTACTCACAGCTGCTGCACACCGCTGCTGCCGCTGCTGCTGTTCACTGCTGTTCGGTGCTGCCCACTGCTGTCCACTACCCCTCACTGCTGCTCACTACTGCTCACCTCGCCGCTGCCGCCCCCACAATCCCATGTGCTCTCGGAGGGCACGATGCCGCGCGCCAGTTGGCCGCTGAGAAGGACCTCATTGGTGCGGCGCAAGGCAACTTCCTGCACAAAGCCGCCCACACCAGCGCATCTCTTGAATCAGCACTCCCCGCACAGCCTGGCACCAATGGCTGCATCGAGCGCTGATGAGTGGGCTTGAGAGGTGCAGGGGCTGCGGCAGCGCCTAAAGGCTTGGAGGCGCAATGCTGGAAGTAGTGCGCTGCTGGTGTGGCAAGCGGGAAGGACGCAAGAGACCAAAATGTGGGGTGCCTCATTCACTCACCAATGTGTGCGTCTGAAAGGTGACATGCAGATCCTTTGCGGCTGTGCCTTGTGGGACCTGCTTCCAGAAGGAGAGCAAGTGTGAGGCGGATAATAAGGAGTGTGTGTGTGTGCGTGCAAGCTAGCATCATTACCCAAGCAGGCTGTGTGCAGTCTTAGGATCAAACCCTTGGCATGCCACGTGATGTGGACTTTAAAGTGGACTTTGAATGACAACCCTCCTTGCCAGAACCTCCAGGTACACCACAACAGGTCCCATAGACAGAGGCACAGTACTTCAATACTTTGCAAGACAGCCTATAAACGCATCATGGTGTGCCAAGCAGGCTAATTGCGCCATATACGTGCACTTATGTGTATGTTTGTGTGTTCGTGACACGGACTTCATACGTATGCTCGTGTATGTGCTTATCGCGGCACATGGTAAATGCTGGGCCTGCTGCATGTATGTCTGGTACCCTTGAGCCACCTGTTGCAGGGACCGTGATAGAGCTGTTGATACAGTTGCAGGGACCGTGATAGAGCTGTTGATACGGTTGCAGGGACTGTGATAGAGCTGTTGATACGGTTGCAGGGACTGTGATAGAGCTGTTGCAGGGACTGTGATAGAGCTGTTGCAGGGACTGTGATAGAGCTGTTGCAGGGACTGTGATAGAGCTGTTGCAGGGACCGTGATAGAGCTGTTGAAGCCTTTTCGGAGCAAGAGGGGAAAACCCGGTGCCTGACTGTGCTACTACCACAAAAGGGCCTTGGCTCTGAGACGCAGCGCAGGCGCCCCGCTCACCTTTGTGGCAATGACGATGACCTCTGAGGCGGTCTGCCTCCAGCGGCAGCCCTCCCCAGCTGGCTCGTACCAGACCTGCAGGATTACACAAGCAGGCACCCACAGACATGGCCGGCTCGGCCACAGGGCGAGCTGTTGCTGCACAGCAACAAGAGCAAGCATCGCTGTTGTGCGCCTCGGCTTCGGTGCCGTGGGGGTCACGGGCCACTGTGGCTGCCCAGACGACATGGCGCCTGCACTGCATGGTTTGCTGGCTGGGCTTGGCAGCCATTGCTGCAGCTGGGGCTCTGCTTTGTGCCCTGCCTGGGCTGTGAGGTGCCCAATGGAATGGTGCCGTGCGCAGGTGTTATGGTCTCGTGTGGTGCACTCAGCGCCCACACCTCTCTCTCCGCGGCAGGCACATCTGCCGGGCAGTAGTACACGCGGCTCAGCGCAAACGGGTGCTTGCGAGGCCGCTCCACGCTGCGGCCGTGTGCGTCCACCAGGCGGTAGCTGGCGTACGGCATGTCGTACGGGATGAGCGGGCCTGCAGGAGAGCTGCCACTGTGCACCCCCAGCTGGCGCCCTGCATCCGCTGGCCCTTGGGGGTCGCTGTGCTGGCCTTGCGCGGCAGGCGCTGCTGCTTGCATCGCCCGGCTGCTGGCACTGGTGCTGGTGCACCTAGAGCTGCTGCCGCCGCTGCTACTGCTCTTGCTGCTGCTGCTGCTGCTGCTGCTGGCACACTGTCCCGTCCTCTGCTCCTTGGCAGGCGCACACAAGGCGGGCAGGTGCCACACCGTGCCACATAGCGCGCCCCCCACCAGCTGCGCCAGTTCCCTGCATGCTCCCAGCCCGGCGTGCACCACATCCACGCCCGCTTGCCAAGGGCTGCTGCAGCCGGCGCCGCTGGTGAGGGTGCAGTGCGGCTGGTCAGCATGTGGCATGAGCTGGAGCATGCATCTGCGCGCCACCTTGGCGCTCACAGTCAAGGTCACCGTGGCTGCGTCGCCCGGGCAGCGGCCGTTAGCAACGCCGGAGAGCACAACGCGGGGTGTGCTGAACCGTGGGCAGGGTTGCTGCTGCTGCTGCTGCTGCTGCTGGCTAATTGCGGCTTGGGGTGTCCATGCGTGCACCGCCTCCAAGGCTCCGGGAATCAGCGCCTGTACTTGCGCTACCAGCAAGGCGCGGGCGGCCGCCGGCAGCACGCGGCAGGGCAGGCGCACTTGCACCTTCAATGCCACGGCACATGGCGCGCACCCCTCATTGCTGTTGGCGTACACTGCCTGACCTGCCTCACAACCGCCACTGCTGCTGCTGCTGCTGCTGCTGCTGCTGCTGAGGTCTGTCCTGGTGCTTGCCTCTCCAGCGCAGGCGCCCCCCTGCACAACGCCCCTGCTCAGGCTGCCGCAGAGCGGGGGGCCAGCGCAGCTGGGCACGTGTGCAGCGTCCAGGTCCCCCTTTGCAAGCTGCGCAAGCGCGGCCTTGGCTGCAGCAGCTGCTGCCCTCACCACATCCCCACCTAGCAGCAGCACATCCTCCGACGCGACAGCGGACGCGTACGGGCGGCTGCTGGGGCACAGCAGGTGCGCACAGAACAAGGAACTCAGTGCAGCCCGGTACCACTGCACGTTACAAATGGTGGCATGTGGCTGCTGGGCCAGGCTCCCAGCCCTGCACCCGCCCCTCTTGCTAATGGTGTCGCCGCCGGTGCTGCTGCTGCCATGACCACCGTCAGGGGGCCTTACAGCAAAGGCCGTGGCGCTCAGCAGCATGGCGCGGCCGTGCAAGTGGAACGCGTGCGCCAGCTGGTCAACAGCTGCCTCGTGGGACAGTCGACCCGCCTCCGGTCGGTGGACCGCCTCAGAAGCAGCGTTGCCTGCTGCCAGCCCCACCGCATAGGCCGCTGCGCAAGCGGCCTGCCGCGGCCGCTGCATGTGCAAGTACAGCATGGCACGGGCGGCCGCGCGCTCGTGGGCCGCCATGCAGCCCTGCAATAGCCAGCCCAGGAAGCGGTGGAGGAAGGACGGAGACGCTACTCCTGGGGTAGGAGGGGTGGAGGCAGTGCAAGGCGGGCGTGGGGTTGGGGGGTGGGTGGGGACCGCTTGTGTGCATGATGGTGTGGCAGGCACATTTAAGGAGGCGGGCCAAGCGCATGGTGGGCGTGAGCAAAGCAGCAAGGTCCAGGAAGAGAGGCAGGATGGTGCTTTTTTTGGCACAGCTGCATGTCTGGAAATTTGCAGCGCAGCAGTTTTTTTGAAGCAATTGCTTCAAAAATTCCATACTGCATGCTCACGGAGCACGCAGGTGTATGAGCCCATTTCAAAGCTCACCGCTCCGGTCAAGTATAAGCTTGGTACAACAAGGCACCCCTGCAGGGTTGAGCGCCATAGAGGGATGGGACAGAAACGTGGCTGATGATGATGAGACCTTGCAAGGAGACCTTTTCCTGTAGCCTGTCACAGCAGCAAGCGCTTGTACCTGGTAATTCCATTAGATCACACACCAGCCGGAAGCCCGCCTCATCCAACTCAGCTTTGGAGGGGCGTCCCCTGTCACCCCCCAGCTGCTGCTCTGCGTCCAGCTGCTGCTGCTCTGCATCCTGATCATGCTGCTCCATCATGGGGATCGCCAGCACTTGGCTCTCATCTGTCTGTATGCCGGTCAGCTTCACAACCTCTTCAGCCAGCTGCGGGCGCGAGAGGCGCGCCAGCACTCGCCACAGGGCACGCATACAGTCAGCTTTTGGGCCTGCGACCGACACGCAGGAGGCGTGTTTGCACACTTTCATAAGACCCGGAGGCTGACCAAGCCTAGCAGAAAAATGTGGTGTGGGCTGTGGAGCTGCTGGCTTCTTTCCTCCCTTTGCACGCATGCATTGGGCAGCAAGAGCAGCATGGCTCCCCAATTCTGCTTGTTTGTGCACGCTCCCACACCATGAGCCATGATCCCTCAGTGCAGCCATGGACTTGTGGCTTTATTCTGGAGCTTGTCTTTTGACCTGGGGCATGTTGTCTTACACACAGCTTATGGAGCTCCAAGCCTGGGGTCAGGAACAGAGATCCAATCAATCAGGGGCCCCGAGGGTTGGAGTGCAAAGCCAACATGCAGCACCTTCCAGCTCTCCACTCTGCAGCCGCCACGCATGTGCATAGAGATGAGCTGCTGTGACGTTGCTGCCCTGCCCCTCGTGCGCGCATGCAGATCGGAGCCAGCTCTTGGGCCACAGTGGCCATTGCTTGGTGAGCAGAGCTGCATCTGCCAATGCTTCCGCATACCTGCATGTGTTTGTGTGTGTACGTGTGTGCGTGTATTTAACCATTCCTGTGACTCTGCTCCATTGTACAACCGAGAGTGCACGTGAGTGCTTAACATTCCCCGTGACTCTGCTCCATTGTGCAGCTGAGAGAGCGCACGTGAGTGTTCAACATTCCCTTGGTGACTCTGCTCCATTATCCAGTAGAGAGCCACAAACTTTGCGGTTGATCATACGTAAATGCACTCAAAAGTATGGTGCTTTTTTTCAGAAAGCAGGTCCTGCTCCACTTCTTCTTGGTACCATCAAGCTTTTATCTAGCGTTGTATAGAAGATCTGGGCTTGAGCAGTGCCACAAGAGGCGACGCAAGCACAAGGCACCTGCCGAGCAATGTTATAAAGTTCTTCTGTATTCACATACCTACCTTGATGCATTTGAGTAAGCTAAACTCCTGTTGCTCAAAATGTTGCGCTCAAGCACCTCAGCCTCTTGTTGGAAGACGGCCAAGTGGTCAGAGATCCTCGCCGGATCCTCTCTACCAGCATCCTCTTTCCTGAGGTCAAGACGATCTTCAAGAACCTTGGCCTTTGCCGTTTGTTGCAGCTGCTCCAACGCATGGCTATACCTGCAAAGCACGCACCGAGGCACGTATCGGCCCAAGATGCAGGGTCGGCACGAGGCAGATCCATGCAATCAATGCATTATATTTTATTCCCATAGCTCTTACGCTCTATAGGCGTCTCGGAAGTTCTTGACCGCGACGCCAGCATCGCCCAGCTCTTTCAGCTCTCGAACCCTCTGCATTTATTACAAGAACCTTTACTTTGAAATAGAATTAAAAAATTAAGGTTACGTGAGATACAACGTGGAAATCTTGCAGTACTCAATCAGGCCGATTGCGAGCTCTCATTGGTTACTTCAGCACAACAAGGTGGAAGTTATTGGTTTCAAATAAAGATACTGTATTCATGCACCTTTGGCGTTGTAGCATTTTGCGAGGCCCTGCATTTTGTCTAAAAGGAATGGCCATGGGTTGCATGGTCATGATTGCGCAACCTACAATTTGCTGAGCAAATTGAGTGCATTTGTAATTTATGGAATCATAAATTTGGTTCTGCTAAGCAGCTGATTGATGTACTGCTTAATCCACAGATCAGTCACTCCCATGTTTTAAATTTACAATTGTACAAGTTTGCACATGTAAAAGTGCTCAATCAAGAGCTATCATTAATCTGCGCGAACAAATAACTTAGATATGAACATCTCCAGCATCTGCTCAAATTCCTTACTGATGTGAAAGAACACATCAATCGACTCCAGCCTCAAAACTACAGGCAGTCTTCATGAGTTCAAAAAAAGAAAGACACTGCCCAAGATCTTCTTTCACCAGCCACCAGCCACCAGCAATCCCTACCCTTACTTAAACATCCATCCAAATCATTGCAATCATGAAATCCGAATGCAGGTGTGCCACATCATGTTCTCCTCTTTCTGGCTCAATGGCCTGCCATCTCTTGCCGTACTCTCAAATGCAGACTGGAGTATGCCCATTGTGCTCACGCAGTGGTCCCTTTCTATACGGCAGCATTAAACCTTTTGCCGGAGTCTAAATATTGCCAACAAAAATCCAAGCATCCGACCATAAATTTCCAGTCATTCACCCGTCCAGTGGATTCGAATAAAGCCAATGCACACTGATGGAAATTTGAGGCTAATGAAATCTCGAGAAAGCTCTTTGACAGCAAACTTCGCTATTCTATCAGCACCTAGCTGCTTTACTGCATTATTCTACGCTCAAACCTTAAAGACAGCCAGCTTTGTGCATCTTAGGAATATCATCACCGTTTCAGACCCTTTGACGCAATCAGGGGGCCGTGTAAGGAGGTGGTGTGCAGATACCAGAAAATTTCCACTTCCATCCTAGTTTATCCGAGTGCTTGCAACATGCAAGATGGAAGCAGATTCACTGCAATCTGCAGAGGCCATATCATGGCCTATTTTTTTCAGCAACCTCTTTTCACTTCAGCCCCAGGCATGCTTGCATAGCAATGAGTCCGAAGCAGGCAAAATGTTGAGGCCAAGGCAGGCATGCGTGGGCACAGTACAAGGAATGTATGGCAAACAACAAGCCTGTTTCATCAACATGATCTTGCATCGACACCTTTGGGTCGTTTGTGCATAGCAAGTGCTCGCATGCCAACATGGCACTACGGCACTTTTCAACTCCTCTTCAGGCAATTAGCTTTGGAATCCGAGCCAACTCCTCATTGCCACTTGCTACAAATCAATGCAAACCAGCAGGCAATAAGCCTTGGAATCCGAGCCCTCCCCGCTGAAGCTGAAGCAAGAACTCCAACTGCATGTTCCTTTGCTTCAATGCAGTTAGGTGCTCCAAGGTCTCCCGCAAGACAGCAGCCTGAGGGAGGAAACAATACAGACTTGTCAAGCCATACTTGGTGAGCAAATACGATTGCATGGGAGGACAATGGTTAAGTATTGGAGCATTTCATCACTTCAACGACATTCTGTGTAAAAGCTGAGAACTACGATGCGCGAATCCTACTCAACAACAAGTGCCCTTCCCTCTGCTTGCAATACCAGCTGTGCACCAAATCGTAGCTCTTGCGCCACAGCTGGTGCAAGACCAGCATATCATTGCCCATCAAAACTTTGATTGGCGGTTCGAGGACAAAAGAAATTGCTCTAAACCCTAGACCCTTCATCCCCTGCTAGATAGAAATCAAGTAAACTGATTGTACCTATCCTTGTGCAGGCAAGAGTGTGATGACTCTTCTCTGCCTTGTTCTGTCTGCAAAGCATTCCCCCCAAACCTTTTAGGGTAACACACCTCACAGTTGCCACGATCTAACAAGCAGAGCCCAATGTGGGTCAAATACCATGCACAGCAAAACAAAAAAGTCCGCTAAATTGGAAGGCACAAGCGCACTTCCTCCGTCAGCACCTTTGGGCGGCGGTCAGAATTGTTGGGTCCTCGCGCGTAATGCGTTGTTGGCGAGCCCTCAGAGGGGGGCACCACGCTCCGCAGCTGATCAATTAGATTGTTGATCACGTCCCTGGGTGAAATTGGTGTTGAGATGATGTAGAGATCTCTAGATGTATGCCCGCCAAAGGAGGTCAAGCCTATGCAATTGTATGCATCTTTGGCTTCACACGCCAACATTTCCTGAACCACATGTGTAATCATGCACATCGTTAAAGCATGTGTTCTTCCTTTTCTGATCAGGCGCCTTGTGGCCGGCGGCAGTGGCCTTGTGGCCAATAGATCAGCGCCCTCCCTTGCAGGCACGTCCTTTCTTTTTCATTAACAATTTTGATCTCTATGAGTCATCTTGAGATTCCAGCCTCATTCTCCATGGGGAATTCAAGTCATAATGAGATGAAGCGTCCCAAAGGCCTGCAGTGTCCTTGATTTCTGCCCTCTCCTCCTGGGGTCCTCCAATACCTCATCACATGAGAACCTTTTGAATTTGAAAACACAGGTGAAGCGAAGCTCGCACATACCAATGAGGCGGCAAAAGGAGGCGTTGAGAGTGGCAGGGTGAACTTGAAGTTTGATGAGGTGCATGGTCATTTTTTCCTTTCAGATTTAATGCACTGAAGGGCTGCAGATCTATCTAGCACGTCCTACTTGCTTGCCTTTGTGCTGCTTCCGTGCAAAAAGGTATGGCAAGAACAGCAGAAAGAGCAAACTCAAAAGCTTAGCCAGACCGAGCCCAATTTGAGCACCCAAAAGTGCAGCAGGCACCAAGCTTGACAAGTGATTTCATGTTGCTGAGCATTGTAAAGTTTGGTCTCATTCAGATGCAAGTTTCTAATGCCATGCGCATGCACATGTATGCACCATTGATGCGTGCGCTGTTGGACGTGCATGCGCGCGTGCCCCCTCAGCATCCTGCCACACACCTGCGCGCACGCTCCACATGGGGGTGTGGCTTTGGAGCACTGCTGCTCCCATCCCCTGCCTCTGGTGCAGCTGGCTGCTTGTTGCTCCCCCCAGGGCAGAGCCCACATGCTGGTGCTTGCACAGCGCCTGCCTCACCCAGCACCGTACAGCTCTGCTGCTGCAGCAGAAGCAGGCTGTGTGCGTCCGCCTGGTGTGCTTGCTGCTGCTGCTGCTGCTGCTGCAGCAGAAACAGGCTGTGTGGGTCTGGCTGGTGCGCTTGCTGCTGCTGCTGCTGCTGCTGCTGCTGCTGCTGCTGCTGCTGCTGCAGTACGCCTTGTGCGTCTACCTGGCGCGCTTGCTGGCCCGCTGTGCCAACTGAGTCAGGCAGCTCCCCGAGGGCTGCGGCGTGGCTTGTGTGCGCAAGCTGCTGCATGAGGCCGCTCGCATCCAGTGCCCCCGGGCTAGCACTGGTAACTGGGCAGGGCCAGTCGGGGAAGAGCATGCTCAAAAGGTCACCAGGCTCATTGGACACAAGGGAGCTGCCAGACGGGCACCCCAGCGGCTGCTGCAGTTGTGGCTGCAGCAGCTCCGGCTGCCCTGCTCGTGGATGCTGGTGCTGGTGCTGGCGCGGCTGCCCTGATTGCTGGTGCCGCACCTTCGGGTGCTTGCGCAGGGGCCCCTCGTGACCTTCCACCTGAGCAGCCACCTTTTGTGTGTCACGCCGCCCTTGGGACAACCCAGCCCTCTGGGCCAGACCTCGCTTCCTGGGTGCCACTGCACTAGGGCGTGCAGCAACAGGAGCTGGCAGTGCTGCAGCCACTGCAAGTGCTGCTGAGGCGGCGGCTGCCTCCCTGCCGCTGGTGTTGCTGCTGGTGTTGCTGCTGCCAGACCCTGGGTGCTTCGGCAGGAGGGCAGATGGATGTGCAGGCTTGTGCTGAGCAGGCTGGTGCTGTGCAGGCTGGTGCCGTGCAGGCCCCCCTGCAAAGCATGCACGTCAGCACAGCACGCGCCTGAGGGACATGCGAGCACATAGAAGCAAAGCTTGCCAATATTTGCACCAGACAGACCTGAAGCAAGGTATGCATCTTCTTGCATGTTTTGCATCTCCCAAACACAAGGGAGAAACGAGTTGTTTGGTTTGACCAGGGAATCTGAATGGCAATTGCAGACAATAGAAGCTGCAAACACCGTACCACCTTAGAAGGACAAGTTTAGATAATATGTATTAGCAGGTTTGGCATGCTTCACAAATCACCCAGTAGAAATCCCCAGATCACAAAGTATCATGACCATGCAGGCTGGTATGACGGCTTGTGGAGCAACTTGTTGTCACCAAGTGCATGCATGGCCCATGGATAACAGCATCTGATCATGAAGTATGTGAACACGCTCGACCTTGCAACAATCGCACACATAAGCATCCTGATCAAGCCACACAGTATAACTTGCAAGCCTACCTCCATTGATGCCGCGCACGTCCAATCCCTCAGGCATCCATGGATGCATGGCAACGCTGGCCGCTGCTGAATTATTTGAGACAAACCCTGGCTGAGGTTCTGGGAAAGGTAGCGATTCCATCAGTGGTGCTGGCCAGCTATCAGATATGTCACTTCCTGCAGTCATGGAGGAGAATTAGCAACAATGGTTAGCGCTGATGTTCAGAAGTCAATCAGAGCCATGTTTGGAGATGTAGAGCCAAGGATGATTTTTTCACACAATAATGGCCTCGCTAAGGGCACTTCTTGAAATGGCAGCAAGCAACAAATTTAACAAAAGTTATGTCGGTGCCAAGACAAGTTCCATATAGCCTCTGCAGATGACCTGGATCTACAAGTGCAGCGTGTTGCTCAAGGGATACATAAGGGCTGTTTGGGCCACCACCTCTACCTCCGCAGCTTGGTCGCATGAACAGAGGATTTCCTGATTGAGGCTATGGAACAAGCAACCTCTGTGTAGGAGATCTGCCAGATGGGGCAGCATAGCATGTGTGCTGTGCATACCAGCAGACATTGACTTGACGCATCATGGGACAAAGTGCCTTCTTGCTACTGTGAATTGCTTATGGTACTGGAAGCTTTTGCGTGACCTGACAAATGGCCCAACAATTCAATGATGATGCAGGCGCCAGCATTTGAGGGCCTACTTCCGGATCTACCTGCAGTACTTTCACCGGAAGTAACGCTAGCATAGGCCAGCACTAGATCCTCCATGAGCTGCTTTGAAAACATGCTGACTTGCGACTCGCAGGCTGGGCCATGATCGTGATGCGCATGGGGGTATTCCGCTGTCTGGAGGTACTCTGCTGCTCCCACAAGACTGTTGCCATCTGTTGCTGCTGCATGCCTAGGATGTGGACCAGTGCAACATCCACCCTGCTTGTGCTGCTGCTTGCTGGTGGACGCGTGCGCATTGGCAGGCGTCGCGGCAGCCTCGGCGCACCAGTGTGCGAACGCAGCTGCGGCAGCTGTATCAGTGGTGCATGCATCCAGCATCTATGCTTCTGCCGTGTACCAATGCGAATGGTGTGCAAAAGAGGCCAGATTAGTGTTGGTGACGGTGCCGATACTGGTGCATACGCTTGCCAATTGGCACAGGCCTTGGCCAGCGGCTGTGGCTCCTCCAGTGCGCCCAGCTCACAAAAGAATGCAGGCCATCCCTCACCTGTAAGTGTGTGGTTTTTAACGCCGGAAATTGAAGCCGCCAGGAAAATCCAATGCCTGAAAGATCGATTTTTTAACTTATATTTCTTTAGTGCTTTCGATTTTGCAAGAAAATTTTATCGGGTCGCAACAATCCATACAATCTCGCAAGGGGGATGCTGCTACACCCTACTGGAGTGGGGGTATCCGTACGGAGGCTGAGCCTTCCGTATGAGTATCCGTAGCTTGTGCCCACGGAAAGCAGGACTACGATGACCTTGGAAAAGGTCTCCCGGCACTTACAAGCGCTTCAACGGCGTGGGATGAAACTTTCACAAGCTTGCAGGAAATTGTGCGCCTATGACTACCGGCATTCATGCCTCCTCATTTCAACGGGTTCCGCAGGGTATCCG
>LFCJ01003460.1_pt1 | contig 11581 bp, 10 predicted proteins | sample 643141 | NCBI WGS metagenome assembly LFCJ01 (sample SAMN03766243, study PRJNA286221) | soda lake metagenome | biome: soda lake; feature: Kulunda steppe; material: water; isolation source: sample B1-Br-g2 brine of Lake Bitter-1 | place: Russia: Kulunda steppe | collected 2010-07 | reverse complement strand
GGGCCCCCAATACGAAATTCATGTACCAGGATCGATGGGGCAAGCAATGGCCGCATCACCCTCCATTCGCGGTGTGGCAATGGTCGCATGGATCGACTCAGACCAGACGTACGAAGCGATCTGCGAAATCCTCGATATTCACACGAATATGAAATATGATGCCTTTTTTCTCTCAGAAGATCCGCCGGTAAACCCGACACGGAAAGGGTCTCGTGTTACGGTCGACGAGTATGAACGTGAGATTCAGGGCAACCAGATTAATTCAGAGTGATCTGTGTTGTGTGAACTACCCCAATCAGTTCTGGTTTGATTTTACCGATCTTTGCTGTGCAAGGGTCTCAACAATGCCTCGAACCAAATCGACATCCGATTGAATACGACCAAGGCTAAGGGGCTTATCGGCGGAAGCCACAGCGTCTTTCAGAATTGTCTCCCCGATCTTAGCCAACCCGTTGTTTTTGTACCCGCCAAGAGTTGGAAACACGCTATACTGCCACGCTTCACAGAGGCTGACTTCATCTAGTGGTTCTAGCTGATCCCTCCGACTGCTAAGGTGGAACTGTCCGAGAGCGTACCGCGGTCCGAGCATATCTGATTCCCGAATCAGATCGTTCAACTGCTCAAGCGCACGCACTGATTGTGCGCCGAATTCCAGATTACTGCCCTCTATCGAGTCAGTATCGACATCGTAGATTTTCCGAAGCCCCTCCATGTCGGGGGCAGTCTGATGAGTCTGAAACAGCGAGGCCGTTGGTGTGTTGAGCCGATGGTCTCGCACTGCGTTCGAATCGACAATCCCGATGACGTAGAACTGCTCGGGAATCCAAAGTTCGCTCCCAGTCCCAGAAATGGATACAGTGGAATCTTTCCCTCTACTATCTGGTCGCATTGACTGCCATAGTTCACCAAACACTGTCGCAGGATCGGCCAGGTGGAAATTCTCAATCACTAGCAAGTACTTCGGACCTCGCTGATCATCTTGCGGGACAAATTGTTGAGTATCAGCAGCTGCAAGATCAACGAAATCGCCGAGCGGTCCTGTGAGCATATCTACGGTGCCGCCTCTCCGAGAGCCACCAAGAATGAACTCCTCAAAATTAATATCCGGATGAAAATTAGTCCACCGCACCCGCTGGTTGACTTCAAGCCGTCCGCAATCCTCAAACCAGTTTTCGACGAGATCATGGACAAACTGCCGCTTGCCAGTCTGTTCAGGACCGACCAGTTTGACCAGTTTGTGCGCCTCAAGGAGGCCTCGGAGTACTTCCCACTCCTTCCGGCCGTCAAGATCTGAGACTTTGAGTCCACGTGGGTGAGGGGTACTTCCAACAGAATCGTCCTCAGCATCGGAGATGGCGGTATCTGAGCCACTGCTGGAGGTCGGTTTGTCAGTTGAAGCCACGTCTGTTGGCGATTGATTTGGATCCTGTTCTAATCCTGTTTGTGTCTCCGGGTCTGTCGCTGCCCCTGTTCCCGACTTTGCGTCTATACTGGGCTCCGATGTAGTCGAAGATTCTGATGTGTCGCCAAGCCATTCTCCGAAATTATCGGTTTCCGTCTGGTGTGGACGGGTGTTGACGCCTTCTTTTTGTGCCCGCTCAACGAATGCCTCCAAGCCGCCGAACCCATCACTGAGCTCTTTCGTTGCGGATTCATTAAGTCGTGAGAATCCTACCGGATAATCTAGTTCGTGGCCAGCAATATCTGCAATCACTGAGCTGTCAAGTTGAATACGAACGACATCGTTGAATACCACAAAGTGTGGTCGAAAACTCACTTCGCTCGACTTGGGGGCGATGGCACGCCAGAGGGCTTCCGACATTTTGACGTGTTTTACCCTTGCAGCGAACCGATAGACACGGCTGCCGCGATAGAATAAGAATAAATCGCCTGAAGAGATCTGATGTTGATCCTTCGTTGATGATTGTATTGGCCAACAGTATACGCCATCAGAGTCAGGTTTCTTCCCGGCCACAGCCTCAAAGGCTTTGAGTGCCTCCGATGGTACAGACGGGGTTACACTGTCGTACTCATCGGCTTGGTCTTCTTTGAGCGACTCAATAGCTTCTTCAACGTTCTCAAGTTCATCCTCCAGATCTAATATCTCATCTTCAATTTCATCTTCCTGTCCGACTAAGCTCGTGGGGTCTTGCTCGGTTGTCTGTTGTGCCTGTTGTTTCGGGGTTTCTGAGGTGTCGTATCCACCGGTGTTTTCGATCTTCGATTGGAGGTCACGCTGTTGACTTCGGTAATCTGCAAGTCGCTGCTGTAGTTGCTCACGCTGCGATATACGCGACTGTAATTTCTCTCTGTTTTTGTTAGTTAATTCACTGTTAGACTCGGCATCCGCCTGTAATTCGAGGTCAGATCGTGTGAGCCCACCGCGTTGAATAGTCGCCTCAAGAATATCTTGATCCTCGGGGCTTCCGGCGGGTACAAGAAACACGTTTGCGGAGTTATCGAGCGAGAGCATGTTATTTACACGCGACGAGTTCGGGAGTGTATAGTTCCGGCTTTCCGGTTCGGACATCTGCGAGAATGCGGGCAAATGCCTCGTCAGAGAGGACCCCGCGCCGTCTCGCTGATCGGATCGTCTCGGTGAACGCCTGTTGGGTCGCTTCGTCCTCAAATGGTTTCCCGGGACCGTCAATAAGCGACGCAAAGTTCTCCGTTCTGAGGCCGTCATCACCAACGATAGATTGGACGTATAAGCGGAGGAACTCTCGTATCTTTGCCTGCGACAGAACCGAAAGGATTGGTTCCATCGACGAGAGCTCGATATCACCAAGCAGTTCGCTTGGTTGCTCGTTCTCTAACGCAGACAAGACCGCTTCGGCAATCTGCCGTTGCTGGTCAGTATCGAAGATATCTGCGATTCCGATAGCCGTTGGGAGTGCTTCGAATTGTGTGGTCTCGTCTCGCACTTTCCGTTCGACGTAACTCACGAAAGTTTGTATTTCCGCCTCGGTTATCTCAGTAGACTGCCTGCCGTCATCATCGTCGTCGTCCATATCGTTTCCATCATTGTCTTCGTTGAGCTCCTCAGATGGATCCACACGATGTTCTTGGACAAATGTCCGCAGTGATTCGATCCGATTACGGTCGAATCTAGCCTTGAAAATCTCTGTAGGGTCCGGTCGCTCACCGCTTAACCGGAGATATGGTTCTGGGCTCTCAATTGCCTCCGCAACGTCTTGGGCCGCGGTCAGGAACGCTAGGAGTGGGTCCCGTCGGTCTTCCGGCACGTGTATTTCATCCAAGAGCGGGTCTAATCCCTGTCTGTCGCCCGTTGAGAATCCCCCACCCAACTCTTCAAACACTTCCGTTAGCAAGTCTGGGTCACGTTCAAGTTCCGCGTGGAACCGCGGGTAGTCCTTTTGTAGAATCGAGACGAACGCCAGGAACGCCCGCCCAGGGTCCCATTCGTCTTGTTCATCGTCTACCTCTGTAGAGCCACTTGGCGTGTTGACCTCTGACCGTACTCTCTCGTCATCAATGACGCCACGATTAGAGCCGAGTTCCTCAAGCACAACGAGCCGATTGAGCGCGCGAGTCACCCGACGAGGTGTATTGAGCTCTGCTGCACGTAGAATCTCAAGACTTCGGCTGTCGAACGACCGATCGAACTGTTTCTGTCGGTTATCGAAATAGTCGGCCAAGCGACTGTCAGACGGGGTTGGAATCTCTAATTCAGTCTCGAAGAATTTTGCTAAAAAGTTCTGCTGGTTAACAGTATCTCCAAGATAGTCACCTTGATCTGCCGCCTCTAAGTGCTTGTAGAGGGCATCCTCGTCACACGGAATAATGTAGACACAGATATCGTGCGAGAGGAACGACTTCAGCGCGATCAGTATCTCGTAGGTCGTCTGGCTTTGACAGCGGTCTAAGTCGTCAACGGTAATGACAACTCGCTTGAGTTCTCTTGGATCGTCTGTCTGCTGTCGATCCTGATATTGCTTATCCGCAGCATCGATGATAGCGTTGAAGAGATTCTCATAGGCACCAGACCACTCGGTTTGCGGGTTTGCCAGTGTTCGGTCAACGTCCTTTCGACTGTCTCGAACTTCTTCAAGAACAACCCCAAACAGGGCGTTTGCCAACCCTATCCCAACCAGAGCCAGTCCAAATGTCCGCATTCCGCTCATCAGTGCTTCTCGGAAGGGAAGAGACGAAACAGATACAACGAAATAAAAAACTGCCAAGACGGAGAGGGTAGCAACCGCATAAATAATACTATCGTCTATGTTGGTGATGGTCTGCTTCAGACCATTCGTTTTCTCATTCGAGCGCTCTTCGACATTATACAGTGTATTGATAATTCTCTCAGACCCTAAGACGCCGTTTGTTCGCCCATACAGTTCGTTCTGATCATCCTCTGAGGCAGCGACATCCGCGTCCTCAGGTTCGCGTTCCGGATCGATTCCGAACCGTAGGTTTAGTTCTTCTTGGAGGGATTGGTTGAGATCTAAAAGAAGTTCAGTCCGAATCGAATCCTCCGCATGCTTCCAAGCATTGAACGAAACACACAGCGTATCCTGGAATTCACGTTGGGTTGGTATCTCGTTATCATTCAATTCCTCATACTCGGAGTCGGAAGCTTGGCTTGCGCGAATCCGTTTGTACAGCAAGTTCACAATAGTCGACTTGCCAGCCCCCCAAGTCCCGTATAGGGCGATATGCCAAGGTGTGGTCACTTCCTTGACGATGTCCTCAAGCGTCTCGACGTGGGCCTTATGGCCAAATGCATCTTCTTCAACAGCCTCTAAACGTTCTTCACCGATGAGAAAGGACTTCTTTTCCTGCGTAGAACCAATCCTTCCGTCGTCGCTACCCATGACAAATAACTGTAACCTACCCTGTTCAAGTTTGTGTTCGGTACAAAAGTAGAGTTTGGATATCGACGAGTGGCAAATCGGAGAAAAGCCTCACATTCTTTCCAAAAATAGAACGACGGATCAACTACCTCAATTCAGATCTGTGCCGCGTCTCTTAGGAATCATCAACATCCGATTCGAAGATACTCATCTCATCAACCAGAAGTTCCTCGCTGTCGTGCGAGCAGTGGAATTTGATGTGTTTCTCGATAGTTCCTCTTGCGTTCTTGAACCTATCAGCCATCATCTCGAAGGTCATGTCGGGGTCGTCACGCCAAGCCTTTCGCATGGCACGACACTCTGTTTCTGATATCTCAGATGCATATCTGACAGATTCTCTGGGCGGGACCGAAATATCGTGAGCACAGTAACCGTTGAGATGCTGACGAACGACTTGATAAGATTCCTCAACCGAGCCGGCGAACTCAAGCACGTTGGCATCGTCACTTTCGTGAAATTGTTCCCGGAGGTCACGACACCGATCCGCGGACACGATATCTCGACTGTAGGTATCCTCCTGATCGATAGTCGGACCCGGCACCGAATGCGAGCATTCACCAGTAACGTGCCGCACGATCGTGCCACGGTATCGGTTCATTTCCTCAGCGAGCGCCGCGACGGTTACGCCCTCTTGAACCTGCTCACGCATTGATTGGCATTCCTCAGCGATGACTTGCTGATCCGATGGGGGGATGATTGGATCAGCATTCACATCATGTTCGCAGTCTCCGTAGAGATGTAGCCGAAGTGTCGACCGGTCGAAACCGAATTCCTCCACTAACGGACTGAATCCACCCTTCGGGGTGTACAATTCACGCATCTTCTCACATTCGGCTTCTGTAACCGTCTCACTGGTCATCTTTTAACGGCCTCTTTGTGTTTGTTAATGGTCTGTTCAGTCACTTTCGCATACTGACTCAACTCCGCCGGATCGGCGATGTCCTCGCGCACTTCCAACTCCTCTATAGTCACAAGAATCGCAGCTAACACGACACCACCTTTGTTGACTGAAGCCTCAAGATCCTGTTTTGCAAGCGTGATACGGGCTTCAACACGCTCATAGATTTCGTCGGAGAGTTCAAGTTCCTCACGGAGTGTTTCAAGTCCCACCTCATACGTTTGGAACCGGCGTTTGTCCGGCGGCGGTGTGATCGGTGAGTGCTCGAAGAGTTCAGGGTACCGATGCCGTATCGTCAGAGGCGTTACGTTACACGCATCGGCGATTTCTGCCTGCGTGCGATCATAGCCAAATATTTCAGCACCAACATATAGAGCTGCCGCCGCGACGGCTGACGGAGATTTTGAACCCTTGTACTGGTCGTCGACCTGTTGTAGGAGGCTCTTCAGATCATCTGTATGCTCTTCGATACCGAGTTCCGTCGCTTTGGTCCCAATGACATCTTCAGGCGTCTGAATCTTGATACCGGGGAGCGCAAGTTCACCCTGTAGGCTGTTGGCGACTGTTCGTAGTCGTTTTTGATCTTTCCGGGATACTTGAGCTACGTCGCTCAGCGTTGCTGTCTGGTCAAGAGTCCGATTTGCCAAATAGAGACATGCTGTTGCAGCACCGTCTAGCGACGGCGGATCGTACTCTGACTCTAGCATCTGGTGATAGATACGCAGCGCCATTTTTGCTACTTGATCATCAAGTTTGAGAGAGTCCGCCATCCGTTCGATCTCGCTTGATACGTAGCGAATGGCCGAGCTCCGATAAGTTTCGTCTGACATCGATTCGTCAGTACGTCTTCTTCTGTTCTACCCTCTTGTCAATTTCGGTAACGGTATTCTCAAAGAAAACTACCTCCTCTTGCACTCGGACAATGGGAGCCGAATGGGTGGCTCGCTCGGGTTCTCCTACAGAATGGGCGTCTTCGCGTTCGTTGGGCGATGGCGACTATACAGTAACTCCGATCACGGGTGTGAATATGGACGGAGAAGAGTTCGTGACCAAGCCGACCTGAGGGCTGTCACAAACGGAAACGTTCGACGTCGCAGCACACTCATCTATGCTATGAATGACATCACGAGACGAATCAACGGGGAGGATGAGTTTACGGGCGACACCGACAACAAATTCTAATCACAAGAAGGTACAGCGGCGGTGTCTTCGTTTGTTGAAGGAGGATCTTACGGAAACTCCGGCCGCTCAGCATACGCAATCGGATCGCGTGACCCAGCGCTCCGGAACGCCTCAAGCCGGAACGCACAGGCATCGCACGTCCCGCACGCTGGCTCCTCGTCACGGTAACACGACCACGTCATGGCGTACGGCACACCGAGTTCCAATCCGCGCTCAGCTATCTCCGTTTTCGACCCCTCAACGAACGGCGCTTTCAACTCGATCTTCGTCTTCGGTTTTGTCCCAACATCGATCACGTTCTGAAACGCATCGAAAAAGGCAGGCCGACAGTCCGGATACCCGGAGAAATCCTCCGAGTGCGTCCCAATAAACAGCGCCTCGGAGTTAGTCGCCTCCGCGTACGACGTCGCCATCGACAACAGGTTCGCGTTCCGGAAGGGGACGTACGACGTCGGAATCTCGTCACTCTCGAGATCTGCGTCAGCAACGTCCATCTCCTCGTCCGTCAAACTCGACGCGCCGATCTGGGAGAGATGCCTTGTTTCGATATGGAGGAAGTCAGCCGCATCAACCTCTTCAGCGAGCGCCTGTGCGTACTCGTACTCTTTGTCTTCCGTGCGCTGCCCCGTACGACGTGTGCAGAAAATACGCCTCGTACCCTTGTCCTATCGCCTCGCACACAGCCGTTGCACTATCCATCCCGCCAGACACCAGAGGGACCGCGCTTTCGGTACCGGTCTGCACCCGCCGACAGGTTCTTTCTGACGGGTCACCAGGTGCCTTCGCATGGACACCCTCGTCACGGACACACTGCTAGTCACGATGGATCCGAAGGTACCCGGAGCGACCGGTGATCTCGGAATCGTTGACGACGGTGCAATCGGCTGGACCGACGGCGAATTAACCTACGCCGGCCCTACAGCGGACGTCGAGACGGCTGACGCCGACCGGATCGTCAGCGGCGACGGTTGTCTCACACTTCCAGGACTCGTGAACGTTCACGTCCACGGCCGACACAGTTTGCTCCGCGGCGCAGCCCAAGACGTCCCTGAAATCGAGTGGATGACTCGCGCGCTTGGCCCGATTAGCGACCACATGACCGCCGAGGACGGCATCGTCGGCGCGAAGCTCACAGCGATCGAAGCACTACTGTCCGGCACAACGACACTGGGAGAATACGCGACCGAGGTCGCCGAATTGGTTTCGCAGGTCTACCAACCGCTCGGACTCCGAGTGAGCGCCACCGAGACAATAAACGCGGTCCCCGATGACCGCTCCGATATCGCACCAGACGAGACGTACCCGTTCGACCGTGACGCGGCCGAGGAATCAATAACCCGCGCCGAGACCCTGTTCAAACGCTTCGACGACGACCCGGTAGTTCAGCCAGCATACGGCCCGCAGGCGTTGGACATGATCCCACTCGATCTCCTCGAATCGATCACCGAGCGGGCGCGAACCCATGACCGAACCGTCCACATGCACGTCGCACAGGGCGACCGCGAACGCCGCCAGATCGCCGCTCGATACGGTACCGGGTCAACGACGGTTGGCGTGCTGGATGACGAGGGGCTTCTCGGGGACCACCTGCTCGCCGCCCACCTGCACGGGGCGACACCTGAGGAGCGCGAACGGCTCGCCGAAGCCGGCGTCCGGATGGTCGGCTGTCCCTCGTCGATCACGGCGATAGACGGCGTCGTCCCGCCGATCGTCGAGTACCACGACCACGGCGGGGCTGTCGGTCTCGGTACCGATCAAGCACCGGGTCCCGGCGGCCACAACGCGCTCCGCGAGGCCCGCACAGCGGCGATGTTGGCGAAAGCGGACCGCGGCGATCCAACAGCTCTCGACGCGGCCGGCGCAATCGAACTGGCCACGATCAGAGGAGCACGCGCCCTCGGAATCGCCGACAGCGTCGGATCGCTCTCACCAGGCAAGCGCGCCGATGTCGTCATCTGTGACATGCAGCAGGCAAGCGTCGCCCCCACGGTTCAAACCCCGTTCCACACGGCGATCCCCAATCTTGTGTACGGCGCCAGCGGCAACGAGGTTCGTGACGTGTTCATCGACGGCGTCCAACGCGTCTCCGACGGCAACATCGTCGGACTCAACGCCAACGACGTAGTGAACGACGCCAACAAACGCGCCAAACGCGTGTTCGCCGACGCGGAAGCCGACTGGCGCGCCGCAGACTCATCACTCGTCACTGCCGTCGACACCGGACGACTCTGAAACTGCGGTGCACGCAGGGCTCGATTGTCCCGTGACAATGCGCTCCTCTCTGCCCCGGCCACTCAGAAACGACGACTGCCACACGACCACTCGATGGCGGCCACTCGAAGGTCGGTCAGTCGTCGAGACGCTGGAGCAATTGCGTGACATAGGGGCTGTTCTCCCAGTTCCGGTGTGGGCTGATCGTCGTGATCAGCGTTCGAGCCTCCTCGTGGCTCAGGTACCCGTTTCGAGCGTAGTCGACGATGAGCCGGGGCGTTGGGACGATCCGCGGGCCTTGTAGCACGGCATGGATGAGTGGAAAGTTCGTCCCGCCGAACTCGTCTGTGAGAAATCCGTCGACATCGACCATATTTGCGAGGACAATGCCGTCGGTTTCGCCAGCATCAAGACCGAACGTCGGCCGGGAATCAGGTGTTTCGTCGCGTTCGTAGGGATCCTCGACCGTGTAATGGCTGCGGGCCGTGAGGACGTTGTTCGCAGCGACGGCGTGGATATCCTGATACTGCGTGATGTCTTGGAGCTCCGCGACCACTTCTGGCGGTACGAACACCTCACACGACGTGAGGAGATATTGAAACGGGTCTGGGGTGTCGGTGTCGACGGCCGCATCGGCTCGGGGGACCGCGAGACTGACGAGCGCACTGGTGTCGGCGACGACCGTTCGCAGTCGCTGACCGCTCATCGATCATCGTCGGCTGCGGTCTCGACCGCCGTCACCTCGCCATCATAGATGTCAACATCGTCGGGCGCAGCGAGGTCAAGTGGTTCGTCTTCGAGGTCCGTTTTGAGAAGGCGGAGCCGTTGGGCCGTCTCGGTGCCGACCAACTGCTTGACCGTGTCGAACTCAAGCTGATCGTCGTAGTACTTCGTTGCGACAAGTTCCTGGAATGTCTCACTATCAGCCGTCTCTTCGATGTACTCACGCATCGCCTCGATAAGCAGATCCGTTCGATCCGTGTCGAAGAGCTCCGCGATTGCGTCCAGCCGATCGACCAAATACTCTGGTGACTGGAAATGGACTCGTCGCGGGTCGTCGCTTGCGCCCATTGTATGTGTTAGTTTTGCACATTGACTCATAACCGTTTCGGCGGATACACAGAGCGTGCACATCACAGGATTCGCTCCTGCCAATCGCAGCCGGAGAGATTGTCCCGCGTTCAGCACCTCAGGAGATCAGCCTGGCTGCCATCCCGGTTCAAGTGCAGCCCACGTTACGTCTCTCAAGTAGTCGATGGCATCGCGGCGGCTGCGACCGCCTACTCCGACGACATCGCGGACGCTACCACTGAGTAGGAACTTTGAGGGGGATAAGCGGAGAGTGGAGAGTCATGAGTCATACCGTCCAGGAACTTCGAAACGCGATTCGAGTGGCATCAGGTCGCTTCGAACGGGAGGTCAACGCGTCGTTCACGAAGGAGGAGCTACAAGCGGTTTGTGAGGCACTCGGAGTCGATGTCGACGAGGCGGGGCGATCGTCAACATCGCAGATGCGCCGGCTCATCCGGGCGCACGTCGGCATCGCAGAGTCGCTAGAGGTGGCCGACGACTCCACCTTCCGGAAGGCTGATCTCCAAGCGATTGCTGACGGAGTCGAGGCGTCGTTCGAGTCGTAGTCATCAATTGGCCAATCAAGCTGGCTACTGTAGTCCCCGAGCTGACTCCTCGAATGAGGTTGCCTTCTCCTGGCTGACTCGCGTCCTGTCTCCTGCACAGTTAGCAGCAATCTCCGGCTCTGTTGAAATCCTATTCATCAAATATATCCTCAACTGAAACAGCGGGTCAATGAACAGTTCGAGTAGCACAGGTGAGACGGTGAACCGCCTCGGGGTCAAGCCCCGAGGCACTCGGGCTGTCCCGCCTGTAGACGGAGACCTGCGTGGACGACACAAGTTTTTCATTACCGTGTCGAGAGACCAACGTAATGACGACACGGCGACTATTCTCTCGCCCGACGCCTTCGAGCAGCCGGGACGCCGCGCTCCGATGGGCAGGTGACCGATCGACTGCCGTGCCCCATTCGGTGATGTATCTCCAGCCAGCGGCAGCAGATGATGTCACCGTGCGTGATCAGTGGGAGCCGTACGGGTCGCGTGTGGAACTGCGGCTCGAACGATTTCGCACGCTCGTCGATAACCTGTATGAGTCCGACACGTACAGCGGATCAGCGACGTTTCTCACAGATGCCGAGCGTCGGTGGATCATCGAGGAGGCGCTTGGACGCATCGATGATCCTGCACACCCTCTCTACACGGATGGTGACCCGACAGCCGGTCTCGTCGAGCAAACCGAAGAACTACTGACACTTCTTGAGTTCGCCGGCGAGATCACGCCGGAAGATGTCGAGCAACGACTCTCTCGGGAAGGATTGAACGAACTCGGGAAGGTGTTGTCT
>LFCJ01003459.1_pt1 | contig 11588 bp, 4 predicted proteins | sample 643141 | NCBI WGS metagenome assembly LFCJ01 (sample SAMN03766243, study PRJNA286221) | soda lake metagenome | biome: soda lake; feature: Kulunda steppe; material: water; isolation source: sample B1-Br-g2 brine of Lake Bitter-1 | place: Russia: Kulunda steppe | collected 2010-07 | reverse complement strand
TTGCTGATCTTGATCGTATCGGATGAAATTGAACGTCACGGGTGAATCCTTACGCTATACAGGAGTTTCTGCTAGATAAGGTCTACGTCATGTGAGTTCTCTGCCGATATTTCTTGGACAGGCTCATTAGGCTAGCTGATTGGGATACAACAAAAGGGTATCCAAATCCGATGTTCAAAGGGAAAAATTTCGCCTTCAAGAGAGTGTTTGTTGAGAACAACATTTCAGTTGGCGGCCTCGATTTCCTTTCTAGCTTGGATAAAATATATGGCTCCTATAATGAGCTCGTCGGATACCTTCCCGAGGATTCAAACTCAGCTACTGTCACAGTCGGTGACGCTGCAGAATTACCACAGGAAGAGAATAGCATCAATGCGGCCGTTATCGATCCTCCTTACTACAGCAGTATCATGTACGCAGAACTATCCGACGTGTTCTACGTCTGGATGAGGGAAATTCTCGACGATGTGTTCCCCGATATCTTCGATCAACAACTGACGGATAAGGTGAATGAAGCGGTAGCGAATCCCGATCGATTCGAATCTATTGCAAGCGATGGATCGTCAAAACGAGAGCTTGCCAATAATTCGTATGAGCAGAAAATGAGCGATATTTTCTCTGAACTCTATCGCGTTCTCGAGCCAGGTGGGGTGATGACAGTGATGTTTACCCATAAGGAAACCGACGCCTGGGACACCCTAACTATGTCGCTTATCAATTCTGGGTTCATCATCACCTCTACCCATCCCATTACCAGCGAAATGCCACAACGAGCCGGTATGCGAAATACTGCTTCGGCCGACAGTACGCTACTTCTGACTGGCCGCAAACCCCACGAAGATCGAGACCCAGAAAACGCTATTCCATCCCTCTGGAGCGACGTCAAATCTGATACTCGAGCAGCGGCCAAAGAAGCCGCTCGAGACCTGATCGACTCTGGACTGAGCCTCACCAAGACCGACGTTATTATCAGCGCGTTCGGTCCTACTCTTCGCGTCTTCGCCGACGCCTATCCCGTCGTCGACGACGAAGACAGCGAAGTCCCACCGCGACGTGCCCTCGAGGAGGCCCGCGAAGCCGTAACCCAGGTTCTCGTCGACGAGTACCTCGAGGCCGAGGGGATCGACGAACTCGACGATGTCACCGAGTGGTACATCCTCTGCTGGCTCGTCCACGAGTCCGAGACGTTCTCCTACGACGAGGGTCATCAGCTCGGGCTCGGCATCGGCGTCGACATCGACGAAATCAAGCGCAGCACCAAGACTTGGCGCAAGAGCCGCGGCGACATCAAACTCCGCAGCCATGACGATCGCGTCCAGAACATCAACGAGAAGCCGGAGGATCGCTCGAGTCGCATCCCGGTGAATCCGGACGATCTCTCCTTCAGCCTCGCACTGGACAAGGTTCACGCCGCGATGCACGTCTACGACGTCCAGGGCGAGAGCGCCTGCTGTGACTGGCTCCGAGAACGGAACTTCGGCACCGACTCGACGTTCAAGGCGACCCTCAAAGCGCTACTCCAGGTGCTGCCCCACGATCACGACGACTGGGAACTCGCACGCGATCTTGCTGCAGGTCGGACTCGGGATGTCCTGGATCTCGAGTTCAGTCCAAACGTCTTCGCGGACGATGGGAACGAAATGAAACAAAGTGATCTAAGCAGTTATTAGATAGCAGCTCCCGAGACCAAGTACAACATATTATTTAAGAATAATACCTATGGGAAATCAATCGGATCACTCAATAATTGTTGGAGAAATCGATCGAATAAGCGGCAGTGGCAATGCGATGCTGGATCGAGGGGGGTACAATCTGGGACCACTGCCGCGTGAAGTTGTGGGAAATAAAGCAATCGCGATACCGTTGTCCGGTACGTGGGCTATCTGTCTCACGCCGTTCATTGATCGGGAGACGTATCTTTCGGACTTCGTTTCGACAAATGGGACGCCAGGGGATCGAAACCAGATTGAATGCGCAATTGAGAACATCCAATTATCGACTGCAAACGGACTCAACCACCTGACGACTCGACCATCCGGCCCTGTACATAGCGGAACAACGATCGACGCGCAGATCACCGTTAGCGGTCCAAACGTGAGCTACGTCTTCTTCGAAGACGGAACCGGTGCCGAACTTGATATTCCGTTTCTCCCACCGGGAATTGAAACGACGATCGAAGTAACGAAACCTTCGTCACCAATTATGTCCGCCCGGATAGCAGAATCTATTCTAGATGATGCTCCGGATCCCGAATCGAAACTGACTCTTGAAGTACTCGGAACCAAAGGTTCGGATGCTTACGCTAGTTATGATTCGATTCCAATACGTCTCCCGGGTTGTCCAGCTTCCGCTGGTGATCACATTCACGCATCCATAATATCTAAAGAGAAGAACCATCTCAAAGCAGGTCTTTCCGGGCTACCAGCAAGTGATCGGGAGGAAGTCGGAAATACGTTCGAGGTAGACCTTCAGCTCACACCAGATGTGTCTGACATTACATTGGTTCATGAAGGGACACCGATCCAGATTCTCACTCCGGAAAGTCCCATTGAAAGCGTGGTTCCACTCAAAGTAACTGGAGTGGAAACGAACTCAATTACCGCTAAGGTAGATTTCACTAAGATATCCAATTCCAAATTCGAAGTAGGCGAAGAGCTACTCGTCGATGACTTGAAGCGGTATGACGCCCGACTGATCGGGCAATACGACGGGATACCAATATCCATCGAAGTGTCAGAACATCCCGCGGCACTGCCCGATTCACTAACCATCATAATCACGGCGATTTCACCCGACGAGATTACGGCGAGAATCAAAGTCGAATTCGAAGAAGGAGAGAAGCTACCAATTGAGCATATAGAACGACGTGAAAGGGGGATCGTAGGTCAATATAACGGAGTGCCAGTACTGATACTGGCAGAAGAGAAACCCCCCGCGTTACCGGATTCGCTTGACGTTACGATCGCAGAAATTTCTGCAACCGAGGTTATAGCCGAGATCAACCCGGATTTCGAGGTTGGTGATGGGTTGACTGTCACTGACATCGAACGTCGTGACGATCGTTTCGTTGGTCAGTATAACGGAATACCAGTAGTGCTATCTCCTTCTGACCTTCCACCCGCAGAACCTGATATTCTTGACGCCGTCGTTACAAACGTATCCAAAAACGAGATCTTGGCGAGCATTAGATCTCACACTCGCCTTGAATCGATAGAGGCTGGAAGCATAATCACTGTAGAGATAGACCGCCACGAGCATAACCATTTAATTGGAAAATATAAGGGATTCCCAGTTTGGGTGCCGCACGACGGTAAAATAATACCGCACGAATTAACGGTTGCAGTAACCAAAATTACTGATCTGGGAATATTTGCCTCCTTTGATAATCTCCCTGAAGAGACCGTTCCAGAGGCCGGCGAAATAGTTCCTGCTCGAATTGAGTCAGTGGATCAATCAACTGCAGTTGCGTGGGTGGAGGTCACCGAGGATATTGATTCATACGCCCTTCCAGTAGTTGTACCGATGCTGCTAAATCCACACGAAACAGTAGGCGTTGAAATAGTTGACAATAGCACATACCCACTAACTGGAATCGTTCAATCGAGCAACGTTGGCGAAGCGGTCACCCCCGTTTCAGGATTTGAACGTGATACGCAACTAGCATTAGTTTCCCTCTACGATCAATCTCATACTGATGCTGCTGTAGCGTGGGAATCGGCTCTGGATTCGGCGAATTCGCTTCTGAGGAAGGTAACTGCAAAACGATCGGTAACATATGGACAAGCAGAAAAAGCACTAAACAAAAACCAGGCTGACGTTTCGGAATCGCTACTTGAGGAGTTTCAAGAGTATGTAAAAAGTGCTGAGATTCCAATACAGTATGAAGATCAGCTTTTGAGCGAGTCACGAGCTTATAAACAATTAATCACGGCCTCAAGGGAAGGAGAAACACCCGGTTCAGCCACGGATCTACAACGAATCTGGTATAATTTCGACATTCGAAATCAAGTCGATAATGCAGCTGCCGATCTCCCGACATCTTCGCAGATTGTGAGCGGGGAGTGGACGCCTGTATTTCCGCATCCGTTCGTAGTAAATCGACTTAGACAACTATGTTCGCAGTTCGAATCGGCCCCTGATGCTGCGAAGAGGGTATTAGATTCGGTACCAACGCTCTCGGAAACCCGCTGGACGATCCCACCTAGTGAAGACTCAACTCGCAGGATCACAATAGATATTCTGCCATTTTCCCCCGAGATGTCGACACACAGTGTGAAAAGCGAGAAATCAGATGGAGACACGACTGAAATCGAGGAAGAGACCCGTACCGAGAGTGACGTGACTCCCGAGGGTAATGCTACGAATCCGTCCAGCCTGACAAAATCTTCTGGATACCAAGCAGATCAAACTGGGGAGGACTTGTCGGATTCGACGTATTCGGATGAGACGACTTCTGCAAGCGAGAACGAAACGTCAGTACCAGAAACTACCCCATTATCCGAACGCGATCAATCTACTATCACCCCCAAATCAGGCGAGAAGCACACCGAAGAGGACGATTCCGCCTCGGAGACGAATGTAATCACCGCTCCAAAGACCACGAAACGGCTTCGGAAATTGCGACAGAAAGCCGAAGAGGCAGCATCGGACGATCCGGTACGTGATACCTCGCAGACCGTTGTCGGAAGTAGATATCAACGTGCAGAACCTATCAAAGATTACGTGAAGACCCGCGCTGACGGAATCTGTGAAGGTTGCAAAGATCCTGCACCGTTTGACAATGCAGATGGTGAGCCGTATTTAGAGGCACACCACGTTGATGAACTCGGAAAAGGTGGTGAGGATCACCCAGCAAAAGTGGTCGCTCTCTGTCCAACATGCCATAAACGCGTTCATCATGGACAGAATGGGGGCGAATTCAACGATGAACTCCGGCAAAAGCTCAGAAATGGACTAGCTGATATCGGGGCTGAGTAGGTATTAAACAGATCGTACCAGAAATATAAGTGAACTAAGAATCAACATCGCTACACTCAATGCCATCTTTGACATCTCGGTCGTGGGATCCCATCTACGAGAGTCGGTCTGACAGTTCCGGATCTCATCTCGTCGAAGATTTTTATATTCCTGCCCTAAAGCGAAGCGTCCGCTACGACCGCATCGCCGGCTACTTCTCGAGCAGCGCACTCGCGGTCGCCTCTCGCGGGATCGACAGGCTCCTCGAGAACGATGGCAAGATGCGCCTTGTCGTCGGTGCCGAGCTGTACGAGACCGACCGGCCGGTTCTCGAGGCGTTGACCGACAAACTCGAGGAATCGCTCGACGATCTCGACGACGAACGGTTGAACGCACAGCTCGCGCTGCTCGCCCGACTGCTTCGCGAAGATCGACTCTACATCAAGGTCGCCGTGCCTCGCGAGGGCAACTGGCGGATCTTTCATCCGAAGATGGGCATCTTCCACGACGCAGACGACAACGCGCTGTCGTTCGAGGGGAGCGTCAACGAGACCATCGGCGGCTGGAAACGCAACTACGAGCGGTTCAAGGTTCACTGCTCGTGGATCGAGGAACAGCAGTCGTACGTCGACGGCGACATCGATACGTTCGATCGACTTTGGTCGAACGAACACCCCTACGTCGAAGTGTACGATCTGCCCGAAGCGATCGGGAAGGAACTCATCGACTGGAAGGATCCCGGCTCGGAAGCAGATCTCGAGGAAGCGATCCAGATCGCTCGCGGGGAAGCGCCGCCGACCGAACGCGACAAGGCGAATATCGTCGCCGACGGTCACCTCTCGCCAGGTGGGCTCTCTCTCGCCGAAGTAGCGAGCACGATCGAGCCGTGGCCTCACCAGCGAGTCGTCTCTGATACGCTCGTCAGCACCTATCCGAATAGCTTCCTCCTCTGTGACGAGGTCGGACTCGGGAAAACCATCGAGGCAGGTCTCACGCTCTCCCGGCTCGGTCTCACCGACGAACTCGAGACGGGACTATTGCTCGTTCCAGCAAGCCTCACCATCCAGTGGCAGGAGGAGCTTTGGGAGAAGTTCAATCTGAACGCGTTCCGCTACGATCGGGGGAGTAACTACGAGTACGCGTTCATCGATGCATTCGGTCAAGAGCACTCACCGCCAGCTGTCTACGATATCGATCCCGGCTCGCACGAACAGGCGTGGGTCGACAGCCCCATCTGGCGGTTCCTCCACGAGCGCCAGACTGACGATACCATCGACGGGCCGACGATCGTCGTGATGTCCTGGCATACGGCTCGAATGTCCGGCCGCTGGGAGCAGATCGCACCAGAGAGCGGTGACCTGGCCCGGACACGCGACGACGTTCCGGCGAGTTGCCGCGGCCGATCGTTGGCAAATCGAGAGGGGGTCTGGGACGCCGTTATCGTCGACGAAGCTCACAACGCTCGGAAAGGGAGTAATTTCTATTCCCTACTCGAGCAACTCCGTGAGCACACCCATACGTACTACCTGCTGACTGCGACACCGATGCAGCTCCACGCTGGCGAACTCTACGATCTCATGTCGCTGCTCGATCTGCCCGGCGAGTGGGACAATAAAGACGACTTCACCGAGTTCTTCGAAACCCGCCAGGCACTCTCACAGGCGCTCAAGTCGGAATTAGGGGCCGATAGTACGTCGACCGATGATTCGTGGTCCGCACAGGCGACACTCACACAAGGACGCTACCAGGATCGACTGACGGGCGAACGGAGTCTCTCCGACCAGGTTTTCGACGCCGTCGCCGATGAACTGGATGTCGGTGACGAGCAACACGCCCGTTCCATTGCGAAGCAACGGGTTCTCCGGGCCTGTGACCTCGCTGGTGATTACGGTGAGCACTACGACGGGTATATCGAGACGTTCGAGGCCGCTATCGACGAATACGATATCGACCCGTTCGATGCGAAGGAGGACGAGAAGTTGAAGTATCTCCTGTATCCGGAGTGGAAGGCTGACGAGGAGTGGCTGATGTTTTCGCGGAACGACCGGCTCAACGCGTTAGACGAACTCTCTGAAGCGGGCTGGCAGGTCGTCCAAGACGTTCTGTCCGCTTCGACCCCGGTGGACGCGCTCATTCATCGTAACACCCGTCCGACGCTCCGCAAATACGAACAGGTCGATCTACTCGATGAGACCGTCCCGAACCGCGATCCTGAGCAGCACAAGATCGAACTGACAGAGGAAACGCGTCACGTCTACGACCGGATCGACGATTTCACTCGGAAGTTCTACAAACTCGCCCAGCAATCGAGCGAAGCCGAATCGCGCGCTATCGGGTTCGTGATGACCACGTACCGACAGCGGCTTACGAGCAGTGTCTACGCGATTTCGCAGAGTCTTCAGGCCCGACTCCAGAAGCTCCGGAGCCAACGGGCCGTACTAAAAGGAAAACAACGAGCGGCGGATCGCAAATCGCGTGGTTCCGAACAGGTCGTTCTCGAAACGCTCTCCGAATACGACCTCAAGGACATCGACGCACTGGACGAACTCGAGGATGACCTCGAGGATCAAGATCTCGCGGAAGTCATTCCGAACGTCACAGACGAAGGGATCCACCTATTAGAAGAGGAAATCGAGGAGCTGGAGTCGTTCGTCGGCGAACTCGAACGAATCGATCAAGACCCGAAAATTAGCCAACTCAGAGACGATCTCGACGAACTGGATAAAGACGGCCACAATCGAACCATCGTCTTTACGCAGTACACGGATACGATGGACTTCATTCGAGAAAGCCTCGTGTCTATCTATGGTGAGAGAATCGCGACGTACTCCGGACGCGGGGGTGAGCTGTACGATCTCGAGACCGACGAATGGACGACAGTTGGTAAGGAACGGGTAAAGCGAGAATTCTCGGCGGATTCGGGTAGCGTCGGTATTCTCGTCTGTACCGACTCGGCCAGTGAGGGTCTGAATCTCCAGGAATGTGGCGCACTGATCAATTACGATTTGCCGTGGAATCCGATGCGAGTCGAACAGCGAATCGGTCGTATCGATCGTATCGGCCAGCAACACGACGAAATCACGATCTTGAACTACAGCTACGAGGATACGGTCGAGACGGACATCTACGAACGACTCGACGACCGAATCAACCTCTTCGAGAACGTCGTCGGAGAGATGCAACCCGTCCTTTCCGGCGTCAGTCAACAGATTCGAGCTGCGACCCTCGAGGCCGAAGATGACAACAGTTCTGAGGTCGTCGAAAAGGCTGATCAAGAGTTTTCCGAACAAATCAAGGATCAAGAGAACGCCGATCGCGTAGACGTCGGGGAATCCCTTGAAACGGTAGAGACACCGATTCGGCAAGAAATCATCGATGAGGCGAAGCTCGACGCCTGGCAGTCCTACACCCATCCAGATCTGATCGACGTTGGTGAGACCGACTACAGCTACACTGAGCCGTTCGAAACGTCGGGTCTCGAGGCCATGTTGGTCGGAAACGAGACCCTCGTAGAGGAAGGGATCACGTTTTCCCCAATTAGTGAACTCGATATCGACCTGGTAGAGAGCGAATATGCCGATGCTGTCGACTTTGAGGATACGATCTACCGCCTCACTTGCAGTGAACTCGATGTTCCAGAGTCAGAGGGTGAACACACACTCGCTGAAATCATTTCTCCCGGCGAAGATGCTATCTCTGTGACGTTTTCGGCAGAGTGTGCCGATGAGTTCTCGTCGGTTCACTATCTCGCACCAGGGAATCCGTTGCTTCGACAGCTCATTGATGTGATTCGAGAGAAGAGTGAGAATCCAACTCGGCTTTCGAAGCGAGCGGAAGACCGCGACGAGTCTCGCACTCGTCCGGTTGTTTGTGGGTGGGGGCGAGATGGTGACCTCGCAACGCTTGGTCAAGATGGGACTATCGAAGAAGGCGTATTGATGGGGTCTCTGACTACTTGGAAAGAGACCTTTCTAACAAACCGGGAGCGAACCGATCTGTCCTAAGCTGGATCCCAAGCCCCCTCTATTTCCACTCCAGTAGTGCGAAGGCGTAGCGGTTAGTTTGGTTCTTTGGCCTTAGCCACACCCCCTAAGGGGAACCCGGACACGCCGTGTCCGGTTTCTCACGCGAGTCCTCTCGAAGCGATCGACTCGTGACGACTCGATGACTCTCGTGAGTCATCAAATTGTGAAAAGACCAGCATTTGAGGTGTGAAATTAAATTAGAGAGTAGTGTTGCCACTCATCGGACAGCACTTAGCCGCCGAACGCGATCCGGTTCTTCTTCCGACGCGGCAGTTGATCACGCTCTTCGAGCAGCTTCCGACGCGTGTCGTCAAGTGGGCGATCGTCACGACTTCGGCCGCTGTTCACACGAGCCTTCGATAGTCGGAATGCATCTCGAAGATGAATTCGGTCTGTCGTCCCATCAGCGTACTCGACTTCCATCCAGATTCCGTAGACGCCGTTCTCGTCATCGTACTGCTGCTGATAGCTCGTTTGTGCTTCTCGAGCAATCTCGAGCGCCTCGTCGCGATTGTCTGGCGTGTATCGAACCTGTAGGAGCTTCCGGCTGCGTTCGTCCGTCTCACGAACGCCGACCTCGTAGGAGCGTTTGAATCGATCGAACGGCCCACATTCAAACCCAGACGCGTCTTCGGCAACCTGCATGGCCGTTGCCCCGATCGTTCGCCGGAACTGTTCCTCGGCCGATCTGACGCGCTTCAGCATCTCCTGGGCAGCGAAGTCGCTTTCGATCTCGAGCTTCCCGTAGGTGTGCCGGACGAAGCCTTCGAGCCGGTCGACCACCCGCTGGATCGTCCGGTAGGAGTAGCCGGTCTTCTCGGCTGCGTCCTTCGGTGAGATCTCACCGCCATCGGTAAGCAGCAGTTCGGTGACTTCCCGATCGCTTCCGTTCATATCGCCCCAGAGACGCATCACGGCGTTCTCTTGCTCACTCTCGATCTCCGGCAGCGGACAGTCGACGAGCTTCAAGGCACGTCGCTTGCGCCGCTCTGGATCGAAGTACGCGTCATCGTGGTATTCATCGCCGCCAGTCACGTCGAGACCGGCCCAATCCAGGACGTTCATCAGTATCTCCTCGAGTTCGCGCCGACACTGCTGGATGTCGAGTGCGTCTTCTCGATCCCAGTAGACTGTCTCGTCGGTGATTGAGGTCTGGAACGAGACTTCGAGTTTTGGATGCCAGCCGAACTGGTCGGGACTGTAGTTGTCCGGGTTACGCATGTAGTAGTGTTTCACTTCCTTCCCGATCTTGTGGCCCGGAACGAGCTTTGCCGCGCGTTCGGAATCGACCATCGTCGTCACCTGGTCGCCAGGACGCTCGCGGTTGTCCTCGACGTGCTTCCGGTAGCCCGATCGATCGGATTCTAGCAGCTGGTGAATGCGCGCTATCGGCCCGTCAGCCGCGTAAATCGGCCCGGACACGTCGCGCTTCGGACGGACGTACACCGCAGCGTCGTTAACGTTGCTCGACTCGTGTGGATCCGCGAAATACCGACGTGGCACCCCGAACGCGGCGAACGCTTCGCTGGTGAGGTCGGGGTACTTCCCGAAGTCAATGTTCGACGCTTGGGCGCGGACGGTGAGGTACGGCCGACCCAGATCCATGTAGCCGTTGACCTTACTGATCGCACCGGTTTCCTCGTCGCGCTTTTTCATATCCGGCCAGCGTGGATAGGCGGTGAACGTTCCGCCTTTCACCCGCTGGCTCGCGTCGGCGCTCTCATCGTCGTACGTCTCATCCATACAGACGACGTAGACGCGATAGAGATACGCCGTCTCGAGCGTGTAGGACGGGTCTGACCACGGGAGAATCGGCTGATCGTCGTAGTCGAGGACGGCAGCCCACTCTTCACCGTCAAGTTCGAACGTCGTCGACGGCTTTCCATCGGCGACCCAATCGTGCTTCTTCCGGAAGCTCGTCAGCGCATAGTACGGCTTCAGGCCGTACTCGTCGAAATTGAAGAAGGCGTCGAACTCGTGGCACTGCGTCTTGAGGAACTTCTGAGCGGCCACTTAGACCACCTCCTCTGTGTACGGCCGGCTTGCTGCTCCGACGGTCGTCTCAGCAGAAGGTTCAACACGCACGAGGGTGTTGTCACGCACGCCCGATCACCTCCGCGGAGTAACCCGTGGTAGATCGGTGCGGTGCGCCGCAAAGGGCCAAGGTAGCCTTGGAACAGTGAACGGCCCTTGCGGTGGTTTCTTGAGTCACGGCCGACACCTCCCATCCTCGAGCGCCGCGCAGCGCTTTGCAGGATAGTCGATCTCGCAACCGCAGAACTCACAGATCGGTGGCGCGCACTCGACACCGTTCGAGTGCCGAATCACGCTAACCACCTCGATTCCCTCAGAAAACCACTGGCAGGCGCAAACCTGCGTCTGATTTTCTGATGAAGTCTATTCTGTGAGGGAGTAGTCGTTAGCCCAAAAGTGGCGAATCCAGCCGTTTCGAAGGTTCTACCTTGCGGTAGGGAACCCTCTCTATGGCTGTTAATTACAAGTGGACTCGCCGGGATTTGAACCCGGGGCCTCTCCCATGCCAAGGGAGTGATCTACCACTGATCTACGAGCCCGCGTGTGCAACCACTGCTTTCCGGTGAGCATAGA
>LFCJ01003454.1_pt1 | contig 11595 bp, 8 predicted proteins | sample 643141 | NCBI WGS metagenome assembly LFCJ01 (sample SAMN03766243, study PRJNA286221) | soda lake metagenome | biome: soda lake; feature: Kulunda steppe; material: water; isolation source: sample B1-Br-g2 brine of Lake Bitter-1 | place: Russia: Kulunda steppe | collected 2010-07 | reverse complement strand
TTCACAGTTAAAGTGAGAAGGAGTGTGGGGAGAGACACGTTTTCTCTTGAGCTTGAACACAAGCCTTCGGATGAAGGGCTTTGAACGCTTAGTAGTAAGCCCCGAGAGAGCTAGATATTAGCCGTACGTACTCTCTACTTGTCGTGTCTTTCCAAACTCCTTCCTTCGTTTGGTTTCAAAGGAAATTTGACATTTCAAATTTATATACCTGATACTCAAACAGGATACCCATAGAGATGGCAGGAGACGCAAACGCACTGATATCCGGAACAGCAATGGCCGTACTAATTGGCTCAGGCTCTGTACTGGCCGCCATCTTTGCTAATATCGGCTTCGGCGATAGACTAGTCCTGTTCTTCCTAGGTCTGTTCTTTTTCTGGGCAGGTCTCCAATTCTCTAACGGCTAGAAAAGATGTGTCTCAGCCGACTAAACGTCGTTTTAGGATTAAGAACCGCAGCCACAACCCGATCTTTCAACAAGAGAACTCGGCCCAACCAATTCTCAGTAGGATGCTCTTCCACACTCCAATCCGCATCCTCTAACGCATCCGAAATACCTCTTCGATGCCCATCACCACAACTCATCAGAACATTCTCGTACCCGTTCTCACTGGAAATACGGAGAATTTCATCCGACATATACTGGTCGCGATCTGACATCACCTCCCCCTCAAGCAACAGAAAGTAGCCAAGGGGCCAGGCCAACCCAAAGAACAAGACAAACAGGATGGCCCCAATGAACGATACCCAGTACGGCAGTGTTAGGCCGAGATAACCTACTGCCCAATTAAAAGGAGACAGAAAGAGGCCTAAAATGATCAAGGAAAAGAACGGAGCGATGAGAAGAATAAGTATTCGTTTCCAGCGAGGCACCATTTCATAGGTTTCGTAGATCTCTGCATCCACCTTGTAAAACGGGATATCAGAGGCTTCGACTTTGTCTTCGAAGTCTTCTGAAGAAGTGTATACACGGCCGTAAGTCGCTCCGTAGAGCAAATTCCCGATCGCAAACAATGTGTAACCGACTGTAAGATCCCTCTCGAAATAGTCTGCGTTGTGGCCTTCCCGAAACACAGCGTCAAAACAGGAGAGGTCCAACTGCATCAGAGTCTGCTTGTCCTTCCTAGATAAGTGGGTCTCACCCTGTATCTCAGCTTCCGACATCACTCAATCTATCTGTCTATATGACGTTGAATCCTTTTCAAACTACTATATTCCGAGGCCTCGAAACTGCCGAACTCCCTACCCTGGAAAATTCTCCGGGTCCTTGAAGTCCCGAACTAGGCGAAATGCTACACGATCCGTATATAGGCCTTCCTCAGTCATTCTCTGTTTCAATCCGTCAAGGACTCCCTGGTTACGGGCGGCGACCCAGACCGTGAAACTGGTATCAAGATGCTTCTTGATGTGGTCTATTTCTCTTGGGTTGTTTCCCATTGCGACTTCGACGACTAACTCCGAGTTTCCCATGTTGACGTAGACGTCGGCATCGAATTTTTCCAGGAATGCGTGCCAACCCAGCTTGTTGAAGGCCTCCCGGATTTTGTGCTGCCAGTAGCGATGAACCACGCCTCCACGACCCCTATGTTTCACCTCCAACTCCAAACGGTTTTCAGCGTAGTCACGGCCCTTATCCGTTAATTCTAACAGCTTCTTTCGATCACCGGCTTTCACCTGCCGCTCAAACACAATTCCTCTGTCGACGAGCTCGTCCTTCGCCTTGTTCCCCTTGTACCGACTGGAGAACAGATTGTATCTCTGGGTTAAGGCCTTGAACGGATTTTCGATTACATCCTTGAGCAGGCGGTCGGCTTCCTTGGAAAGCTCGATCTCTTTCTCAGGGTCTTCCAGTATCTCCGGCTCCTCAACTTCACTGGAGCGGCCAGGAGCGATCTTGTTCCTAAATCTCTTGGTCGTTTCCCGTTCCGAATAATCTAATTCGGCCCATTCCTTAGCCATCCTCTTCTCGATTTCTTCATCTCCCAAGTTCTTCTCCAAATCATAGTTCTGGAGTTTCACCGGGACTGGGCCACGGTTACCGGCCCGGACAACTGCCTCCCCCACACCAAGCTCTGAGGCAAACTCCATTTGCCGCCTAGACAAATCCATAGAACCCGCGACCGCATCAAACTGCTTCCGGTCACCCGTAGACAGCAACACCTTCGTGTACGTGTTTGCCTTAATCGAATCAGTCAACTTCGAAGCCTCCTGATCACCCACAACCAATCCTTCGCCGAACTCCCGCATCTTCGCCGTCAAAACATCAATCTCCGGAATACCCGAAGCATCCTGCCGCTCCTTATACACAGAGAAAACCTGCTTACCCTCATCCAAGAAAAACAAGTGCCTCAAACCACTGTCCCGATGATTCTCCGCCAACCGATACTCATACACCTGAGCAAACAAGGCCTCCACCAAGAAATTCTGTAAATCACGGCTCAAACCGTCAAACTCAAACACCACATCCCGTTCCAATAATTCCTCGATGCTGTAGCCCTGACTACAATCAAAAACCGTTCCCGCAACAAGATTCATCGCCTCCAACCGATTCAACAACCGGTCCCGGTAATCAGCAGACGCACGAGCATAATTCAACCCATCACTTCTAACCAAGATCTCCAACTCATGAAGACTAGGAAACGGCCCCGAAACACGGTCAAACAAACCATACAACCGGTATAACTCGATCAGCTTCTTCAACAAATAATTCTTCGAACCACTAAGCAACGCCGTAGAATGACCGAAAATCTCGCTTAGAACCTGTGCCCACCTCCTCGGAGAAACACCCTCCGGAGGCCTCAACGGATTAAACCTGAACTCACTCCACGGCAACACCAACAACTCCTCTCGATCTAATAGGTGGCGGTAATCCTGCTTCAAATCAAAAAACCAGACAGGCCTACCAACCCGACTATAGAGATTATAGAACAACGTCGTCTTACCAGAACCCGACTGACCTACAGCGAGTAGATGCTTTGAAAGACTGCTCTCAGAAAGACCGAAGGCCTGACCCTGGAACGTCTCACCTAGCTCCACGTGCCCTGACGAATGTACTGAATCGAAAGGATACTCCGCACTCTCAACAGCCTTACCCAATACCGCTTTCCTAACCGAATTCTGAACACGATCACTACCAGATAAACCAGCGGCTAAAACCAGCTTCCGAACCTCCTCATCACTCAACAAATCATTCCGCTCCGCAAAATCAATTAGATTCCTACCCTCACGACTCACAAAGCACAGATTCCGCAAGTAGCGATAAAATACAGCTCCAAGGCCTCAATTCAGTTGAAGCCTCGATAACTCCTCCTCCAGAAAAGAAGCTACAGCCTCCGCCTCATCTAAATCACTACTACCAGTGATCACAGCCTTACCTGTCGAAAAAATCAGAGCCACACACTCAAAACCAGGGTTCCGATAAATCAGGCCCGGGAACTGCTCCGGCTCATACTCAGTCTGCTCTAAACCCAATCCAATAGCTAAAGCATTCAAATTCAAATCACCGCCGAGAACAGTAGTACAAACCAAGTTCTGAACCCGGAACCACTCCAAATCCTTTTCAAAAACGATACCAGGCTCAACTAGAACGCTCAACAAGCTCTCTTTCACATCGTACAGTTCATCGATAGAATCAGCGCCCGTGATAATGAACTTACCAGTTCGATAAATCGTTGCCAACGGAGAATCTTCAGAAAGCCTGACATACATTCCTGGGTACTTCTCTTCGTCAAACTCAGCTAAAGAACCAAGACCCTCAGCAACAACAGAAAGATCAAATTCTCTCTCAAAAGAACCCGAACCAACAGCATTCACAATCTTGACCATCTATCAAAGTCAAATCTCCCCTGTATCAATAACCTTGTCTCACTGCTGAAGGCTCAGCCTGGCACAACAAGCCACTCTAGTAAAAAATAGCATCCTATGTGATGAAAATAACTCTGAAGGTACAGGCTTTATACCGCTACTGGATAATACAAATACCATGTCCGAGTTCAACGAAATATCCAACTTTGTTTACGGCACTGCAGATCTAATCCGCGATAAATTCAAACGAGGAGACTACGAAGAAGTTATACTACCGTTCCTAGTTCTAAGACGACTCGACTGCGTACTCGAACCCAACAACGATGAAGTCAGAGAAGCATACGAACAATATAACAACGAACTAAACGAAGAAGCACTACAAGAGGTTCTAAAAAAGGCTGCAGACGCACCGTTCTACAACTACTCAGAATACACACTTGAAACACTTATAGACGAACCAAGCGACATTGAACGCAACTTCAAGCAGTACATGCGATCTTTCTCCCCAGAAATGCAGGACGTCCTCGACAACTTTGGTTTCGAATCCACTATCGAGGAACTCGCCAAACACGACCTCTTATACAAGGTACTAAAACGATTCACGCAACCAAAGGTCGACCTCCATCCAGACAGAGTCGACAACTCCACGATGGGAGACATCTTCGAGGAACTAATCCGTAGATTTAACGAATCACTAGACGAGAACCCCGGAGAACACTTCACACCCAGAGAAGTCGTCGACCTAATGGCAGAGCTCGCAATAGAACCGGATAAAAATGATTTCGAAGAAAACGAGATCCTCCAAGTATACGATCCTTGTTGTGGCTCCGGCGGAATGCTAACCGAAACCGAAGACCGAATCAAACAATTCAACGACGACGTCGAAGTCTGGCTCTATGGACAAGAAGTAAACCCCCAGACTCACGCTATCGCCAAATCGGATATGTTCATCAAAGGCGAAGATGCCACAGCAGCAAACAATATTGAGGACGGTTCCACTCTCGCAGAAGACGCTTTCCCAGACAAGCAATTCGATTACATGCTTGCTAATCCACCATACGGGAAAGACTGGAAAAGCGACAAGGAAGCCGTAGAACGAGAAGCAGAACAAGGATACGGAGGAAGATTCGGAGCAGGCCTACCTTCTACAACTGACGGCCAATTCCTCTTCCTACAAACAATGCTATCAAAAATACAGGAGCAAAAAGATGGAGGCAGCAGAATCGCCTTCATATCCAACGCTTCACCACTATTCACAGCAGACCCCAACGTATCCGAAAGCAAGAACGAATGCAGCATACGAAGATGGATACTCGAAAACGACTGGCTTGAAGCACTGATCCGATTACCAGACGAACTCTTCTACAACACAAAAATCACTACCTACGTCTGGGTACTCTCAAACAACAAGGTCGAAGAGCGAGAGGACAATGTACAGCTGATCGATGCATCTGGCGAAGAATTCTGGACCCTAATGGATGACAACAAGGGAGACAAGAGAAAAGAACTCACGGAAGATCAAATCCAGAATATTCTCAAAATCTATCGAGAAAATAATGACTCCGAAAACTCCCAAACCCACCCAGTAAGCGAATTTGGGTATCGTAAAGTCCGGATCGAACGTCCACTACGCAAGAACTTCAAAGCTTCCGAAGACCGGATTGAACGAATAAAAGAAGAGAGAGCGTTCAAGAACCTTTCTGGTAGTGAAGAAGGTGAAAAGAAGCAGCAAGCTATCCTCGAAATGCTGCAAAAGATGGATGATGAGCTCTACAAGGACAAAGAAGATTTTGAAGAAATCGTCGATGATGCAATTGAAGAAGCAGGTCTTGACCTCAAAAAATCTGTCCGCGGGAATATCTTCAAAGCACTTGGAGAGAAGGATTCTGAAGCAGAAATCGTCCGCGACAGCAAGGGTCGTCCAGAGCGTGATACAGACCTAACCGACTATGAATATGTCCCACTTGGCCGAGATGTTCGAGATTACTTCGAAGAGGAGGTCCAACCATTCCAGCCGAACGCATGGATTAGCGAGGATATGACTGATCCACAGGATGGTGGACTCGGAAAGGTTGGTTATGAGATCAATTTTAATCGCTACTTCTACGAGTACCAGCAACCCCGCCCACTTGATGAAATAGAGGCCGATATAGAAGAGGTTGAGCAACAAGTCGTGGATATGATTCAAGAGGTGACTGAATAATGAAGAACCAGAAGTCTACATTAGATCAATTCAATGAAACTGACAAGTTAAATTCCCATATAAGTTATAATGATTACAAAAATATGGATTATGAACAGTTCGAAAAGATACCTGCCGAGTGGGATGTATATAAGCTAAAGCAGATTTCTGATATTTTCCCCTCTAACGTGGATAAGAAAGAAAAGGAGGATGAACCTACAATCTACCTGTGTAACTATACAGACGTCTATAACAACTCAGAGATTACACCTGATCTAGATTTCATGAAAGCAACGGCAAAAAAATCTGATATCCAAAAGTTCCGTTTAGAAGAAGGAGATGTGATAATAACGAAAGACTCGGAAGCTTGGGACGATATTGGAATACCTGCGTACGTTGCCCACACCATGGATAATGTTATTTGTGGTTACCATCTCACACATCTTAAACCAGATGCCAGCACGATCATTGGAAAATATCTTTACTATTTTTTGGAGTCTGAGATTGGTTCTCACCACTTCCATGCTGAGGCAAACGGAGTTACTCGCTACGGAATCTCAATAAACGGAATTAAAGAAGCACCAGTTACTGTACCATCAAAAGAGGAACAAAAGGCTATCGTACAATTTGTTGACCGCGAAACGCACCATATTCGCAATCTGATCGAACAAAAAGAACAACTAATAGATCTCCTTGAGGAAAAACGCACTTCATTAATTGACGATGTTGTAACTAATGGACTTGAAGATGATGTCGAGCAGAAAGAGACCGGCATTAGTTGGCTAGGAGAAATCCCAAAGCACTGGGATATAAAACGACTAAAATTCTGTGCGAATATTAATCCCTCACATAATGAGATAAACACAAAAAAATCTGACACAGAGGTTTCTTTTCTACCTATGGAATGCGTGTCAGAACAAGGAGAAATAATTCAGAAAGAAACTGCAATATTAAATGAGGTAATTGATGGATATACTTATTTCAAGGAAGGAGATATCTTGATTGCTAAGATAACGCCTTGTTTCGAAAATGGGAAAGGTGCATTAGCTAATGGAGTTAAAAATAGGATCGGATTTGGAACAACTGAATTTGTTGTTGTTAGGCCATTCAAAGAACTAAATAACAAGTATTTCCATTATATAACAATATCAGATACATTTAGAAAAATTGGAACAGGTCAAATGAAAGGTGCAGCAGGTCAAAAAAGGGTTCCAGATGAATTCTTCCAGAATTATCCCCAGGTATTACCCCCCAAAAAAGAACAAATTGCTATTGTAGAGTATCTGGATAGAGAGACTCAAAAAATCGATGATTTGGTATCGAAGATTGATGAAGGAATCAAACGTCTAAAAGAATATCGAACAGCATTAATAACGGATGTTGTAACCGGTCAAATTGATGTTCGAGGTGAGGTTTGATGTCTGATAAGCTGAGTGAGCGGGCTTTTGAGGATGTTATAATTGGAGATCTTACCTCTGAGGACACGAGTTGGGAAGAAGGAGAGTTAGAGCCTTTGTATGAGCGTTTTAATCCGGGAGGATATCAGGAACGGGAGAATCGGCACTACGACAAACAATTTGCATTGATACCTGAAGACGTCTTAGAGTTTGTCAAGACTACTCAACCTGATGAATGGGACAAGCTGGAGGACTTCCACGGGGAGGGTGCCGAGGACAAGTTCCTGAACACACTTGACAGGCAGATCAAACGGAAAGGTGCTATCCACGTACTACGTAACGGATTGAGGCTTAGTGGAGCCAGATTCGAGCAGTTGGCCTACTTCGAACCCGCTACTGATCGTAACAAGAATGCAGTAGAGAACTATGAGAAGAATATATTCTCAGTTATCCCAAGACTGCGGTACAAAACAGGTTCCAACCTAGAAGTCGATCTCGTCATCTTCCTTAATGGTATACCGATTTTCACAGCGGAGCTGAAAGGAGACTATACAGGTCAGGACGTGACCGATGCCAAGGATCAATATAGGACGGATAGGGATCCGCGAGATAAGCTCTTTACTCCCGGTCGTTGTCTGGCGCATTTCGCTATCGACCCTGAAGAAGTATACATGGCGACCGAACTGGAGGGAGCGGATACCAACTTCTTGCCGTTCAATAAGGGTTATCAGCAGGGTGCGGGAAATCCTCCCAACCCAGACGGCTACCGGACAAGCTACTTTTGGAAATATCTTCTAAGCCCGGACAGCGTCCTCGACATTGTTCAAAACTTCATAACAGAGTTCAGAGAGCGTGATGATCAAGGTGAATTGACCGATAGTGAATTCCTTGTCTTCCCCCGGTATCACCAGCTACAAGCGGTTAGACGTAGTATTGTTGATACGGAACAGAACGGTGCAGGACAACGCTACCTAATCCAGCACAGTGCGGGTAGTGGAAAGACCTTCACTATCTCTTGGCTCGGCCATCAGCTCGCAGAAATACACAACAATCAGAACGAACCGATATTTGACTCAGTTATCGTTATCTCTGACCGTAGAGTACTTGACGACCAGCTACAGCACCATCTAAAACAGTTCTCACAGGTCGAAGGGGTTGTCGCCAACGTAGAGGGGAATTCTCAGCAACTAAAACAGGCTCTCGAAAGTGGAGAGAAAATAATTGTAACAACGATCCACAAGTTCGACTATATCGTGGAGGAGATGGAAGATCTCTCAGACAGAAACTTTGCCGTCCTTATCGACGAAGCTCACTCTTCACAGACTGGTGAACTCAAAGACAGTCAGACACGGGCACTGTCTGAAGAATCGTCGATAGAAGGTGAAGAGGATGAGGAAGAAGTCTCTGTCCAAGATCGATTAAACGAAGATATGGAAGGTCGAGGCGTCCTATCGAATGTCAGTTCCTTTGCTTTCACTGCCACGCCAAAAGAGAAGACACTGGAGATGTTCGGTGAGGAAACTGAGGACGGCGGATATGAGCCTTTCAGCCTATACAGTATGCGTCAGGCTATAGAGGAAGGATTCATTCTGGATGTACTACAGAACTACACTACTTATGAGGACTATTTCAACCTGCTAAAGACTATCAAGGATAATCCAGAATTTGAGAAATCAAAGGCAAAGAGATTGCTCAAATCCTTTGTTGATAGTCACGATCTCGTTATTGAGAAGAAGACCGAGATAATTATCGAGCATTTCGTGGAAGAAGTGATGCATAGGATTGACGGGAAAGCGAAGGCAATGCTGGTCACTGGTTCGCGAGAACAGGTTGTCAAGTACAAACGAGCCTTCGACAAATATCTCTCTGAAAATAACTACGACTTCGAAGCACTGGCTGCTTTCTCCGAGTTTGAATATGAAGGTGAGAAGCTCTCTGAAAAAGATGTAAACAAGAATCTTGATGTCAAGATTGAAGACCGGTTTGAGGACGACGATTCCCGGATCATCATCGTTGCCAACAAGTTCCAAACCGGATTCGACCAACCTCTTCTCCACACCATGTATGTCGACAAAAAGCTCGGGGGAGTAAGGGCAGTACAGACGCTTTCCCGTCTTAACCGGACTCATCCAGATAAGGAGGATACGATGGTGGTTGACTTCAAGAACGATCCTGAGGACATACAGCAAGCATTCGAAGACTTCTATACCAAGACACGAGTCAAACAAGGAACAGATCCTCAGCTAGTCTATGACCTAGAAGAGGAGCTCCATGAATTCCGGCTCTTCAAAGACGATGAAATTGAGAAATTTACTGAGCTATGGTACGGTGACGAAACCAGCCAAGACCAATTAAGTGCAGTACTCGATCCTGTCAAAGAACGATACAAGAGTACAGACGAGGACACACAAGACGAGTTCCGGAAAAAGCTGAAAGACTTCATACAGCTATACTCTTTCCTAATCAAAGTCATCAACTTCCGAGATGAAGAGCTACATAAGCTCTACCAGTTCTCTCGTGTTCTCTACAGAAAACTGGATGTCGAGAGGGGTGAGATGCCGAACGAAGTAAAGCAGTTCGTCGACTTGGATCAGTACCATGTGAAGGAGGTAGCATCAGAGGAAGATCGGTCACTTGAAAAATCAAATGGAGATCTTGGACCAACCCACAAATCAAAGGATGGTTCAACAAAATCTGAAGAAGAAAAATCTCCATTAGAGAACATAGTAGAAATGCTTAACCAGCAATTCGGATACGAAGTTGATGAACAAGATAAGGCCTTCATCAAGCATCTCAAAGACCGCTTAGAAGATAACAACGCTCTGAAAAAGACCGTAGAAAAGAACAGCACAGAGAAGGCCCAGACGAAGTTCAAGAATGTAACTCAAAAAGAAATGCTGGATATGATAGATCAGAACACCAAATTCTACAATAAGGCCGCAAGCAACGATGAATTTGGAGAAGTCTTCCGTAGCTGGTTATTTAAGCAGTTTATGAGCTCATCAAAAGAAGATACCACCGGGCTGATCAAAAATGGTAGAAACAAGACAGTTGAATTTAAAGAACGACTATTGCCGGATACCGAGTCTGATACGCTGTCCAAAGAAAAAATCGCTCAGCATATCTCAGCTTTCGCTAACACAGCTGGGGGACATTTAATAATTGGAGTGACCAAGGAAGGCAAGATTAAAGGCTTGGAGAAAGACTTCAAGTCGATATCTAAGGGGCAAGACGGATTCAAACAACAGCTTGAGGCTTCCTTGTCCGAACACTTGGGAGAGACATTTGCGACCCAAAAGACCGAAATTCAGTTCAGTACTTCAGGAGACCAGTCTGTCTGTGTAATAAATGTTGAGCCAAGTGATGAACCGATCCAGTTCAGCGGTGAAGATCTCTACATCCGGAAAGACGGAGAGACCCAGCAGCTTAGCTCAAGAGACTCTGAAGAATACATCAAGAGGCATTTCAGATAACATCTGCGAACTGGTCAAACGCACCTTCTCTTGATAATTCTTTGACAGCAGCAGATACAGTTTCTAAGTCTTCTAAATCGGTGTCTCTGGTTCCCCAGTATTCAATCAGTAGGTCGTAGTCTTCGTCTGCTAGGACTGCTGAGGCCTGATAATGGAGGTGCGGGAAGTACTCGTTGAGGTAGTAGCTGGGGCCTCCATTTTGGTAGGTGATCTGCATCCGGTAGGGAACGTCTCCGTCTTGATGTGATACGTCTGAACTGTACTCTTGTTCGAGGACGTGGTCTCTTTCATCCAGTTCGTATTCTCTGAGGATTTGGTCGCCGACCTGCTCTCCCAGTGACCTACCGAATACATCGTTAAATTCTTCTATCGATTCATCACCGTAGAGGCCTGTTTTATTCGGGGCCTTCGAGTTCTTCTTCGAGGTTTTGGATTACTTCGCCGCTGAGTTCTTCGACTGCGTGGTACCAGCGGGGTCCGTGCCCGTCCCTGTTCGGGTCTGTTTCGTGGTGTCCGATTTCGTGTAATGCGGTGCCGATCCTGCTTGGTGTCGGAGAGTTCCAGTCATCCGCCAACGCATTCAAATAAATTGTCTCATCGACCGGACTGTACGTCGCGTGTGTCTGGCCTTCCTCCGTATCTTCACTGATGTAGGCTAACTCGAAGTCGACGTCGTCGGCACTGGTACGGCCTAAGATCTCTTCTTCAAAGTATTGTATCAGATCTTCTTGATCCTCTC
>LFCJ01003452.1_pt1 | contig 11598 bp, 12 predicted proteins | sample 643141 | NCBI WGS metagenome assembly LFCJ01 (sample SAMN03766243, study PRJNA286221) | soda lake metagenome | biome: soda lake; feature: Kulunda steppe; material: water; isolation source: sample B1-Br-g2 brine of Lake Bitter-1 | place: Russia: Kulunda steppe | collected 2010-07 | reverse complement strand
CTGATTGGCGTACTTCAGTATGTCCTGATTGGCGTACTACAGTACGTCCTGATTGGTGTGCTACAGCATGTCCTGATTGGCGTGCTACAGCATGCCTTGATTGGCGTACTTCAGTATGTCCTGATTGGCGTACTACAGTACGTCCTGATTGGTGTGCTACAGCATGTCCTGATTGGTGTGCTACAGCATGTCCTGGTGGGTGTCCTGTATGGGTACAGTCCTGTCCGCATGGCCCGCAAGGGGGTGCAACCTTGCTGCAACTTCGGAATATCTCTCGGCAAAGTTGGGCACGACTGAGACTGGTCCTTCTGCCGGCAACATGTCATCTCAGGCGCATGGTGTCTCTAGGTATGCTGCAAACTATGCACCCGGGAGCACAACTTGTCCTTCAAGGACATGCGCTGCTACCTGAACCAGGCTCTCTGCTACCTTCAGCATAACACTTCAGCTCTCAGGCGCATGGCAACATCCATTTTGCATACCTTCACATACCTTCACATACCTTTACATACCTTCACATACCTTCACATACCTTAAAATACCTTTACATACCTTTACATGCCTTCAGCATATGACACTTCAGCTCTCAGGCGCATGGCGACATCCATTTTGCAGGTCACGGCAGCCCCATCGCAGCTTTTGGCAATCTCTGCTGCCTCCCTGCTCCCATCAGAAGCCTGGCAATCCCAGCTCCCATGGGCATCAGTCACTCACATTAGTCATGTTCTTGAAAGGAAGTAGAACTTCTTTGGGGGTTGCACCCTTGCAAATTTAACGTCTTAAATGGTGTTCTACATCCCAATGAACATTACTTATTTGAGGATGAATTTGAGGATGAAAAAACCCTATAAACCCATTTCAATCCATGCTGCATGGCTAATCCAGAAGCAGCATGCTCTCCACTCTTAGGGGCAAGGCCATCCCATCAGAACAGGCCAGTTGACGACCTGGACCCATTTCCCTCGCCCTCCCTCCTGCCGCAGGATTTCCTGGAGGCGTGTTCCACCTTTGCCGCAGCAGACACAACAGCTGGCGAGTTTGCGGGCTTTACTCAGCCAAGCTTGGATGGGGCGCAGCACCAGATGCTGCCTTCAGACTGGAAGGCGCTGAGCCAGGCCACAGACATGCACTCATTTGCCGCTGTACCCATAACAGATGGGCCCTGCATCGTGGGCCAGCTGACTGTGGGAGACCCACAGGATGTGGGGGCGGGCTGTGAAGGGTGAGTTGACAAGTGTGTACCTGACCAGCATCCATGGTGTCAGGCTGGTTGGTTTATGACTGGTCAACACCAGAGCAAACCCGGAAAGGTATGGTACGGAATTTTAAATGTTAGCTGTGACATCGTGAAATGAAGTGAGAGTGTTAGTAGGCAAGGTCGTGCAGCAAGCGAGGGGTGCAGCGACGCATGGCACCTGCCTGCATGGTATGCTGCACGTGCAGCATGGGTGCAGTAAACTGACAAGTGGAGGGGCGTCTGTGCAAATTGTATCGACCCATTGGTGCCAAAGCCATGCACCGAGCTTTGTGCCTGCTTGGACAATTTGTTTGACCAGCGCAAAGTTTGGCAGCACGTGCTGTGTGCTTGTCATCTGCTACAATGACCTGTCAAGCCCTACACCTTATGGCCCTATACCTTATGGGACCGCCAGCTGTGTCTGGCTGGCGTAGGCTTCGACTTATGGGGCAACAGCATGACACTGTAGAAGGCAGAACGGCGAATCAGCATGCAGATGTCTCTAGGGCTCACGGCTATCTGTGCCAGGGGGCTGTATCACGCACATGAAAATGCAAGCACACACGCATGCGCAGGGCCAGCCTTGGCTACAGCCTGGAAGTTGCGGCGGCCTGGATGTCTCAATGGGTGGGCGAGGGCTCTTTATGCGGCGTGGCCAGCATGCTGCACAGCATCTCTAGCGCAGGTCAGTGGCCAGGTAGCTGCACAAGACAGGGTCAGCATGCCACATTATTTTTCTATCGCAGGTTCTTATCTGTGAATGCTCAAGCCTCCTCCACTGTGCATCTTGGGGTGGGGAACTGTGACTGCTTGATGGGACACTTGGACATCCCGTTATACGCTGCCCGAGCTTATGTTTGTATGGCTGACCTCTGTTTTTTTTGGCAGAGGTTTTGCTCTGGTTTTGCTCTGGTTTGTTGCTCTCTTTATATTCAGTGAGTTGCATTTCTAAGCACACCTAGGCCTCTGGCGCAGGCTGTGATTGCTGGGGAAGACCTGCGAGTGTTGTGCAGCTGCGTTATTAGGCTTCACAAGTTCAAATTGGCATCCGTTCAGTAAGCTGTCAAGCATGGGCGCGCATGCACTCTTCTAGGTAGATATTCTAGATTAGCATGAATAGTTGGCCTGCAAACGACCTAAATGCTTGGCAGAGGTATGAACTGTGCTATCAAATTTGTGCTTCATCTGGTGGTGCACCGCTTGTATGAATGACCCTACAACAGTAGTCAAAACTTGTTCATGACTGCTGATTGCACTCTAAGCTGACTTCTTAGAGCACATCACACTGCACCCATTCTTTGTTGTCATGCGCAGCTTACAGGGTACTTACTGCTTCAGCTGCAACAACAATCAGCCTTTGCAAACTGTGCAAATCAGATTGCCCGGAAGACGCACTTCTCCTCATCTGCCGACCTCTCCTTGAATGCTCAGCAAGCTGGCACCAATTTGATCATTTGCAGGAGACATGGAGGCTCTGGTACAGTCCACATGCACTGGGCTTCAGGAATATTTCAAAAGGCGCATGCAGCTAAGGCTTCGTGTCAGGTGACTCTTTTCCTGCGTCTGTGTACAACCATGGGGTATGACTCAATGATAAACAGGGTCATAGCCCGCCCCTTAGCCTTGGTGAAATGACATCATGCTTCATGGGCATTGTTGCTATGAATTTGACTGGTGTATATGCTCTAAAAGCTGTTGGAGGCCATTATGGCAGGCTGCTACCAACCACACACATTCCACCCTAGCCACCAAAACTTGGGTCATTAAGTAGCCATTCGTGCAGATCAAATCCATCACAGTGAACGAACAAAGCTGAGTTGTCTCCAGGGGATCTTGTTGTGCGCCTCCTGAGGCCCCTGCATCATAAATCAGCCTTGTACATGACGGCTTCTTATGAACTTTCTGTGTCTCAGAAAAGACACCTGGGTGAGCCTGCAGCACTGCCTGCCAAAGAAAATGTTTAGTCCATGCTGCCAATACACACACTGCTATCGGCAGGGACTGTTTCATGTGCCTGGGTGTGCTGCTGCTTAGGCAGCGGCGGCTCCTGCTGCAGGGTGCCGTCGCGGGCCATCTGTACAACCAGCCTGTGTGGTTGTGCTGCTGTTGCCGCTGCGTATGCAGGGTGGCGGTGCTGGATAGCCACGACAGTGCTGTGGTGTACGAGGAGCAGCTCGCCCAGTCCTCCAAGCCATGCGCTCTTGAGGCTACGCAGTCTGCAGACTGCAACATTATCTCCAACTCACCTTCCTCCATCAGCCTCACAAAGACTGACGCCGGGTTGCCCAAGTGCGTACCTACCGCCTCTACCTTTGATTACATGGACAGAGCATGGTACAAGATTGTTTGCATAAGGCACAGCGCAGGGCTGTGCTCTATTTGTATGCCTGGATTGTTCTACAAATAGGAGGCAAGAAGAGCCTCCTTAAGTCCTTTTGCACTGTGCTGCGCTGTGTGGTAAAGGTGCCTGCCTGCAAGTCCATTTAAGCTAGAGGTTACAGATGGTAAAGCATGGTTTGCTGTTTTGGTCATGTTTGCATGGGCATGCAGCATGGGCAGGTATACAAAGGCAAGAAGAGGCATGTGCGTGCCCTTATGTTTGTCAAGAATTTTGGCTACCTCCTTTGCTCACTAAAGGGGAGGCTCTGCAATATCATGGCCAGCCTTTCTGTTCCAGCCCCACATGAAGCCAGCTATCCCATATCTGCTTTGGGGGGAAAGGTGGGTGGGGTCGGTTTAAGAAGAGTATATCATAAATTGAGTTTTGGATTTGCTCTGCATTTCCTGCTGCTTACAGGGCTGCCTCCCGGAATGTTGACATTCACGCACGCTTGCGCACTATTAACAATTCCACAGCAGTCTCATCCTTGGAAGATTTGAAGAACCTTACACAGGTGAGATCTTGCTCTGCAGTGTTACCTGATCATTCTTTTTCCATTCTCATTGGTGGGTATTATTGCTCTGGCTACAATTGTGAGGTCCCGTTCTCCATGGAAGGAGCGTGAGATGGAATGCAGAATCACTTGCAGCCTGCTGGTTGCAACCTGTATTCACACTGGTGTGGTGTCATGTGGAAAGGAGTGCCGTGCCCTCAACCATAGATACCGCATCTCTCAAGCTGAGTCCCACACCAACGCAGCATGTGTCAAGCCTGCATGCCTCAAGCAGCAGCAGGCAGCATGTGTCAAGCAGCAGCAGGCAGCATGTGTCAAGCAGCAGCAGGCAGCATGAGTCAAGCAGCAGCAGGCTGCATGAGCCAAGCAGCAGCAGGCAGCATGCGTCAAGCAGCAGCAGGCAGCATGCGTCAAGCAGCAGCAGGCAGCATGCGTCAAGCAGCAGCAGGCACAATGTGTCAAGCAGCAGCAGGCAGCATGAGCCAAGCAGCAGCAGGCAGAATGTGTCAAGCAGCAGCAGGCAGCATGTGTCAAGCAGCAGCAGGCAGAATGGACTCCTGGGGCAATGCCTTCACTCCTCATAGTTGCCAGAGGTCAGCACGGGACGTCGCCCCTCACCACTGCACTCCCAGTCAGGCCCTTAATCAATGACCAAGTGCAAACAAAGGCCATCCATGGGCAACTGCTTCCCCCCCCACACACACAAGCCCAAAGCAGCCTGAGGTTTTACTGCAATCTCTTGTATTCCTGCAGACCATCACCGCCAATGACGCCATCCGTGAGCAACTTGCGCCTGCCTCCTTGAGCCCTAACTACCTTGGGCCCTCCTCCCAAAGCAGCCTCGTTTTTGCCCCGACCTCCCCCAAGCTACCGTCAGGCTTCCCGCTTGGCACTGGCCGCTGCTCAACCGGTAGCTGGCACGCACACAGCGCCCCACAGCACAGCGGAAATTTGGCGGCGGCGCAGAGTGCCTATGGAGCTGCACCAGCCCTGGCAGGCGGGGGTGCAGGCGATGGGACGTCACCTGCGGGTGCGCACCTGGCCCCCGTGATCGCGATTGCAGCATGGCCTAGGCTTACGTGCGCGCATGTGGGGGGCCACGTCCGTCCGGGGGTTGATTTGGGTGGGTGGGGGCTGTGTACCATTGTGCCTTTGTGTCCTGTGTTTTGCATGGGGGGGAGCTTGTGTGCCCATGAGGGACGCCCCGGCATGCCCTCAAGGACCTTCAGAAGCAAATGGCCATCTGACACCTTCAAATACTCACACAGGATAGCACCTGAACAGCACCTTGTGCTCCACATGTATGTCCATGTCCATGCCTGCAGGATCGTACCTGAACAGCGCCCAAAGCTTGCTGCCTCACGGCAGCCAAGCCCTCATGCCGCCCCTCAGCCCCTTCGGGGCCGTGCCCCCCTCACCTCCCGGTGCGACCTCATGAGAGCTGCTGAGTTCCTGCTGACCTGTCTTGCGCAGACACCCGCGATTGGGCCGCAGTGCTTGCTATGGTCAGTCTTGTCCAAATGCTTGTGGCCGTGCCTGGACGTGTGGCCATACGTTGCGGGAAGGGAAAGGGAAGGGCCTGATTGCTTATGTTTCAAGGACGCCCCTTGGATTGCTTGTTTCAAGGACGCACGCATCTTGAGCCAGGCCAGGCCGGCCGCCAGGTTTGGGCTGTGTGAACCTGCTGGTTGGCGGATAATAGGAAATGGGGAGGCGTGAGCCTGCGCTCACCATGCATGCCTGAGTGTACAATCCCTGACAAAGTACTGATGCTGTGTCCGAGTGCACAAATCCAGACGATGCACTGATGCTGTGCCTGAGTGCACAAACCAGGACAATGTACTTATGCTGTGCCTGAGTGCACAAATCCAGACAATGTACTGATGCTGTGCCTGAGTGCACAAATCCAGACACAGTACGGATGCTGTGCCTGAGTGCACAAATTCAGACACAGTACGGATGCTGTGCCTGAGTGCACAAATCCAGACACAGTACGGATGCTGTGCCTGAGTGCACAAATCCAGACACAATACGGATGTTGTGCCTGAGTGCACAAATCTAGACAATGTACTGATGCTGCCAAGGGAAATGCTGCCGCTGCTTGGGAGTGCTAAGAGTGAGACAGTTGCTCTATCAGGCCTGAGGGTTGAGGAGTGAGGGTTGAGGAGTGAAGTGCCACGCCCTTGTTAGCTCAGCCATGTACCATATGCTCTGCTTGAGGACAAGCCTCTGTCCAGTTGCCCTTCATGCCCGGACCATCCTATCCAGTGGCTGCTGCTGCTGCAGCTACAAAGGTCATTCTCTGCAATGGCTGTTTGTTGCACAGGGTCCTGTTTCATAGGTGATGTGGGTGGGCAAGGAGGCAAGGCCAATGGCACTGAGCAGATAAACACCACAGACATCCAGACAGCAGCAAGCTGTAACTTGCCAAAGGCAGGAGGCAGCATGAGATCCGGGTGGGTATGATGTGCATGCGCTTGTGCGGGGGGGGGAGTGTTTGCTTGCTTGCTTGTTTTGCACACGCTTGCGTGGGGCTGTGAGCACGTGCACAAGCATGGCTGCCCATGGCCTCGTTATGGTTGTTTGATGGCAGTGCCACCACAGCGCCGTTCTGGGTTACCCAGCCATGAGCAGCAATCCAGGCCCCACCAACGCTGTCAGGCCACAGAGGCAAGTATGGCAAAGCTGTCAGGCCACAGAGGCACATATGGCAAAGTGTGGCCGGTCAACAAGATATGCTCATGGCTTTAAGGCAGTCCTGACACAGCAGATGCAATTGCCCTTCGACATACACACACGTACGCTAAAGTAGGCTATGAATGGATTTGATGTGAACGCAGGTCGGTCTATGGCAGGCGCTGGAGTCTGGCTGGGCCGCACCCAAGAGACTCGCACCCAGGCATGAACCCCATGACGCTGCAGTGCCAACGCAACCTGGCACAGGCCCACAGCGGGCCATTGAGCGAGGACGTGCTTCTGCAGGTGTGCATGTGTGCATGTATGTGTGTTTGGGGGTGGGAGGGGCTTCAGGGGCCTGCTTTGGGTGCAAGGGAAGGCAAGCACTAGGGCTGAGGGTGGGAAGGGCAATGAGTGCACAATGTCTCCCAAAAAAGCAATGAATGCCTCTGCCAGGAGCTTTGGCCACATTCATTCTGGGCCTGTCTGTAATACCGTCACCTGCCCCTGTTTGCCTTGCATAGGCAATATGTTTGTGTTCGTGCATGTCACTTCTAATCTGAGCATGTCATTTCATGTAGCCTTGACAATGTTTAAGGGCGAGCCTCTTTGTGGTGCTTTCATCTGTGAGTCCATGTGTACTTAGCGTGCACAATCTACTGGTACTCTGTGAGCGTCTTTGCCTACATGTAGCTCTGTGTAGTGATTGGCAAGCAAGTATATACATAAATGCAAACCAGCTCTCAACCAGCCTTTTCTTTGCTCCGCTCCTTTGCACTCCCCAAAAGTGGATGCCTTGTTGGTACTCAATACTGAGCATGATTTAGTGGTGGTGCCCGGCCGGCTGATGGCTAGGCCGCAAATCTGAACCAATACAACTTATCATTGACAATAGGCATAACCTAGTGTCTAGGCCACAAAGCCAACTTTACTAACCATTGACCAGGGGCACAACCTGTGTGCGCAATGTGCACTTGAAGCAAGCATTGTGCTGGGCACACGTGGCAGCACTGAATACGTGTGCTTATTTGCAGATGGTCCAGGATGCTGATGAACAGGACCATTTGAGCTGGTGCCTCGTAGCGCACACCATGTCCTCTTTGGAACGCACCCTGCTGGCACAGGTAAAGCAGCAGCCAACACTGGTGCAGCAAAAGCATTCAGAGCTGCAGTGAAAACAAATTTCCAAACAAATAACGGGATTTGATCAGCTGGTGCCCTGTGGCACGCACCATGTCCTCTTTGGTACGCACCCTGCTGGCGCGGGTTTAAGCTTGGGTTTGGGTTGCTGGGAAACTGAAGGAAAGGGGGTGAAGGGACACAAGCTGCACGCCCCAAGAAGTGGATGGCATGAACTTACAAACAAAGAAATGACATGTATGAACAAACACGCACACCCGAAACGTCCTCACTTGTGCAGGCTGGCTGTGCATGTTTGTCCCTGTGAGGAGACGCATACGTGCGTGTGCCTTTGCCTGCACTCCCTTTAAAGGCTTTGAATGCGAACCCTGGCTAGCTTGACAGTGAAAGCCGTTGTGTTCTCCTTGACTCAAGTGTGAAGGCATGAGCACATGCGTGGGGCCGCGCGCGTATGTTCTTGTGTGTTTGAGTAAGGAAGTTGACACATGGTAGTGGTGAGAAAAAGCTCGCCAAAGTCTTGACGTACAAAAGAGCAAAAAATTGTCACGTGCATGCCAGGACACAGAGGTCAATGGTGCTGCATGCACTTATTGACCTTGTGTGAAAGATGCTACCCATGCACTTGAGAGGCTTAAGAGGCTATTTCACTCTACAAGCCCCAACTATCTAATAATCTGTCTAGTGCTTCAGAGTGCCATGTGATTGCCTGGTTATCTCCCACATGCTGGAAAAGCGGCATTGCTGCCATGTTCAAAGTTATCTGTGCTTGGTAAGGTTCTTGGCCGAGCCATGCCTCAAAACGTGCACCAGCTGGGAAGCGGTATGCCAGGTCTAGCTGTTTCTGGTGAGCATTTCATTCCAGCAACGTCAGGTGCTGATAATGACATCATGCAGACGGTTTCTATTTCACTCAAGCGACAGGCACGCAACCGGTCACAACAAGGCACGCAACTGGGCTTTCATGCTGACATGCCTTCATTTCTTGCAATGGCAGGTGCTGACTGGGAGCCAGCAGTGCCGGGAGGGGACATGGATCCGAGATGTGGCCACCTACATGATGCAGCCCAACCGCCCAGGTCAGATGGTGTGGTTACAGCTAGAATAAAACGGTGTAAGCCAATTTTGCGCTGATGCTGTGGGTAGGACATGCAGGGGCGGTGTCCGGTCAAAATGTTGGTCAAGGTTGGCTGCACTTTACTGTGCACCGCCCTCTGCCATGGCACGCAGCCATTTAGATCAAGGAATGAGCGGTCAAAAATAATAGTGCATGTTGTGGTGACCTACATGCTGCAGCCCAACCACCCAGGTGTGTCAAAGTGGGCAATCGTGCATGCCTGGGGAAGGCTGCAGAGAGCTGACCTCAGGGAAAAGACTGTGTTTTGGAAGGTTGAGTGTCATCTGGGCATACGCATTGCTGAGTATACACATTGCTGGGCATACACATTGCTGGGCATACACATTGCTGAGAGGTTAAGTGTCATCTGGGCGTACACATTACTGAGCATACACATTGCTGAGAAGGTTGAGTGTCATCTGGGCTTACACATTGCTGAGCATAGCATCTCGATGTGCCCCCAGGGATGGTGTTTCGCATGCCATGTGACACATGCCATGCCATTGCATGTGCTGCGAATGACATCCGCAAGGCTCATTGACGAGGCTGAATCATTTAGTGATCTTTTCAAGCTGTTGCTCGAGCTCTAGCAATCCCAGCTTGTGTCTGTGACTCCTAACCCAATCCTTTCCTTGATGCATGCTTGCTGGTCATTGGGTTGGCCTAGGCTTAGTATTCCCCCATAGGCTATGTCAAAACCCAAGGCACTCCATGCTTGCAGAAACTGTTCCCTCAAGTATGCGGTGTGCATAATCTGGCTGAAAGTTGGGGGTAAACTAACACACCCATTGGGGGGCTACACGGCGTTTCATTCGTTTCTGCAGCCGGATGTTGCAACCCATGCTTAGTGCATGCGCACATGGCTTTCAGCCTGGTGGGGCGCTCTTGCCAATTCATTGCACCAGGCCTGCCTTTGAGCTTGTTCATGCCAGTGCTCCTGCTCGAAGGATGACATGCGTACGATTTATGTGCGCAGGGTGCGCCATCTGTGTCGATCCAAACTTTGCCCTCATTTGTCACATGTCTTGTGTCACGTGCAGTGGTCGCCATGGGTCGAGACATTGTGATATCTGCGCGTGCACCCTGTGGCGTTGATCATGTTGCGTTAGGTCAAACCCTGTTTTGTACCTGTGTGTGTCTCAGGTCGAGACATGGTGATGTCCGCGCGCTCCTCTCCCGTGGCTTCGCTCGTGCTGGGCTGCCTACCTCCTCGTGCCCCCAGCACAAGCTCCACCAGTGAGTGTGAGACTCCGCCATCTGCCACTACAGGGTGCACTGGATCCTGCAAGCGCAGCCACCATGCGCCTCCCCTTCTGGCCTCCAAGCAGCTGTCACTATGCATCTTTGCGGCCCTGACACCTGCTCCCCACGCCTCTGGTGTCCCTATTTCCTCCCTAGTATGTGTGACTCTTGCTTGCTATCCTTAAAACTTGCTTGCTATCCTTTACACTCACTCCTCACTCAGGCTCGACCACGCCTCCAGATGCTCACAAATCTTCTACACTTTCCCGGCCCTTGCAGGCACCCAAAAAAAAGGTGCTCACACTTGCTCAACCTTACCCACGCAAATCACTCGCAGGCACCCACAAGGTGCTCACACTTGCTCAACCTTAACCACGCAAATCACTCGCAGGCACCCACAAGGTGCTCACACTTGCTCAACCTTACCCACACAAATCACTCGCAGGCGCCCAAAAAAAAGGTGCTCACACTTGCTCAACCATACCCACACAAATCACTCGCAGGCACACACAAGGCGTGCAGCAGCGGCAGCACAGTCGCGCTCGTCTGCCCCTCAACCACTGCCTCCTCACCCACAAGTGCCCCCCAACTGCCCAATCTGTCAGGCACAGACCCGCAGCAGCCAGTGCTGCAGCGACAGAACCTGTGCAGCATGGCGGTGTACCTTGCGTCGGCTGCGCCCCTTGTGCCCTTACAGCTGCAGGTGTGTGTGCATGTATTTGTGAATGTGTGTTCAGATAGTCTGGTGCGTCCTTCTCTGCTCGTGAATTGGGGCATTGGTGGTCAGTGAGCAGGCGTAACGAGAGTTTTGCCTGTGCGCAGAAGCTGCAGGTGCGTGACTAGGTGTGGCTGTTCAAGATGATAAAGGATGTGTGAGCTGGGCATGTGCAGGCAGGTACATATGATAGGAGTTCTGGAAGTTGGCAGCTGCAGATGTTGATTTGCCTTTGAATTTAGCAGCATAGGTACAGCCCATTCTATGCAGGACATGGAGGCAATGGGTCATCCTCTGCCATGCAGGGTACGGGGCTGGGCATGCTCCAACATACTACAAGAGCATGCCCTGTCAATGGCACACTGAGTTGCATTCACTTTCTTGAGGCAATCTCACATGTGTGCTGTACCAAGCTTGCTCACATACACCATCCCAACTGTGCTCAAGTGAACACACGCAGCAAACTTTTAAACTCGACTTTCTTGATAGCCCCTGTCCAGTTTTCAGGTTAACGTGTGAACACATGGGTGTGAGCATGTAGGAAAGTGTGTGTGCGTGAGAGAGAGAGAGAGAGAGAGAG
>LFCJ01003451.1_pt1 | contig 11600 bp, 12 predicted proteins | sample 643141 | NCBI WGS metagenome assembly LFCJ01 (sample SAMN03766243, study PRJNA286221) | soda lake metagenome | biome: soda lake; feature: Kulunda steppe; material: water; isolation source: sample B1-Br-g2 brine of Lake Bitter-1 | place: Russia: Kulunda steppe | collected 2010-07 | reverse complement strand
CGTGGAAATCCGCCAGGATTTCCCGCGCCAGTATAACCACACGCCTTTTGTCCGCGCTCGCCCAACGGAGGACAACATGAGTGACTCCGCCGACCCCGGAGACGACGACGGCGGGCCGATGCAGGTCGATTCGCCGAACTACCACAGCGTAAACCACACGGCTGCTCAGACCTGCGGCTGGACCAAGAACGCCCTGCGTGGCGAGGGGAAATGTTATAAAAACATCTGGTACGGTATCGAGTCCCACCGGTGTATACAGATGACCCCCGTCGTCCGCTGTAACGAACGCTGTGTGTTCTGCTGGCGCGATCACAGCGGTCACACCTACGAGATGGACGACGTCGAGTGGGACGACCCCGAGGCCGTCGCCGACGCCTCGATCGAACTCCAGCGGAAGATCCTCTCGGGCTTTGGCGGCAACGAGGAGGTCCCCCGCGAGGTGTTCGAGGGCGCGATGGAACCACGGCACGTCGCCATCAGCTTGGACGGCGAGCCGACGCTGTATCCCTATCTGCCCGAACTCATCGAGGCGTTCCACGACCGGGAGATCACCACGTTCCTCGTCTCCAACGGCACCCGGCCGGACGTGCTCCGGGAGTGTGAGCCCACCCAGCTCTACGTCAGCGTCGACGCCCCCGAACGGCACACCTTCGACCAGGTGGTCAAGGCGACCGAGGACGACGCCTGGGAGAACCTGATCGAGAGTCTGGACGTCCTCGCCGGGAAAGACGACACACGGACGGTCCTGCGGACGACGCTGATCGACGGCGAGAACATGCACAGCCCGGACTGGTACGCCGGCCTCTATCAACGCGCTGATCCCGACTTCGTCGAACTGAAAGCGTACATGCACGTCGGCCACTCCCGGGGCCGCCTCGAGAGGTCCTCGATGCCAGACCACGAGGACGTCGTTTCCTTCGCCGAGGACGTCGGGGAGCACATGCCCGACCACGACGAACTCAAGCAGGTCCCTGCCTCCTACGTCGCCTTGCTCTCGAAGGAAAAGGACACCTGGGTTCCGAAGCTGAAAAAGGGGAGTGAGTTCTGGAAACGCGATCCGGTCACCGGCGAGTAACGACCCCTCGGTGAGGGGACGATAGCCACTGCTCGGCGAACACACTTATATATCAACGACGCCAAATTTAGCGTACGCCCGTGACCCTGCAATCGTTCGTCGAGGACACTGGACCACCGGAGTGTACGCTCGCGGTCGTCGGCGAGGACGGCCCTCTCGAGTCGATGCTCTCGGATGCGTTCGGGGACCTGCCGGTCGTCGCCGAATCCCGCGGGGACGTGACGACCGACGGGGAGACGGTACTCTTACTCGAGGGTGAGGAAATCGTCGCTTCCTCCTCGCTGATGGACCTGTACGACGCGTTGCTCGCGATCAACTCCGACCTGTACGTCACGGGGGCCAGAGGGCTCGGCGACGTCGAGTTACCCGAGGTTCTGGCGAACATGGACGAGTTCCGGTTTACCCTTCGAGGGTACCCCCTCGCACACAAGGAAAAACTCCTGTTGATCGTCATTTCCCGGTACATAGAACAGGTAGCCTGGGAGGCAGGTTCGGGGACGATTCGCTCGTCGTTCCAGCGTCTGTCCCGGATCGGCGAGGAGGTCGGCACCAGGGATGTCTACGATCAACTCGCCGAGACTGACCTCTCGGTTCACGTCTACGGCGTTCCAGACCGGCCCCCCGAGGACCTCGAGGTCTCGGTCCACGGCGGGTACACCGACGTCTACCGGGACGCCTGGTTCGTCGTCTACCGGCCCGAGGGGGACCGTCCCTGGAACGGTGCTGGGGGTGCCGCCCTCGTCGCCCTCGAGACCGACTCACGGGTCTGGGACGGCTTCTGGACCTACGACGACGATCTCGTGGCCGACATCGAGGCCTACATCGATCGGGCACTCTAACCGGTGACCTTTTGCTCGGAGGATCCGTCGTCCGAACGTGGCCCCGTCTCCCCCACACAGCGTCACATTTTCGTTATGCATTCCATATCCGATACGCTTTTACCCCACTACCCCAAACTCGAGGGTATGCCAGTGACCGCGGCGTCGACCGTCGGGCCCGACGAACTCGCTGTTTTGAAGCTCCTCGCACTCGGGGGCGGGCTCTCCGGCGACGTCAAGATATCCTGTTCCGGCCTCGCCGACCGCCTGGACGCGTCGAACCAGACGGCCTCGAGGCGGCTCCAGCGTCTCGACTCGGCGGACCTCATAGATCGTGACACCGTCAGTGACGGCCAGTGGATCGCCATCACCGAGGACGGCGAGGGCGTCCTCCGTGGGGAGTACGAGGATTACCGGCGGATCTTCGAGACGGCCGTCGAGGTCGAACTCGAGGGGGTCGTGACGAGCGGGATGGGTGAAGGTCGCCACTACATCTCGCTTTCGGGCTACAAACGACAGTTCGAAGATCGGCTCGGTTACGAGCCGTTTCCGGGCACGCTCAACGTCGACCTCACCGAGGACAGCGTCCGGCGTCGTAGCGCCCTCGAGTCAGTAGACCCCGTCTCGATCGACGGCTGGGAGGGCGAGGATCGGACCTACGGCCCCGCTGTCTGCTACTCGGCGACGATCGAGACCGACGACGGCGGGAGCTACGACGGCACACACGTGATCGCCCCCGAACGAACCCACCACGACGAGGACCAACTCGAGATTATCGCGCCGGAAAAACTCCGTGACACCCTCGACCTCGAAGACGACGATCACCTCACCATCTATGTCGGAGACAACTGATATGAGCGGGAAGACGGCAGGGGTATCGACGGTCGACCGCGCCCTCGAGGCACTCGCCGCCGGTGAACCGATCCTGGTCCACGACGCGGCGGACCGGGAAGGCGAGACGGACCTGATCTACCACGCTGGTGCGGTCACACCCGAGGCTGTCGCCCGCCTTCGAAACGACGCCGGCGGACTGATCTGTGTCGCGTTGGGCCACGGGGTCGCCGAGACGTTCGACCTCCCCTTTTTGGCAGACACGATCGACCACCCCGCGGCGGGAGGCCACGACCTCGGCTACGACGAACGGTCGTCGTTTTCGCTCACGGTCAACCACCGGGAGACGTACACGGGGATCACCGACGACGACCGCTCGCTGACGATCCGTTCGATCGCCCGGGCCGCCGAACGGCCCGCCGAAACCGACTTCGCCGAGGAGTTTCGGGTCCCAGGACACGTCCACGTCCTGCGGGGGGCACCGGAACTGCTCGACCAGCGCCGGGGCCACACCGAACTCGGCCTCGCGCTCGCGGAAGCCGGCGACCTCCCGCCCGCGGTCGTCGTCTGTGAGATGCTCGACGACGGGACCGGCGGGGCGCTCTCGCCGACCGACGCCCGCGCCTACGCCGAGGAACACGGCTTTACCTACCTCGAGGGCGCGGACGTCGTAGACCGCCTCGGCTGACTCCCCGGAGTCGGGGCCCTCTCCGAGGCAATCGCGAACGTTCATTATCCCGGGTTCCGTCACCCCGCCTATGAGCTTCGACGAGATGGACGTCGAGACGATCTGGATGGACGGTGAGTTCGTCGAGTGGGACGAAGCCAAGATTCACGTTCTCACCCACGGGTTACACTACGGGACCGGCGTCTTCGAGGGAGCACGCTGTTATGATACCGAGAAGGGACCCGCGCTCTTTCGCTGGGAGGAACATCTGGAACGACTCTACCAGTCCGCAAAGCCCTACGAGATGGACATCGGCCACGAACCCGAAGAGCTCACGGCGGCGACCAAAGAGCTCATAACCAGTCAGCAACTGCCCTCCTGTTACATACGCCCGATCGCCTTCTACGGGTACGACAGCTTGGGGGTCGGTCCGAAAGACTGCCCGACCCGTGTCGCCATCGCCGTCTGGCCCTGGGGAGCGTACCTCGGTGAGGAAGCCCTCGAGGCCGGCATCGACGTGATGGTCTCTTCCTGGCGGAAACACGCCTCGAGTCAGATTCCGACGAACGCGAAGACGACGGGGCTGTACGTCAACAGTTTACTGGCAGGTGAGGAGGCCCGCCGCAACGGCTACGCGGAGGCAGTCGTCCTCAACAAGGAGGGTAACGTCGCGGAGGGGCCCGGCGAGAACATCTTCCTCGTTCGCGACGGGGAGATCTACACACCCGGGCTCTCGGAGTCGATTCTCGACGGTATCACCCGCGATTCGGTCATCGAGATCGCCGAGGACCTGGGCTATACCGTCCACGACGACGTCTCGATCTCCCGTGGGGAACTCAACACCGCCGACGAACTGTTCTTCACCGGCTCTGCGGCCGAGGTCACCCCGATTCGCAAGGTCGACAACGTCGTCATCGGCGACGGCTCCCGCGGCCCGATCACGGAGGACATCCAGTCGACGTTCTTCGAGATCGTCGAGCGTCGGACCGACGAGTACGACGAGTGGTTCACCTACGTCTAGGCGCTCGCTTCGCTCGCGGGTATAACGGAGGGACACTCGTGTGTCTCGGACAGCGAGTGAACAGCGACCGACGGGAGCCGTTCAGCCGTCGTCGCCTTGCTTTTTTATCACACGATCGTCGACGACGTCGATCGGGACACCGGAGTTCATCCCGTGTCGGTCCGAATCACCAAAACCGGCGCTCAACACGCGGGTCAGTGCTTCCTCTACGTCCTCGTCTATCTCGGTGAACCGGTCTGGTTCGACCTCGATGACGAAGCCGGTTGTGATGTTCGGCGACGTCGGCAAGAACAGCACTTCCCGTCCGTCCGAGGTCGTCTTCCCCGTTTTGAACGCGGTCATCCGGAGCCCGTTCCAGGTCTCGAGTTTGACGGGCTTTTGAAGCGAGTCCTGTTCGCCGAAGGCGGTCTCGGCGGCCATCTTCGAGGCGTTGTACACCACTCGCAGGCCGGGGACGCGGTTTGCCACGTTGTCGACGAGGCGTTCGACGAGGGTCCCGACCGTCGTCCGCATGAGATAACCGACCGAAAGCGAGAGGATGACCAAGACGACCAGCGTGACGAGCACGCGAAGGAACTGTGCGATCTGTTCTCGGGTCTCTGTAGCCTGTCCGCTGTCACCCGGGATCACCGGCCTGAGCGCATCGGCGTCGAGGATCAACCCGGGTGTGATCCCGGCGATGACGCCGTACAGCCAGTAGAGAGCGAAAAGCGTGATGAGGATCGGACCGAGGACGACGATCCCGCTCGCGAAGTCCCGCTTCCACGAGGTCATTGTCCCCAAACTCACACTACGTTGTTATGAGCCTTCCTTTCACGGACCGACGGCCGCCCCGGGCGAACCGTCCCGTCCCGGGAAGGCAACCGAACCACCGGAGGTTAAGACCGGGCATCCCCTCGGGGCGAACATGGCAGTACTCGAGACGGTAATCGTCGCGTTTTGGGCGATGTTGCCCGCCTACGTGCCGAACAACGCAGCGGTGCTTGCCGGCGGGGGCCGGCCGATCGACGGGGGACGGACCTGGGGGGGCAGTCGGATCCTCGGGGACGGCAAGACCTGGCGTGGAACGGCCGTCGGGACCGGGGTCGGGGCCGCCCTCGCGCTCGCGCTCAACGCCGTCGCCGGCGACGTGGGGTCGGCGATCGGCGTCTCCCTCCCGACGTTCCCGCCCGCGGTCGTCCTCGCGCTTCCGTTCGGGGCGATGCTCGGTGACATCCTCGCTTCCTTTCTCAAACGGCGAACCGGCCGAAAGCGTGGCGCGGCGTTCCCCGGCGTCGACCAGTTCGATTTCGTCGTCGTCTCGTTGACGCTGGCCTTCCTCGCCGCACCGGGGTGGTTCCTCGAGACGTTTACCCTGGCGGTGCTGGCGGTCGTCCTGGTCATCACACCAGTTCTCCACGTGGGCACGAACGTCCTCGCGTACGAACTCGGGCTGAAAAACGAGCCCTGGTGAGCCACGTCCGGGAAATACCTATGCTGTCGGGCCGTGTACCCACAGTTATGGCCGACGACCCGGCGACCCGTGTCCGTGAGAGCCTTACCGAGGTCACGGCGACGCTCGTCACCGGCATCTGGCTTCTCGGACTGTTCACCGGCCAGTGGTGGTGGCTCCCGGCCCTGCTCGTCGGATACGTCGTCGTCGTCCCGCTCGTCGCAGTGGTCTACAACGAACCCGCGAGCGGCCGGGACGCCGTAGAGACCCTCCGGAACCGCTACGCCCGTGGCGAACTCACCGACGAGCAGTTCGAACGCAAACTCGAGCGCTTGCTCGAGACCGAGACCATAGAGGACGTCGAAGAGTGGACCCGGAACGCCCGGGAAGAACGCGACCGGAACCTCGAGTTCGAGTCCTAAGACGGTGACACGGCCGACCGGTCACTCCGCGAGGTACCGATCGATGTAGTGTGTGGCCGCCTCGAGGACGCCTCCGCTCAGTTCGGCGGTGTACTCGAAGCCGGAACCGTCGTCGTACCCGTCGTGGCGGTAAAACGACTCGTGGTCGTAACAGCCGGTGCCGTGAAACCGCGTGCCGCCGCCGACCCGGTCGGGTCCGGCGTAGGCGGTGGCGATCGGCGAGACCCGGAGTGTCCCGCGGTCGGTCCGAACGGCACTGCCCAGGTCGTGGTCACACCCTGTCTCGGTTACCTCCCTGACGACGTCGGTCGAGAGGAACGTGTGCAAGACCTCGTGGATCGCCATGTTGTTCGTCACCGCCCGGGAGTCCCACGCCTCGGTCGCCCCGACGTTGGCGACGGTCTGAGAGCCTTCATCGTCCTTTTTGCCGACGTGGTTGTTTGGCCACCGGACGCCGCCGTAGCCGAGTTCGTGGTTCCACGGATCCCACCACAAAAGCAGGTGACAGCAGTCCACGGCCGTCGACCCCCGGTCGTGGATCTCGTCGTGAAACGCGTCCAACACGACGTCTTGGGGTTCCCGGCCGGGATCGGACTGGATCGGTGCCATCGGCTCGACGCTGACCCCGACCTGATCGACCGCGCCGTGGTCCTCGGCGTACCGTGCGAGCGACCACAGGGCCCGGTAGACGGCAAAACTCGCCTCGAGGTGGACCCGCGACCAGCCGTAGGCCGTCCGAACCGACGACGGCGTCGGCCCGGGGTAGACCCGGACCTGCAGCGTCGCGGTCGTCCCCGTTTTACTCGCGACGTCGCCACCCACCGAGAACGAACCCGCGGTACCGAGGCCGGCGAGAAACCGCCGCCGGGAGGGTCGGGAGACGTTCATTGGCGGCGATACGAACCCGGGCCGGAAAAATACCACCCCCGCTCCACCCGTCCCGGCTCCAGCCGTCGATACACATATAGGTCCGCCGCGTGACCACTCCCGACGAATGACAAGCGTCCAGGCCGTCCTCGATCGGTACGCCGCCGACGTTCCCTACGATCGGCTCGCGGAGGCGTTCCTCGCGTTCGAGCGACCGCCGGGGGACGATCCGCTCCTGTTGGTCGCCGAGGCCGCCGCGTCGGCGACCGGCCAGAACCACGTCACCGGCGTCCGGCCGACGGTCGAACGCTTCGCCGACGCCTTCCTCGAGACCGACCGCGTCACCGCCCTTTCGGACCTCGCGGGCGTCGACCTCGAGGACGCCGACCTGGTCGAAGCCGTCGGCGCAGAACGGAAACGGCGCGTGTTACTCGAGGTCGCGGCCGTCCTGGCCGACCGACCCGAAGACGACGACCTCGAGGCGCTTCGCTCGTGGGCCACAGGGGCGGACGTCTACGCCTACGAGAACGACCCCGTCGGCGCGATAGCGGGGGTCGGCCCATCGACGTTCCAGTACCTGCGGATGCTCGCCGGCGTCGACACGGCCAAACCCGACCCGGAACTGGTCGAACTTCTCGCGGGGGTCGCCGAGGGAGCCGACCGGCCGGCACTCGCCACGACCGATCGACTCCGGGCGGTCGCCGCCTGTGAGTGGCTCGCGATCGTCACCGACTACGGGCGCCTCGAGATCGATCGGATCGCCTGGTGGACGTTCACCGACGAGGACGAGCGGGACGCGACCGTCGCCGACGTTCTATAACTCGAGTCCGGCGACGGCTGCAGGGGCCAGTAGGATCCCGACGACGATCGTCGAGTAGAGGGCGACGAACGCGGGGACGACCCCCCCGACGACGGACTCGACGGCGAGCATGACGCCGACGAACCCGACCCCGAGTGCGGAGAGGGCCACCCCCTCGATCCGCGACCGAAGCGCCGGGAGGTCCTCGAGGTACCGCGAGGCGAACAGACCGCCAACCGCGCCGCCGAGGGCGATCAACGCCTCTTCGGCCCCGCCGGTGACGACGATCGCCGGGAGTGCGAACACGAGCGCAACGGCGAAGCCGGTCCGTGGCCGGCCGTCCGTCAGGCGCTCGAGGGAGAAAAGAAAGGCGACGCCGAGGACGAGTCCCGCGATCACGTCCCCGAGGTAGTGAACCCCCAGGACGACCCGGGAGAGCGCGACGAGGACGACCAGTATCGTGACGCCGGCGACGAGTGCCGGGTCTCGCGCCCGATCGAACGCGGAGACGAGTCCGCCGTAGACGACGACCGCCGCGAAGGTGTGCCCGCTCGGGAAACCGTACTCGTCGCCGTCGAGTGCGATCACGAACAGCTCCTCGGGCGGCCGTGGCATCCCGAGAACTGCTTTCAACCCGATCAGAAACGCCGCGCCGGCGAGCGTGTAGCTCACGACCAGCGCCGTCTCCTGACGCCGGGTGAGCCAGTAACACATCGCGAGGACGAACATGAGCGTCGTCGTCGCACCGAGTTCGGTGACGACCGCCGCGATATCGACGTACTCCGCGGGAACGGCCTCCCTGACCGCCGCACTTTCGGACTCGAGTCGCATCGTCAGCTCACCGTTCACTCCAGTTTCACGCCAGTCACCCGGATCCGCCCTCGAGTTCCCTCCCACTCACGCTCGTACTCCAGATCGATCCGTCGGTCCATGTGTGGGGCGTCGACGACCAGGGTCTCAGAACCACCTTTTTACGCCTCGGGATCGCCTCCGGCGACCGCTCGGCGCAAAAAGCTGGACCAAAAAACGCCGCTCGTTCACTCCGTTCACTCGCGGTAAGCGTTCCCCTCATTCGAGGCGGGCATCAGTCACCCGGATCCGCCCTCGAGTTCCCTCCCACTCACACTCGTATTCCAGATCGATCCGCTGGTCCATGTGTGGGGCGTCGACGACCAGGGTCTCGAACTCGCCGCCTTCACCGAGGATGTGTACACCGTACTCCTCGTTGAGGTCCTCGAGTTCCTCGAGTGCCTCTTCGTCGATCGTCCGGCCGAGCCAGGACTCGTCGAGGCCGTAGGCGGCGGCCTGGACGATCACGATCTCGAAGCCGGCCTCGAGCATCGCGTCGGCGAGTTCCCGGGGATCTTCCTGCCACAGCGGGGCGAACAGATCACAGCCGAGACGCTCGCACATCCCCTCGATCCGGCTCGTCTGGTACTCGCTCTCGACGGCACCCGCGGTGAGACCCGCGATCCCACCCTCGAGGTCGAGCTCTCGGAGGGCGGTCTCGAGTGGCTCGAGTTCCGAATCGCCCTGGACGCCCGAGTCCTCGACCGTTTCGGCCTCGAGGTCGCCGGGGTCGACGTCCACGAGGGGAATCCCGATGCTCTCGGCGGCCAGCGTCGCGAGGTCGGTTGCGGGCACGTGGTACATGTACGAGTCCCCCCGTGGATGGACGGTAACCAGTCGTCGCACGTCGAGTCCCTGTTCTATGGCCCGGTACAGCGCCCAGGACGAGTCCTTGCCGCCCGAAAAGAGGCTGATCCACGCCCCGTCTGCGTCGCTCATGTGCTGATCTACGGCCGCTGGAGTAAATGGCTGACGTTAGCGTGGCGAATCCGACTCCGCGCCGCCGTCGGTGAGTTCGCCGTCCTCGAGTCCGGCCTCGGTGAGCGGTTCCTCCCCGGAGTCGCCCTCGACGCGGTCGTCCGCTTCGGACTCGAAGTCACCACCGCTGAAGTAGGTGGCGACGCGGACGCCGACGAGGGTCACGACGAACGCCGTCACGACGAACGCCGCGAGCCGCTCGCCGGCGGTAACCCCGAAGCTGTCGACCGAGAGCGCGCCGACGTTGATCGCCGGGACGACGAACGGGTCGATGACGTCCTGTTGCTCGAGGAAGTACGCCGAAAAGCCACGGACGACGAGGCCGACGGCGACGACGATGAACGGGAGGTTGAGATAGGACGCCCCGATCGGTTCCTCGCGGATGATCTCGTCGAGCAGGCGGCCGGCACTCGCGGTCAACGCGGCCATCGCCAGCCACGGCACGCTGTCGAACGCGAACGTCATCACCGGGACGACGGTGCCCTGGGTGTCCTCGAGGTTCGAGACGCCGAGGGCACCGACGAACAGGCCGACCAGCGTGAGGCCGGCGGCGACGACGTAGGTGACGACGGAGACCCGGCCGGCGTACAGCGACTCGCGGACCTGCCGGGTGACTCCCGTCATGACCTCGTCGATGCTAAAGCCCTTGTAGAGCAAGAACAGGCCGATGACGGTGGTGATCGCTGCTGCACCCTCCGCCGGCCCGACGAGGGTCGCGAGCATCGGAAAGACGAGCAGGGTGAGCCCGACCGGGACGAGAACGGTCTGGCGCAGTTCCTCGTCGGCGAGAAACTGTTTCAGGAGGTAGTACGTCGACTCGATGTCCCTCGCTTGCCTGACGACCACGCGGTCGACCGAATCGACCTGGACCCGGCTCTCGACGATCGGGACCAGCCGCTCGTCTTCGGCGCTGTCGATGACGACGACCGCCGAGTCCGGATCGTGCTCGGCGATGAGTTCGTCGAGCTGGTGGGCGACCGCCCGGTCCGCGCTGACCATCGACTCCCGATCGCCCGAGACGACCGCCACGACGGGGTCCTCGTCGCCGTCACGGAGCGTCTGGGCGACCCGGAGGGTCTCGAGCAACGAGTTGACTCCGGAGTCCTCGGGATCCGCGAGGCCGACGTCGGTCACGAGCGCACGAACTGCCTCCCAGCCGACGATCGGCGTTCGAAGCCCCGTCTTCCGGCCGACGTCGTCGTTTCTGTCGAGGCAGACGACCAGCGTAGTCACGGTATCCGTTGGTTTCCCCACGACGATAAAACCACTTATGGGAGAGGCTGGCCCGAGCCCCCGCCGGTTACGTAGCCGGGGGCGACGGGGCCCACGCCGGGCGAACGGCCTACCGGGAGGTCGAACCCAGTCCGGGATAGTCCGCGATGATCCCGTCGACGCCGGCCTCACGGAGTTCGTCGAACTGGACCCACGTCTCGACGGTCCAGACGTTGACCGCCCGCCCTTCCGCGTGGGCGACCTCGAGGACGTCCACAGCCGGCTCGCCCCGAATCCCGGCGTAGGCTTCCCCGGCCATCGCCGTCCCCGAGATCGCGTTCCGCGGTGGGTGGATCGCCTCACAGTCGTACCGACGGGCGACCTCGAGGCCGTCGGCGAGTGAGTGCCAGACCAGCGGCGCGGCGGCGTACCCGGGGGCGACCTCCCTGAGGGCGGCGATCGCTCCCTCGAAAAAAGACGAGAAGAGCATTTCACCGTCGAAGGCCGCACAGTCGGCGACGACGCGCTCGAGGAACGGCGTCCACAGCCTGCGACGGGCGTCCCGTTCGTCGGCCGGAAGGGCGTCGCCAAGCCGGACGTCCGCCGTCCCCGGGTTCTTCAACTCGAGG